>Ga0190274_10000195_pt1 | contig 41082 bp, 28 predicted proteins | sample Popmic531T_FD_133002 | JGI IMG/M metagenome (GOLD analysis project Ga0190274, IMG submission 133002) | Populus adjacent soil microbial communities from riparian zone of Yellowstone River, Montana, USA - 531 T | ecosystem: Environmental > Terrestrial > Soil > Riparian zone | place: USA: Montana... | reverse complement strand
TCATTCCTTCCGGCATCTTTTATTACGGTGTTAGCCGGCATCGTCCTGTCAGTGGCTTTCAGGCAATACTGGCCTTCCATAGGGCTAAAAGATTCACACTTTGTGCGTATTCCCGGCGATGTTTTTTCCCAGGTTAAATTACCTGATTTCATCCTGGCTTTGAGTCGTATTGACCTGTGGAAAAATGCGATCGTCATTTGCCTGGTGGCATCTCTTGAAACCTTACTGAGTATCACCGCCATCGACAAGCTGGATTCTTACAACCGAATCTCACCGCAGAACAGAGAACTGGTAGCCCAGGGTATCGGGAATTTTGTGAGTGGGTTGCTGGGAGGCCTGCCCATCACAGCCGTCATTGTACGGAGTTCAGCCAACGCGGAAGCAGGCGCGCACACACGGCTCTCTTCTTTCGCCCATGGGCTATGGCTTCTACTGGCAATCGTTTTACTCATTCCTGTAATCAATCTTATCCCCTATTGTGTACTAGCCGTTATTCTGGCGAGAACGGGATACAACCTGGCTAAGCCTAAGATGATATTATCGGTTTACAGGCAGGGACGGGAACAGTTCCTGCCCTTCCTGGTCACTGTATGTTCCATACTTTTTACCGATATCCTGACCGGAGTGGTCATCGGCATAGCATTTTCGATTTACTTTCTGATCAAGCATACCTACCGGGCCGGCTTTACCCTTCGCGAAAACACGGAAGGCAACACACGGCATTTTATTATCGAGCTGGCACTGAATGTGAGTTTCCTGAACAAACGAAAATTTATGGAGACGCTCGATAAAATGCCTGAATATTCCGTAGTGGAGATCGTCGGTACCCAAAGCATTTATATAGACCGGGATGTACTCGAAATCTTCCAGGACTTTAAATCGAAGGCGAAACGTAAACATATACAGCTCATACTTCACGGTATTCCTGAGGTGGAAACCATTGGCCTGCATTAGGTACTAATTACCAATCAGTACGAATGTACCAATCTGTTGTTTGTTCGTTGACATTTACCTTACCAAAAGATACTAATTACAATTCAGTACGAATGTACCAATCTGTTGTTCATTCGAGTTTCCGAATTGCTGGACAGGTGCGTTCATTCGTAATTAGTACTCCACATTCGTATATTCGTACTGATTGGTAATTAGTACCTCAAAATACTTGCACCCCGTATCCGTTAAGTCCAAAGAAGTATATTTGCGCCCATGACAAAAATGGCCTTTTACAGTGCACTGTTCACCTTTTGTATCCTGCTGATTTTCGGTGGATGTAAAAAGGATGAATTCACCACCGATACATCGGCAACCATTACCCTCTCCGAAGACACCATCCTCTTCGATACCGTATTTACCACGGTAGGTTCCAGCACAGAGTATTTTATCATTTACAACAATAACGACCAGGCCATCAACATCTCCTCCATTCGGATTGCAACGGGCAACAGTTCCAACTTCCGGTTAAATGTCGATGGCATTCCGGGCAAGGCCTTCTCCAATATTGAAATTGACGCTAACGACAGCATCTGGGTATTCGTGGAAGTAACTGTAGATCCCAACAACCTGAATACACCTCTTGTCATCACCGACTCCATCCTGTTTGAAACCAATGGCAACCTGCAGGAAATTGACCTGGTTGCATGGGGGCAGGATGCGTATTTCCATAGGCCGCCTCCCAACGGAGCTCCTTTGTTTTTTCTCAATTGTAATGAAGTCTGGGACAACACCAAGCCGCATGTAGTGTATGGCTATGCGCTGGTGGATTCGGGATGCACCCTTACCATCAATGCCGGCACCAATGTTCACTTTCATCCCGGTTCAGGATTGATCGTGATGTCAGCAGCATCGCTGGTGGTGAATGGCACCTCAGGCAGCCCGGTTAATTTCCAGGGTGATAAGCTGGGGATTAATTTCAGCGAATCTCCCGGTCAATGGGAATATATCCGGTTATCAAACCTTACACGCAAGAACCTCCAGGGTGACTTTTCCGAAATCGGTCCGGGTGCGCGCAACTGTACCATGGATTGGGCAATCATTAAGAATGCAAATGTAGGATTGGTAGTCGACACCGTTTTCAATACAACGAGTACGACGCTGACCATGAATAACTGTATTGTAAAAAACATGGCCAGCGCAGCCCTGCTTGCCAGAGGAACGACTATCAAAGCCAGGAATTGCCTCTTTGCCAATTGCGGACAGTATGTGGCTCAGCTGGTTTTCGGCGGAACCTATGAATTCCTCCATTGCACCTTTGCCAATTACTGGCAGAACGGCAACAGGCAGACTGCCTCACTCTTCCTGAATAATTATTATGTGGACCTGCGTCCGCTTGTTACCGCTTTCCGTAACTGCATTATTTACGGTGACCAGGATAGCGAGATCGAATACGATTCGGCGAATGTTGCGGGCAACAATTTTGACTTCCAGTTTGATCATTGCCTGTTGAAACTGGATGAGGCCGTTTCGGTGAGTAATACCTATAACTACCGGAATATTCTGCGTAACCAGGACCCGTTTTTCACCGACGTAGATAACAACGACTATGCCCTCGATTCCACATCGGTAGCTATTGATGCCGGTGATCCCAACGTGCTGAATCTCTCGCCCGTGCTCAGTTTCGATTTAAAAAACAATGCACGTCCACAGGGGCTGAACCCGGACATGGGCGCCTACGAAAGAAGATAGCCGTAATGAAAACGGTTTTACTTTCGACCGCTTACTTCCCTCCTGTTTCCTATATGGCTTCCTGGGTCTCCGCCGAATCGGTCTGCCTGGAAGCACACGAACATTTTGTGAAGCAGACTTACAGGAACCGAACTTCTATATATGGAGCGAACGGCAAGCTGGACCTGGTGGTTCCTGTTCTCCACCAAGACCTGTACACGCAACCTATCTGCCAGGTACGAATGGCAGACGATTTCAGCTGGAAAAAACGACACTGGCGTTCCATCGAATCAGCCTACCGGAACTCTCCATTTTTTGAATACTACGAAAACGAAATCAAAGCAGTATTCGACCGGCAGGAGACCTTGTTATTCCAATGGAACCTGGCATTGCTGGAATGTCTTTGTCGCCTAATGAACATACCTGACCGGCATATCCTCACCGAAGTATACATGCAGCATCCCTCCGGTCCGCTGGTGGACTTAAGGAAGTCCTTTTCTCCAAAGCGAAGTAAGAGTTTAACATTCCCCGCCTATTCCCAGGTTTTCCAGTCTTCGTATGGATTTATTGGAGATCTGAGTGTGCTGGACCTCCTTTTTAACCTTGGTACGGAAGCGAAAAAATACCTGTTATTACAGCAGGGAATTGACTGAGTACTTACCAGAGATACCAGTTGCTCAATCTGCCTTGGGCTCCCGCCAAATATTTTTTATCTTTTCGTCCTCGAGTCCCGGAAATACAGCCGGCCCTTCGTCGGTAATCATCCATGAAAAGATTTCTTATTTACTTTTTTGTAGTTCTTCTTTTGCCTTCATCCTGCCTGGCGTTTGAATCTTCGGATGCAGATTCTTCCGAGATCGCATCTCTGTTAGCAAAGTTAGCAACCCTGCCTGATGATACGGGCAAGCTCATCCTGCTCAATGAATTGGTCGAGCGCATTCCCGACGATGACATTTGGCCGCCCTACAACGATCAAATGGGCGAACTTGCCGGTAAGCTCTTAAACTCTTCCAATGCTGCTGTAAAGAAAGCAGCCATGAAATACAAAGGGGCCTATCTCAATAACCAGGCAATGCTGCTTTTTTACCGGAGTGATGTTCAGAATTCCATACGCTTGTATCACGAAAGTTTGACACTGCGCGAAGAAGCCGGCGACAAAAAAGGTATCGTGGAATCACTAAATAACCTTGGCTATGCCCTGCATCAACAGGGTCAGTCAGAAGATGCACTCGCCAATTACAAACGATGCCTGGAAATCGAACAGGAGATTAGAGATACTACCGGCACAGCACTTACGCTTAACAATATCGGGCTCACCTACTCTACCACAGGACAGTGTACCATGGCGTTGCATTACTTCCGGCGAAGTCTGAAACTCCGGCTTCAGCTGAACAACGGTCAGAATACGGCGGCAACACTTAACAACATGGGCGTCTGTTATGTTAAAATGTCGGATTACGAAAAGGCATTGGATTGTTTTCAGAAAAGTCTTAAGATAAGTTCGGAGATTGAAGACAAACGAGGCATGGCGTTTTCCCTCACCGAGCTCGCCGGGATTTACTTTCGTAAAGGTCATGTAGAAAAGGCATTGCCTCTTGCCCTGCAGGCACATGAGATGGCCCTGGTTGTCGGCTATCCTGTACGTATTAAATCCACGGCACAGGTACTGAAAAATATATACCGTGCCAACGGAGACTATCACAAAGCCTATGAAATGTTTGAACTGGAGACGCGCATGCGTGATAGCCTGATCAATGAAGAAACAAGGAAATCTACGCTCAAACAACAATACGATTACGAATACGATGCCCTGCTGGCAGCACAGGAGAAAAAAGATAACCTGGCAATCCAAAAGTTCAGGGAGCAACGCATTCTGAGCTATGCATTTCTTATCTGCGCCGCCTTGCTTCTCATCGTCGTCCTGTTGCTTATCAACGGCTACCGTTCCAAACAAAAAGCAAATCTTGCTATCACGTCAGCCTACGAAAACCTGAAGGCGGCACAGCAGAAACTCATTCAAAATGAAAAGCTGGCCTCACTGGGCCAATTGACAGCCAGCATAGCACATGAAATAAAAAACCCGTTAAATTTTGTAAACAATTTCGCCGAGCTTTCGAAGGAGATGATTTCGGAAATAAAAGCAGTGGATAACGATGAAGAAAGGAACAGCCTGTTGGCAGAACTGGAAACCAACCTTTCCCGGATATCGGTTCACGGGAAACGGGCCAATGATATCGTGCGCGGCATGTTGCATCACAGCCGGTCCGAATCCGGCAATATGGAAGCAAGTAACTTAAACGAATTGTGCGAAGAAGCGCTGAGTCTTTCCTACCAGGCAATGCGTTCCCAGATACCGGATTTTTCCTGCGCTATTGAAAAATCTTTGGCCGAAAATATACCCGCGGTAAGCCTTAACCATCATGACATGTCCAGGGTACTTCTCAATCTTTTCAACAATGCCTTTTATGCCGTGCGAATGAAAAGCCTCCAGGAAAAAGCCCGGGCTGAAGGCGACGGTACGTCAAACTTTATTCCGGAGATACGACTCGCAACACGGCTGGAGCAGGAACGAATTGTAGTTACTATACACGACAACGGTAATGGCATTCCCGAGGCCATCCGGAACAAGATTTTCGAACCGTTTTTCACCACCAAACCTTCCGGAGAAGGCACAGGTCTCGGGCTGAGCATCTGTTACGACATAGTAAAAGCCCATGGCGGAGAGCTGTCGGTTGAAAGCAAGGTTCCTGAATTTACTGAATTTATTATAGCTTTACCTCTCTCCTGAACCAACACTTTCTTCGTATCTTTTTATGAACACTCCCAAGAAACTTTCCCGGAAAGAAAAGGATGCCCTGTCACGCCAGGCTGCAGCCACTGAACCACGCCACAAAAAGAAAGGCTCATCGAAACAGTCGGATCTCCTTCCGGCTATTCTCATTTTCGTTTTTGGCTTTCTTCTGTATGCAGGTACTATCGGCTACGAATATACGCTGGATGATTTCGCCGCCATCAACAGCAACAACCATGTACAAAAGGGAATTGCCGGCATCGGTGATATCATACAATCCTCATACTGGAGCGGGTATAACGCAGCGAACCATACACTATACCGGCCGGTACCGCTTATTTTATTTGCATTGGAGTGGCAGTTTTTTCCGAACAACCCTGCTGCCGGGCATTTCATGAACGTATTGCTTTATGCCTTGACGGGTGTATTGCTTTTCAGGCTTCTGAACAGGCTATTCAACCATCGTGTCCTGCTTTCCTTTGCCGCTGCCCTGCTGTTTCTCGCTCACCCGGTACACACGGAAGTAGTCGCCAATATTAAAAGCTGCGATGAAATTCTGTGCCTGCTTTTTTGTGTGCTCAGTTTGTCGCTATTCCTGGATTTCCTGGACAACGGAAAAACCGGGATGCTGGCAAGGTCGGCGGGGGCTTTTTTTCTTGCCCTGCTGTCGAAGGAAAATGCAATCACCTGGCTGGCCATCATGCCGCTTGCCGCAGTCGTATTCCGAAACATAGCATGGAAAAAAGCGATAACACAAACTATACCTTTTGCCGGAGTGGCAGTTCTCTATTTATTGATCCTTACAGGCATCCAGCATGGTGTACTGGTATCTAAACCCGAAGCACTGACCAACAACATTCTTGCCGATGCTCCGGGTTTTCTGACGCGGCTGGCAACGGCCTTATTTGTTCTCGGAAAGTACGTCTGGCTCCTGTTCTTTCCTCTCCACCTTTCCGTAGATTATTCCTATGCAGCCATCAAGCTGATGAGTTTTGCTGATAGCCGTGTTCTTCTTTCTGTTGGTGTGATCCTGGCACTGGCTGTGGGCGGCATCTTCCTGCTGAGGAAAAAAAATGTTGCAGGATTTTGGATCCTCTATTTCTTTATCACCATATCACTGGTCTCCAATGTGCTCTTTGTGATCGGCACCGTGATGGCCGACAGGTTATTGTACATGCCCTCCCTGGGGCTTGCAGTAATGGTTGCCTGGCTACTTGACACCTTGTTCAGCAAAAAGGAATCGACGGCTGCGGCAACGGAACTCCTTCCCTCCATTCGAAGTAACCCGATGGCTGTCGGCTTGTGTGCAGCAGTTCTTGTCCTCTATTCAGCAAAGACATTGGCCAGAAATCCCGTGTGGAGCAATAACCTGGCCCTGTTTACTGCCGGCATGTCCGATGAACCCGGGAATGGATATGTGCATTACCTGTACTCCAATGAATTGATTAAAAGAGTCACCAGCCCTGACCCTTCAGGAAAAGCATTACGACCTGATTCCGTATACCCTATCGCGCTGAGCAACTACCTGAAGGCCGTTGCCATCGATTCTACAAATGCAGGTTTTAACAACGAGGTAGCAGCTACCTACCGTAAAATGAAGAAAACAGAAGAGGCGTTGAAGTTCTACGACCAGGCATTGAAGTATAACCCACGGCTGCCGCAGGCTTACAATGGAAAAGGTGTTCTTTATTTTGAGAGGAAAGAATACCGTGAAGCCCTGAAATATTTCGGTGAGTCGGCCCGGCTGAATCCAAATGATGCAACCACGTTGCTCAACCTCGGAAGTTGTTACCTGGTTTTGAATGACAATGTGAATGCCATCACCTGGTTGGGAAAGTCGCTTCAATACAAACCTAACGATCCTGTCGCACTGAAATACTTGGGATATGCCTATGAAAATACCGGCGACAAGAAGACGGCCGAGGAATATTTCGCGCGTGCAAAGGCTGCTGAAGCTATGAGATAATTTTTCAAAGGCGGTTTAAAAAAGGACCACAGATTATCATGATGGTCATGATTTACGCAGATTAGATCTGTCCAGGTTTTTTATATCAAAGTTTTCTAGAATCAAATCCGCGTTGATCTTGAAAAATCTTGACAATCTGCGGTCCCTGCAGCTAATAAAACATTCCCAGTTTTTACGAATAGATTGATTGAATTTATTGAAACGCAGTGGCATCAAATTCAAATCCTAATTTACGCGCTGCATCCGCATCACTTTGGGCCTGCTGGTTTTCACCTGACTTATGATAGGCCTGTGCCCGATACGCATAAGCCTGAGCATCCTTCGGATCGGATGCCAATGCCGTCGAGAGTGTTGCAATGGCTTCAGCAAACCGTCCTGCCCCGAACAGCGCCATTCCTTTGTAAGTTTGAATGTGCGGGTAGGCAGGATTCTGCGCGGCTACAGCCTCGTATTCACTGGCTGCTTTCTGAAAATCTTTCAGGTTGACCAGGTAAATATTGCCGAGGTTAAAATGCGCCGATACATTGTCGTTGAGACGGAGTGCTTCCTGATATGCCAGTGCCGCCTCGTCGTATCGCCTGAGCGCTTTCAGCACGACAGCACGGGTAAATTGTCCTTCATACGAAGATTTTATTCTCAGTGACCGATCCACGAATTCCAATGCCGGCTCAAATTGCTGCCTGGAAATATAAATCTGGGACAATCCAACCAGCACTTCAATCTTGCTGCTGTCAAGCGCATACGCTTCCCGGTAATCGGCGAAAGCTTTGTCGTAATCCTGAAGAGAAATATAAGCGGCGGCGCGATTCGACAAATTCTTGTATTCCCTTTTGTTCTTTATGGATATATTGTAATCGGCAAGGGCCTTGTCATATTGCCCCAGTCCGGCATAGTAAATTCCCCTGTCGTAATACCCACGCGGACTATCGGGATACTTCTCAATCTGGTCAGTCCAGAGGGTCTCGCTGTTATGCCACACTTTTACCCGTTCCAGGGTGAGAAAAGTAAAGACAGCGGCGATTGCAAGGGTAACAATCCATTGCTTCCGGACAGATTTTTGATTGTCAAACAACATCATGCCCACGGCGAAGAATAAGCCTGTATATGGCATATAACTATACCTCTCTGCATACAAAGCCGCACCGATGGAAACAAACTGAAGCACGAGCACGAGGTTTATCCCGTAAAAGAGAAACCCGAACGTTAACAGCTGCCGGTGTTTCTTATACCTGTAAATGCAATAGCATGCTGATGCTACCACCAGTGGCATCAGGTAATACAGGAGAGTTAACTTTTCGGGGTACGGATGAAAGGCAGCCAGGTGGACTGGAAAGACTAATTTAACCACATAAATAACGAGTCCGAAACAAGCGAGCACGAATCGCTCAAGGATGTTGAACGTTTGAAAATCGGCGACGTTGGCATCGTTGGTTTTTTGTGCAATCCAGGTCATGTACATAAAGAAAGCAGCCATCAAAAAAAACGGTATTTTCTTTAGCTGGAACTTGAAATCCAGGCGGGATGTCTTGTAAAGATCAATCGCCACCAACACCAGGGGAAATATAATGGCAGCTGGCTTACTGAACATGCTGCACAGCCCCAGCAGAAAAGTGGCCAGGAAATAAATAACTTTTCGCTCTTCGAGATACTTCAGGTAGGTGATCAGTCCGGCCACGAAGAAAAACAGGTACAAGACATCTTTTCGTTCACTCACCCATGCCACTGACTCCACGTGCATCGGGTGCAGGGCAAATAGTAAAGCCGAAAAAAGTGCGACGTGTACGTTGTTCTTGCTGAGTTTTTTTACAAAGAAAAATACCAGGCAAATATTGGCCAGGTGCAGGAGAAGGTTCCACAGGTAATAGGATTGTGGATTTAATTTATTCGCGCTGTAATTCATGGCCAGCGAAAGGATCGTAAACGGATGGTAGTTGTTTGCGATGGGTTCCGTGAAAATGGTTTTCAGGTTTTCGGCTTTCAGCGAGCGTACTGTAGGGTTAGAAACGATATAATCTTTGTCATCCCATGACGTAAACTCGTTCTTTAACATCGGGGAAAAAACGAACGCAGTCACTACCACTATAATACCCAGCCACAAAAGGTAGGGTGGATTTTTCGCAGGTACCTTGTTCCGGTCCGTTACTTTACCGGGTTTCTGTTTTACTTTTGGTTTCATAAGGGAGATTTACTGCTTCAATACCTTATTTCGGTATACCTTTCCTTCGCTACGTATCTCGAGAAAATAGATTCCGCCTGCCCAGCTTTCCATATCGACCGTGAATGGGGTCCGTGCATTTTGATAAAATGAAATGCGTTCGCCCAAAGCATTGAAGACACTTACTTCATCCATTTCGGCCGGCAACGGTGACTGGATAACCAAATCACTCAGTATAGGTTGAGGATATAAGGTGAAAGCACTCCGGTCATGCAGGATTGGCGCTATGCCTGTCGGAGAACAGGAGTTAGCTGCGGGAATACCCCGAAATGTAAAATCATCGAGCAGGGCACTGCCTCCAAAGCCGGCGCCACTCATGCTGACGTCAAGAAAGTTAGATTGAGCCACATCGAAATCATGAAAGGAAGATGTGTTACTACCTATACTTAACGGACTTCCCGTTCCGGTAGTTCCCAGGTCAAATACTTCTGCCTTTGTATAGACCCAGTCTCCCGGGGCGATGCTAAGGGTTTTGCAGGTGGCGACCAGTTTATACCAGTGTCCCGAAATCATGGGCGTCAGCATACTGTCGCTGGCGGATCCATAGCTAATGATAGTCAGGTGCTGATTGTAATTGACACTGTAAATGATCCAATGATTGGCGACCCCGCTGAATATCCAGATATCCGCCGCCCTTTGGAATGCCGAAGGACGAACTTTGGAAGCGTCGTACAGAAATGAAATCGAATTCTCCATGACTGAATCCGAGATATTAAAATAATTCCTGCAATAGTTCAGTTTATCGTTTCCCCAACTGATGCTGTCAGGCGGTAACAGTGCACCTCCCGTAATCCCCCCGGAAGTGACCGTACTCATCCAGGAGGTGTTGCTGAAATTATTTACAAGGTCGTTGTTGGTTGGTGATACGTAGGTGTCGAATCGCACCGTTTCCGAAATCGACTGCGATGTGGCTGCCGACACAAAAAGCAAAAGGGTTGAAAGTGCCAGGAAGGCTGTTTTTTTCATAGTCATGGGGTTCGGGGTTCTTAGCAATGAGCGATTTAGCACAAATGAATCAAAAATAAAAATACGGTAAATATTGGCAATTTTAACGATTTCGTTTATGTTTGCATGATAACCGATATTCACCTTCATATGAAAAACTTCCTTCGTACTCTGACTGCTGTTTTTATCGTGTCCTTTTTGATCGTATCCTGCTCCGGAAACAAAGAGAAATCAACGCAGGAAGCTGAATCGGATTCCCTGAAAGCCGCCCTGGACACAGCCGCATACAATGACTTCGCCGACTTTAAATTTACTTTCACCATTGCCAACCTTCCTTCGCCGCTGGATATCATTAATACGGTTTATACCACGCAGGTGCCTTTTGACAATACCCTGCTGAACCCTACGACGAATTTCGAAAAGTATTTCACTTCCTACAAAAAATCGGTGAATTACGGTGTTTACGGTGTTGACATGGCCTATATCGCCTATTATGGCAACAAGCAGGACCTATACGACTACTATTCTACCGCACGCAGGCTTGCCGAAAGCATCGGTACCCAGGAAACATTTGACCGTTTTACGGACCGCTTTGAACAAAATGCCGACAACAGGGACTCTGTTATGGCAATTGTAGACCAGGCGTATACGGAGACCGATAAATTTCTCCGTTCCAATTCCAGGTTACTTGTGGCCAGCCAGGTAGTAGCAGGTGCTTTCCTCGAGAGCCTTTATATCAGCACCACCTTATTAAAAGACCAGGAGCCGGAAGCAAAATACAAGTCCTCTTTCACGAAGATCTATGAGCAGAAACTTGTGTTGAATAACCTGATAGATCTTTTCAAAGAGTTTAAAGACAAGGAATCAACAGCGCTGCAAAACGACCTGCAGACGTTGAAGTCAGTTTTTGACACGTACAAAGATGCATCTGAGATCAACAAGGCCAGCCTGCAAAAGATTTCAGCGGCGGTGGCTACAGCGAGAAACAATGCCATTCGCTGATCACTGTTGCATTGAATTTATGAGGGGCTATAAAAAGTCCCTTTTTTATTACCACGGTATTCATCCTCCCCTATAGTTTTTTTCTTTTCATCCCATGAGTGAGAAAATTCTCAAAGCGCTGATGCAGCTGTTTGCCATTGTGGCCAACGCGGAAAGGCTGAATGCGCAGAGTCGTCATATCGTGGAGATGTTCCTTCGGCAGCAGCTGAACCGGGAAGGAACAGAGACCTACCTGGCAGTCTTCGATGAATTTTTAAACGTGCAGCGCGGCACCGGCAACCTTGACAAAGTAAGGAAGCGGGCATCGGTTAACTCCGTTAAAGTGCTGCGTATCTGCACCGATATCAACCAGGAGCTGAATCAGCGTCAGAAATATGTGGTGCTGGTAAGGCTTATTGAGTTCCTTCACTCTTCCGACGAAGCCGTGACGGAACAGGAATGGGAATTTCTCACAACGGTAGCCGGCATCTTCAATATCCCCGACACCGATTATGCGAATTGCCTTGCCCTGGCAGGGAAGGCGGATGTTGTGCCTGATGCCGATTCCTTTCTTCTGATCGACAATGGCAATGGGGTTCATTCCACGCTCAAACATACGCATCACCTGCTGAACGAAAGCCTTCACGGAAACATGATAGTTCTGTTTATCCGTAACGTGGGGATTTCCTTTATCCGGTACCTGGGCGATACGCCGCTGACCCTGAACGGCCAGGCGGTGAACAACAATTTTATCCAGGTATTTACACAAGGTTCTGTAATCCGTGGTCCGCGGCTGGAGCCGGTTTACTATAGCGATGTAATTCACCGGTTTCTTCATAGCGACATCTCCTCGAAAATCACTTTTTCTGTTCAGCAGGCTGTTTACAAATTCAGAAGTGGCAATACCGGCCTTCACCCCATCTCCTTTACGGCATCTTCGGGCGAACTGGTGGGAATCATGGGAGGCAGCGGTGCCGGTAAATCGACCTTGCTTAATGTGCTAAACGGGAATTACAGCCCTTCATCGGGTGCAGTTCTTATCAACAGCATCAACCTGCACCATGACAGGAAAAAAATTGAAGGCCTGCTGGGTTATATCCCCCAGGACGATTTGCTGATAGAGGATCTGACCGTTTTTGAGAATCTCTTCTACAACACCAAACTCTGTTTTGGCGAGCTCGATGAAGCGGCAATCACAGCCAAGGTTTCGAATTTACTGGAAGACCTGGGCCTGTCTGAGATCCGTGACCTAAAGGTCGGAAATCCCCTAAACCAGACCATCAGCGGCGGTCAGCGAAAGCGGCTTAACATCGCATTGGAGCTGGTGCGGGAATCGTCCATCCTTTTTGTAGACGAACCCACGTCGGGTCTTTCCTCGCGGGATTCCGAAAATGTCATGGACCTTTTAAAGCAGCTGGCGATCAACGGAAAACTAATTTTTGTGGTGATCCACCAGCCGTCGTCAGACATCTTCAAGCTCTTTGATAAATTGTTGCTGCTTGATACCGGTGGTTACCACATCTTCTACGGCAACCCCTCCGATTCGCTTATCTATTTCAAGCACCTGGTACACCATGTGAATGCCGACGAAAGCGAATGCATCACCTGTGGCAACATCAACCCCGAACAGTTGTTCACGATTATCGAAGCCCGTGTGGTCGATGAATTTGGAAACCCGGTGAATGCACGGAAGGTGGCGCCTTCCGAATGGAACAGGCAGCACCTCGAAAGGCACCCGCATACGAAAGCACCTGCACCGGTAAAGCACGAGCCTGTGGTAATCGGTGTGCATAAGCCTTCCTGGTTCAGGCAGTTCAAGGTATTCATTACCCGCGACGTTTTATCCAAGCTCAGCAACAGGCAATACCTGCTGATTAACCTCCTGGAAGCCCCTGCCCTCGCCCTTATCCTGGCTTATCTCATCCGTTATCACCAGCCCGGTAAGGAGTATATCTTCAGGGATAATCAAAACATCCCCGCATTTATTTTCATCAGTGTGGTGGTGGCACTCTTCATCGGCCTCTCGGTGAGTGCAGAAGAAATTTTCAGGGACCGTAAAATCCTTAAACGTGAATCGTTTCTGAACCTGAGCCGCAGCAGTTACCTGCTTTCCAAAGTCAGTGTGATGCTCATTCTTTCGGCACTGCAGATGATGTGCTTTGTCCTGATCGGCAACAGCGTCCTGGGTATCCGGGACATGTATTTTGAATACTGGCTGGCACTGTTCACCACGGCCTGCTTTGCAAACCTGCTGGGATTGAATATTTCGTCCGCCTTTAATTCGGCGGTAACGATTTATATTCTCATCCCCATCCTGATCATTCCGCAGATCCTGCTGAGCGGCATTATCGTCAAATTCGAGAAGCTGAATCCTACCATATCCACACACAGCACCGTTCCTGTTTTCGGTGAGATGATGACTTCGCGATGGGCCTTCGAAGCGCTGGCTGTCAACCAGTTTAAAAACAACCATTACGAGCAACATTTCTTTGATGACGAACAGCGGATGAGCCAGGCAGTTTTCAAAAAGGACTTCCTGATCCCGGAACTCATCAAAAGAACGGACTATGCCATCCTTGCCATGACGCAAGATGAAAAAAAGTATATGCTGGATTCCAACCTGCAGCTCCTTACCAGTGAATTGGCCCGGGAAGCAAAGAGTAACCCGAAGCGTGCTTTTGCCAGGATAGAGCAACTGACACCGGCCACTTTCAATGCGGCCCTTGGCAACGAACTTAAATCCTATCTCCAGGCTCTGAAACAGTATTACATCGATCAGTACAACAAGGCCGGCGCACGAAAAGAAGAAACCGTTGTGAAATTGCAGCAGTCATCGGACGATGCCAATGCATTATTGAAATTAAAATTGAATTTTGAAAACGAAAGCCTGACGGAGCTGTTGAAGAATACTACGGAACAAAAACAAATCGAAGAATCGGAACACCGCCTGATCCAGCGTTTCCAGCCTGTCTTTATAGAAGGTGCAAAAGGTTCGTTTGTAAGGGCGCCGTTTTTTGCCTCGCGCAAAAACGTATTTGGAACGTATTATGAAACGTACTGGGTTAACGTCCTCGTGATCTGGTCGATGACGGTCTTCCTGGCATTTGCCTTGTATTTCGACCTCCTGAAAAAACTGTTGAATCTAGGCGAACAATTTACAAGGAGAAGAAAACGTAAAAAGTCCTGACATCGTGGTAATAATTACCAATCATTACTAATGTACCAATTACGAATAGATCAGTATTGCTCATTCGTATATTCGTACTGATTAGTAATTAGTAATTAGTACATTAGTATATTCGTACTGATTCGTAATTAGTACTCCTAAATTTTCTTGAGCTCAAAAGGCAACAACACGATGGTTCGGTAATCGTCGCCGGCTTCCATCATATCTTCGTCGTCTTCCTCATACATCCATACGACATTCACCTCGCTTCGTTCCGATTTGTGTAAGGACTCCAGCTTTCTAAAAATATCCAACAGGCATTTCGAAGAACTGGTGTTGAAATATTCCAGCTGAATCGTCGCCGAAGTAACGGCAGAAGGCTTCAGTGCATAGCTGTCGAGCCATTCGTAAACAGGCTGATAAAATTCGAAGGAGTTCTCCGGGATAGACCTTCCTTTTATTTCCAAGGTTCCGGAATCTGCAGAAAATAGGATCGACGGCGTTTTTGCAGTCCCTTCCATAACGAGTGAGTTCATAGTTTGATTCTGGGATAAAGACATTCTAATCTATTTTAACGATGAGACTGAAAAACGACAACCTGTCGTTGACGGGATCAAAACGGTATTCAATACGGTTTCCGGATTTCCTTGCCATTTCTATCATGCCCAACCCGGCACCGCCTTTGGCCGACAACTCGCTGTTGCCCAAAGCCTCGCGGTAGTATTCTTTCAACTCCTCCCCTGTCATTGCATTTACTTTGTCGATTTTATTCTTCAGCCCATCCACATTCGTATTCAGTATATGGTTGCCCGTGATGATGCTGTACCGGTTATCACTGTCACGACATACCAGGAAGATAGCTGAACGCTGATCGTCCGGGCGCTCTTCGCTGCCGAATTCATCCATGTGGTGGTACACATTCTGCAGGCACTCCACGAGGATGTTGTTCACTTTTTTACGGAGTCTTTGCTGGGGAGGATCTCCTTCCAGCTTGGACTCCATGATGAGGAATACGGAAGCCATAAAATCCTCGGTCACACTGCCACGGAACGAGAGTATAATCTCATCTGCTTTGGTCTGTTTATACAACTCGTAGACACTGATCATACAGGAAATGAAAATTAAAATTTCGTTGCCAAAAGTAGAGAATAGAATCAGGATGTCAAGAAGAACTTTCAATTTGATATATTTACTGCGTATTCACATCCCATGCAAGTGATCCCCGGCAAAGAGACGCTGATTCGCTTTCTGAGCAATATTTCCTTGTTCAGCAATGCCGGCCATGACGTGCTTTCCCACCTCCAGGAAAAGATCCAGGTTGCCTCCCATCCCCCTGGAACGATGATCATCCAGAAGGGCGCCATCGGGGAAACGATGTTCCTGATCTTCTCAGGAAGCCTAAAGGTGCACGACGGAGAACACCAGGTAGCCCGGCTGGAAAAAGGCCAGTTTTTCGGTGAGTTGTCGCTGCTGGACAGCGAGCCCCGGTCTATGTCGGTAAGCACCCTGGAAGATTCCGTCCTGGGCAGTATCAGCCGCGACGATTTTTACGAAGTCCTGAAGGAGTTTCCCTCCATGACGCGAGATATCATCGCCGTGCTGAACAGGCGTTTACGGAATCAAAACGATGTGCTGATCAGCGAATACCGGACCCGTGAAGCGCAGCTCACCGAGCTCGTAAACATCCGTACCGCTGAAGTAATCCGCCAGAGCCAGGTTATCGGCGAAAAGAACAAAGAGCTGACCGACGGCCTGAATTATGCCAAACGGCTGCAGGCTGCCATCCTGCCTAAACGGGAAGTCATCCACCGTACTTTTCCCGATTCATTTATACTCTACCAGCCGAAGGACATCGTTAGCGGTGACTTTTATTCGTTTGAAATCCAGGACGGCCACGAAATCATTGCCGCCGCTGATTGTACAGGTCACGGGGTGTCGGGAGCCATCATGAGCATGATTGGTCATTCCCTCCTGAAACAGATTGTCTCGGAAAAAAAAATTACCGATCCGGCTCAGATCCTGCATCGCCTGAACGAAGGGGTGATCGAGGCCCTGAAACAAAATGAAAACAATACCCACGACGGAATGGACATCGCCCTCTGCTCCTTCGATCTGAAGAACCGCAAACTGGTATTTGCAGGCGCCAACCGCCCGCTTTGGCTCATCCGTAAGGGCGAATTGCAAACGGTAGTCTCGGACAAACTGCCTATCGGCGGACTGCAGATGGACCGCAGCCGGCCATTTACCAACAACCTGCTGGACCTGGAGCCTGGCGATGCACTGTATATTTTTTCCGACGGTTTCGCCGACCAGTTCGGGGGTGAGATGGGTAAGAAACTAATGACAAAAAAGTTCAAGGAAATTCTCTTGTCTATTTACACCCGGCCGATGGCCGAACAAGGCACCTATCTCTGTGATTTTATTAATAGCTGGATGGGATCCTACGAACAGGTAGATGATTTGCTGGTGATGGGAATACGCATTTAAGAAAAATAAAAAATGACTACAGATCAGACTGATGGTCATTGTCGCAGATTTTTCCTCTACCCATAAAAAAAGCCCTTCTTTCCGGAAGGGCTCTTTCGCATACTAAGCTTGCTATTATTTTAATAACTCTTCTTGCTTTTTAATCTCTTCACTTTCGGGAAGAAGTTCTTTGGCGAAAGCAATAACAGACTGCGCTTTTTTCTTGTCTTTATTATCATTCAGGAACGTGCTGTACATGACGAAGCCATCCGTGAGGGCGCGCTTACTCAGGCGGTCAAAGCCTTCCGAAGGGATGCCTGTCTTTTTCAGGTTCTCCATGGACACGTCAATGTTTTTCATTCCGTCGCTCTGGCTATTGCCGTATACCATGTAGATGCCGGTGAAAAGCATGATGGGGTAATCTTTGTCAAATGCCTTGGAAAAATCCTTTGACAAGGAAACGTATTTCGAAGTTTCTTTTCGTTCGTACATCCCCTTGATCGCTTCCATGGTAGCTTCTTTCAGCTCTTCCAGGAATTCTTTATTATCGGCACGGAAACTTCCGTCTTTGTCGCGCTTGGTGAGCTTGGCTGCATAACCCACTGACTTCTTCAACGGATCCTTATACTCCGGATGTTTTTTTGAATCGAAACGATCCGGGTCTTTTGACATTTCAAAATAACTCATCGATATATACAGGTACGGCTCCGGATCCTTTGCAGTTTTTTCACTCTCTGTATAACCAAGGGCAGCATCGATGCACTTTTCGTATTTCTCCATGGTGTACATGTCAAAGAGCTTGGTATACTTTTCTTTTTGTGCCTGCGCCTGGCCAATGCCAAGGGCGGCAACAAGGATAAAGGCAATCTTACGCATAGGATGGTTTTTTAGTCTGTTGGTTTGGTCCGGGCAAATATATAAATTTTAGGTTGTGGCTCAGTTTGACTTAAATAATATACTCCGTGCAATTTCCCACCCGCACCCTTTAATCCCTAAAAGGGGCATGCGCGCAGGCTCCCTTTAGGGACAACGGATGTGCGTGAGGGGTTGAGGTTTAAACGGAGCCACTACCAAATCTTAATATCCCGGAAACAAGCAACGGGACATGGAATCCATGCCATTCGCACCTCTGGCCTCTGCCTTTGGCAGCATGGCTTACAGGTATCTGACGGTTCCAGTCAGTACAATCAGGAAATAAAATGAAAAAAGGAAGGAGTTATTCTTACCCGTGATAATTGTTCTCTTCCGGCTTCGCAACCCGTTTTTGCTGTGGTTGCAGCGCCACGTAGTTTTGCTCATCGAGCGTCCATTCGTCGGTGGCCGTTGTCTGAAGCCAGGAGGATCCTGACTTGCGGAAGACTTCTGCATTCAGTCCGTAACGCAGGTTAAATAATTTTTCCAATTCAAATACAGTCGTGAGCCCGGTGATGTGAAGGGCCCCAGGATGTTTGCGGCCCGATAAGGCCTGTACTTCCAACTGTTCATCGCCGGCAATCTTTCTGGAAATGCCGGAAAAAAATTCGATCTTCAAGTGAGGAAAACGCTTGCTGAAGGAAGCTTTCAACTCACTGATTTTAGTCTCTGGAGTGATTTGTATATCCATAGCGTTCGTAATTTGAAAACAAGATAATGATTATTTCAAATCGCTAATCCATTTTTTTTCATGCCATTATGAACAAATTTCCTGACCAGGAAAGCCATTTTGTCCAGTTATTTCAATAGCCTATGTCAAATTGTTCATAAAGGTGATCTATAGTTAACATGGCAAATTCTTTGACAGCAGTACTAATTACCAATCAGTACGAATATACCAATGAGTGGATTCGTAATTCGTATATTAGTACTGATTCGTAATTAGTACCACATAATTAGTACCCTATGAACTTAAATAATTTCACTATCAAATCGCAGGAAGCGATCCAGCAGGCACAGCAACTCGCTGCAGCCTCCGGCCAGCAATCCATTGAGCCCGCACATATTTTAAAAGGTATGCTTGCCGTGGATGAAAATGTGTTGCCTTTTATTTTTAAAAAGGCCAACGTAAATATCAACCGTGTCATCAGCGGCCTCGACGATATTGTACAATCCTATCCGAAAGTCAGCGGTGGCAACCCCTATCTTTCCGACGATGCCAATAAGCTGGTTCAAAAAGCGCTGGCCTGGCTCAAACCCCTGGGTGATGAGTTTGTATCGCTGGAACACTTGTTACTTGCTACACTGGCAGGCAAGGATAAAACCGCTGCATTGCTAAAGGCGGAGGGACTGAATGAGAAAGATGCCAAAGCTGCCATCCTGGAACTGCGTAAAGGCGCCCGGGTTACGAGTGCAACGGCTGAAGACACCTACGATGCCCTGGGCAAATATGCCAAAAACCTGAATGAACTGGCACGCCAGGGAAAACTGGATCCGGTGATTGGCCGTGACGAAGAGATCCGAAGAGTGCTGCAGATCCTGTCGCGTCGCACCAAGAACAACCCCATTCTGATCGGCGAGCCGGGAGTCGGAAAAACCGCTATTGCCGAGGGCCTCGCCCATCGTATAATAGACGGTGACGTCCCTGAAAACCTGAAGAACAAACAGATCTTTTCACTCGACATGGGTGCTTTAGTCGCCGGTGCCAAATACAAGGGCGAATTTGAAGAACGCCTGAAATCCGTTATCAAGGAAGTGACCAGTGCCGAAGGCGATATTGTACTTTTTATTGATGAGATCCATACCCTCGTGGGCGCTGGTGCCGGCGAAGGCGCCATGGATGCTGCCAATATCCTGAAGCCTGCCCTTTCCCGGGGTGAGCTCCGTGCAATCGGTGCGACTACCCTGGCCGAATACCAAAAGTATATCGAACGCGACAAGGCGCTGGAAAGACGTTTTCAGAAAGTCCTGATTGAAGAACCCGATACCCAGGATGCGATCTCTATCCTGCGCGGACTGAAGGAACGATACGAATCGCATCATAAAGTACGTATCAAGGACGACGCCATCCTGGCGGCTGTGGAACTGTCGCAACGCTATATCTCCGACCGCTTCCTTCCAGACAAAGCCATTGACCTGATGGACGAGGCGGCTGCTAAACTCCGTCTTGAAATCGATTCCGTACCGGAGGAGCTGGACGAAATCAACCGCAGGATCATGCAACTCGAGATTGAACGGGAAGCCATCAAGCGCGAAAAAGTGGAGAAAAAACTGAAGGAGCTGAACGAAGAAATCGCCAACGTCACCGATAAGCGGAACCAGCTGAAAGCGAAATGGGAGGCGGAGAAACAAGTAGTGACTCAACTGCAGAACACCAAGGAGGCGATTGAAAATTTCAAGCTTGAAGCCGAACAGGCCGAACGTGCCGGCGACTATGGTAAAGTTGCCGAGATCCGCTATGGACGTGTGAAAGATGCGGAAGCGAAACTCCTTACCCTGGAGAAGCAGCTGACCGAAAGCCAGGGAGGCAATGCCATGATCAAGGAAGAGGTGGATTCCGAAGATATCGCGGAAGTAGTTGCCCGGTGGACGGGCATTCCCGTAAAACGGATGCTGCAAAGCGAACGCGAGAAATTACTGCAACTGGAATCCGAACTTCACAAACGTGTGGTAGGACAGGAAGAGGCAATCTCTGCACTCAGCGATGCCGTGCGCAGGAGCCGTGCAGGCTTACAGGACAGCCGCAAACCCATCGGTTCGTTTATCTTCCTTGGAACGACGGGAGTCGGCAAGACAGAACTTGCCAAAGCCCTCGCCGACTTCCTCTTTAACGATGAAAATGCGATGACCCGAATCGATATGAGTGAATACCAGGAAAAGCATACGGTATCACGCCTGATCGGCGCTCCTCCGGGATATGTAGGTTACGACGAAGGCGGCCAGCTCACCGAAGCCGTCCGGAGGCATCCCTACTCTGTAGTGCTGCTCGATGAAATTGAAAAAGCGCATCCCGACGTTTTCAATATTCTGTTGCAGGTACTTGACGATGGAAGGCTTACTGACAACAAAGGACGTACGGCGAGTTTCAAGAATACCATCATCATTATGACTTCCAATATCGGATCGCACCTGATACAGGAAAGCCTGGAAGAGTTGAATGATGCCAACAAAGACGCAGTACTGGCAAGTACCCGGAATAAGGTTTTTGAACTGCTGAAGAAAACGATCCGTCCGGAATTCCTGAACCGCATCGACGAAATCATCATGTTCCAGCCGTTGACCCGCGACGAAGTTCGCGACATCGTAGAGTTACAGTTCCGTTCGGTTCAGAAAATGCTTAAACAGAATGACATCATTCTGACGGCTACCGAGCCGGCAATTGACTGGCTGGCCCAGCTGGGATATGACCCGCAATTCGGGGCACGTCCGCTGAAACGAGTGATTCAAAAGAAAGTGCTCAACGAACTTTCCAAGCAGATACTCGGCGGCAAAGTGAACAAGGACGATCACATCGAACTGGATGTGGATACGAAACATGAGTTTGTTTTCCGGAACATGAACCAGGTCGTGGAGGCCTGAAAACCCGCCCGGATCGCTAAGGCCATTGATGCGAATTTTGGTTTTGAGATAGCTTCTACAAAGAGAACCGGCTTCGGAATATTGCATGGGAATCATTAAATATCCTGATGGAATCATTCCAGGGGTCCGGTTCTTCCTAAGCGACTGCGGGTAAATACGGTTGTCAGGGCTAAATTAAGTCCGCTTTTTTCTATATTGCCACTTGAATTTGCTTCCGGTTAGCATGCTGGATACTTTCCCGGGGTGAATCCAATGATTCAGCTACAGTCAGCACCACTTTTAAGCACGATTCCATGAAACACCTCTCCTCACTTTTCTTTGCCGGCATTTTATTTTGCACTTCAGCCGGCTCTCAGACACTTCTAAAAAATCCCATGACTGCTGTTCCGGAAAATTTTTATGATGTGCAGAAGAAAGGCGAAGAGACACTCAAAGAAAAAAGAAATGCAGAAGGTAAAAATGAAAATTCGCCGGACGGAGCCTATGAAATATTTGAACGGTGGGAGCATTTTATGGAACCTCGCATCTACCCTTCCGGGAATCTTCCGGATCCCGATATCCTGCTAAACGAATACCTGAGAGTTCGCGATTCACGAACCGCCGCAAGACTGGTTCCTACGGCGAACTGGAACTATTCACTACCACCTACTGTACCGGCAGGAGGATTCGGCGCCGGGAGGATTAATTGTATAGCCATTCACCCTGTCAGCAGCAACATTATTTTTGTAGGTGCGGCCTGTGGCGGAATCTGGCAATCGACAAACGGCGGACAATCCTGGTTTACCTCGTCGGACCAGCTGGCCAGCATCAGCATCGCTGACCTTGCCATTAATCCTGTTCAACCGAATATCATGTATGCGGCGACCGGCGACGGCAACGGCTATATTGCCGGCCTCGGCTATTTCTGGGGTGGCACTTATTCGGCAGGTGTCATGAAGAGTATAGACGGCGGAATGACCTGGAATCCTTCGGGTCTCCAGTTCGCCCAGACACAGAGCCAGATTGTACACCGCATACTCGTACATCCCCTTCAGCCGAATATCCTGATCGCCAGTACGGTCAGCGGCATTTACCGATCCATCAATGCAGGTGCCAGCTGGACAACGGTCAATGCAGGGCATTTTTATGATCTTGAATTCAATACGAACAATCCCGATATCATCTATGCTGCCGGCAACTCACGCATCTACCGATCTACCAACGCAGGGAATACTTTTTTATCGTATTCCAATACCATTGGTTTAGGAGGAAGGATCTCACTTGCTGTGACTCCTGCCGATTCTACCGTATTGTATGCCTACACGGAAGACCGGCAATTTTACCGATCCGTAAATAGTGGCCTGACATTCACTCCACAAAGTATACCTCCGCTTCAATCCTATGGATACTATGATGTGGCGCTGGGTGCATCGCCGGTTAATCCTCTTAAAGCGCTCGTCGGCGGTGTGCAGTTAATGATGACTTCCGACGGCGGAATTACCTGGACGCAATTGGCAAGCGGCATGGGAACTTACAATGCAGCGACTTTCTGCCATGCGGATTTTCATTGCATGAATTTTCTGCCCGGCAACGATTCCACCTTTTATGCAGGCAATGACGGCGGGCTTTTCAGGACTTCCAATAACGGAACCACTTTTGAGAAACTGAACAACGGGCTGGATATCAAACAGTATTACAGGATGTCATCCTCGGAAGCAGATCCCGAAATACTGATTGCCGGAGCTCAGGATAACGGAACCGACCTTCGCACAGAAAATTCATGGCGATGGTTAAGTGGTGGCGACGGCATGGATTGCCTTGCAGATTACAGTGATGCAGGCACACTTTATTTCTCCTATCAGAATGGGGCACTCTTTCGTAGCGAAGACGGCGGAATGTCGAATATAGAAATATCTCCATGTTCTGATGACGGTGCCTGGACTGCTCCATTGGTCCAGGATCCTTCCAACCCGAACACACTCTATTTTGGTGCATGCCTGGATGTGGTAAGGTCTCTTGACAAAGGCAATACCTGGGATTCCATAGCGACGGGGTATTTTAGTGATAACATCACAGCACTTGCCATTGCCCCTGCAAATTCTTCAACGATCTATGCCGGTAATTCCCAGGAGCTATTCCGGACAACGAATGGCGGAACCAGCTGGACAAGTATTTCCAGCGGGTTGCCTATGGCGTCAGCTATGTTATCAGCCCTGGCCGTGAGTGATGCCAATTCACAGCATGTGTGGGCTTCTTTTTCAGGTTATTCAGCAGGCATCAAAGTCTTCAGAAGTATGAACGGGGGAAATTCCTGGACCAATATTTCAGGCTCTCTCCCGAATGTGCCTGTCGATTGCCTGGTGCGTCAGAAAAATTCGAATGGGGATCTCTATGCCGGTACAGACTTCGGAGTCTATTTTACGAATGATACACTCGGTGACTGGGTTGCATACCAAAGTGGTTTGCCCAATGTCATTGTCGATGATCTTGAAATCAATTATTCTTCGAGTACCCTATATGCAGCTACGTATGGCAGAGGAATATGGGAGACCGACCTTGTCACTTCCACCCTCTCGGGCAATGATGCTGCTGTGGCGAAAATCATTTCACCGGAAGGTTTCTACTGCCAGCCACAGTTTATTCCGGAAGTCCGGATCAAAAATGCCGGGCTCGATACAATCTTCAGCGTTGACATACAATACAAGGTAGATGGCGGAAGTTGGACTGTACAGCCCTGGGCAGGTGTACTCCTGCCGGGAAGAGATACTACCGTCGCTTTGCCGCAATTAACCGTACCAGCCGGTCAGCATGTATTCACTTCGGCTACGCAACTTCCGAATGGAGTTACCGATCAGAAGCCTTCCAACGATCAAAGGACTTCTGCCTTTGAGGTCGGGGGAGTTACTTCGCTTTTGCCTGTTACCGAAGGTTTTGAAGGGGCGGCATTTCCTCTTGCTGCCTGGCGGGCAGAGAATGGAAAAGGACTGTTCAGCTTCGCTGCAGCAGGTGGGTTCGGGAATTCTTCCGTCTCTCTGAAAGCGGACTTCTACAACCAGGGCACTGCATCGGGATACCTGGTTTCAGCGCCAATCAGCTTAGGAGGAACCACCAACCCTGTGTTGGATTTTAACCTGGCTTATGCCATGTACAACGGAGACTATTGGGACACCCTTAAAGTAAAAATCTCTTCCGATTGCGGGAGCACATGGTCAGAACTTTACAACAAATTCGGTTCTGCTCTCGCCACTGCCCCGAATACCAGCTCCCTCTTTGTTCCGACTGCCGGCGATTGGTCGCCGGAAAACATAAACCTCAGCGCATATGTGGGATTCCCGGAGCTTTTAATCCGGTTTGAATTTAACAGTGGCTATGGTAATGCCTGCTACATCGATGATATCAACCTTCACGATGCAACGGTAGGAATTGCTGAGCTTGTCTCGTCGCACGTGATTGTTTCACCCATTCCTTTTGACGAGTCTATTTCCATCCGATCCGGAGATGTCGACATACTGTCGGTGCATCTTACGGATGTGACGGGAAAAGTCTTGCTGGTTTATTCTTCGGTTCCGAAAAGACAAATCCAGCTCCATGTACATAGCCTTAGCAGGGGTATGTACTTTCTGAAGATGGAAACCCCCAAAGGCACCATCGTAAAAAAAATCATGAAAGGATAAGCAGCAGCATTTCATTCAGCTAAGTAAATTCTAATCTTCCAGGAAGTTACGCCGAAACCCCGGAAGCCTATGGTGGTGCATCCCGGTAAAATTGAAAAAGGACGATCGTATCGAACTGGATGGATACGAAACAAGAGTTTGTTTTCCGGAACCTGAACCAGGCATTGGGAGTATAATTTTTGTACCCTATTTTCCTGTATTTGTACCTTAAAAACCGTCTAAAAACTCATTGCCCGTTCACAAAGGAGCGGGCATTTTTATTTAACTTCGTGCAAAGAATTCTTTTTAGGTTCACTCGCTGAAATCGCTTCCTGGGATAACCATCCTGGCGGAAGTAAAAACGTTAAAAGTCAAGTTGATGAAAAAAATCTATTTACTACTCCTCCTAACAGGTTTATTAAGCATAAACAGCGGGGCTGCTGTCTTCACCGTCCAGAGCGGAACGACTTCCTTTAGTCCATCCCTCATCACCATTGCTGCAGGTGATACCGTTAATTTCCTTCTCGGCTCTACGCACGATGCGCGTGAGGTAAGCCAGGCGACCTGGAATGCCAATCAAAATACAGCGCTGGCCGGGGGCTTCCAGACTGCCTTTGGTGGAGGTACCGTGCTGCCTACGAAACTAAATGCAGGCACACATTATTATGTCTGTACACCTCATGTACAGTTCGGCATGAAAGGAAGAATTGTGGTGCAGGGGGTTCCATCCGGACTTGCAGAAAATACATTGCGGCCTACTTTTTCCGTTTATCCGAATCCTTCGACCGGTAAATTCCGCATCGACACCGATGGACTTACGCATTTCCGGAATTTCAACGTCGATATTTACAATGTGCTGGGAAAATTAATTTATAGCACTGCAGGAACTTATTCATCCTGTGATATCGACCTGCAAACACTTCCAAGGGGAATTTATATCGTGAAGATCTCCGACGAGGATGCTGTACTGACCCGGAGAGTTATCATTGGCTGATTATAGGAATATGCAGCTTGCATGGAAATGTTTTGAAATTCATTATTACCAAATAAGAATTTAGGAATACAATAGTTGTTTAGTTGTACTGAAAAAACAAATTAATTCTACTATGGAAACGCAGAAAAAAAATGTCATCACGGTGCAAACAACAGTCCAGGCACCGGTTGAAAAAGTCTGGAAGCTCTGGACCACTCCCGAGCACATTACAAAATGGAACAATGCCAGTGACGACTGGCATACGCCACGCGCCTCCAACGACCTCCGTGTAGGTGGAAAATTTACGGCCCGCATGGAAGCCCGCGACGGCAGCATGGGTTTTGACTTCGAAGGCACTTACAAATCCGTAAAGCCGCACGAATTTCTTGAATACGATATCGCCGACGGCAGGAAAGTCCAGGTTGCATTTAAAGCCAACGGGGCAAACACCACTGTGGTTGAAAATTTCGAAGCCGAAAATTCCAACCCGGAAGAGATGCAACGCGGCGGATGGCAGGCCATCCTGGATAATTTCAAGAAGTACGCGGAGACTAAATAAATTTAGTCTGTATTTTTTTTACAATTTTCTCCCCAGGAAAGGGGAGAAAAGTTTCGCGCAGCGAAACGAAGAGGGGTTACGTAACCCTCTCCCCTTTCATGGGGAGAAAATTATTGCTTGTTTCGAGGAAGTTGTTCGGTAGATTAGAGCAAACTGCCTTCCAGGATGAAATAAGCCACGCTGAAATAAATGAGCAGGCCTGTAACATCCACCAGGGTGGCAATGAATGGAGCTGAGGAAACGGCAGGGTCAGCACCCAGCCTCTTCAGGATGATGGGTAGCATGGAACCTACGATCGTTCCAAACATCACAACGCCTATCAATGAAAAGCCCACGGTATATCCTATCAGCATCCAGTGCGGTCCGTAAATATTGGTAAAGAAACTCCAGGCAAAAATCCGCAGGAACCCGATAATACCCAACAAGGTTCCCAGCACCAGGCCGGAAAGAAATTCCCTCCGGATAACGTCCCACCAACGTTCCAGTGTTACTTCGCCGAGGGCCATAGCACGGATGATAAGGGTTGCGGCCTGCGAACCGCTGTTGCCACCGCTGGAAATAATCAATGGCACAAACAAAGCCAGGACTACAGCTTTGGAGATTTCGTCTTCAAAGAAAGCCATGGCACTGGCTGTAAGCATTTCGCCGATGAATAAAATCACCAGCCACCCGGCACGTTTGCCGATCATTTTAAACAGGGATACTTTCAGGTATGGCTCATCGAGGGCCTCGGTACCTCCGAATTTCTGGATGTCTTCCGTATCTTCTTCTTCCATTACATCCATCACGTCATCGAAGGTGATGATGCCCAATAGCAGCCCTTTGAAATCGGTAACCGGCAAGGCTACCCTATCCGTCTGCTTGAACGCTTTTACGGCGCTTTCCTGGTCGTCTTTGGCACTGAGGGCAACAAATTGCCTGTCCATCAAATCGCTTACTCTCCTGTCGAGTGCCGACAGCAGGAACTCACGCACCCGGATGTCGTCGATAAGAAAACCCTGGGTATCGGTAACGTAAATATTATTCAGGGTTTCGCTGTCGCGGCCAAATTTCCGAATGTAATCCAGCGACTGCCCTACGGTCCAGTCTTCTTTTACCGAAACAAAATCCGGCGTCATCAGACGGCCGATACTGTCTTCCGGATATTGCAGCAGCTGGTTCGCCGTTTTCCGTTCTTCGTCGGTAAGCAGCGACAGGTATTTCTGCAGCGTATCCTCACTGAGTTCCTCAAAAAAAGCAGTACGGTCATCGGCAGAAATCTTAGTCAGCGTTTCGCTGATCTGTTCCGGCGGAAAAGAATCCAGCAATTCAATCTGGATGTCGAAGTCGAGATGCTCAAAAGTACTGATGGCTTTTTCCGGCTCCAGTACCCTGAATACTTTCCCGAAGTCGATATCCTTGGATGAGTTGATGATTTCAGCCAGCTCATCAGGCTCCAGCCCCGCCACCAGCATCCTGATTTTATGCAGGTTACCGGTAACCAGTCGTTCCGCTAACAACTCTTTTTCATCGACGCTGATCATAACTGAGTTCTACTTCTGGCACAAAACAAATAAAATATTTCACTCCTTGGTGATGGGGTGCCGAAGGTACAAAAAATAGGACGCTGGATTCTGGAAATTGGATTCTGGAAGCTGGACGCTGGAGATTGGACTCTGGATGCTGGACGCTAGACGCTGGATGTTGGATGTTGGATGTTGGATGTTGGATGTTGGATGTTGGATGCTGGAGATTGGACACTAGACCCATACTAAAATCTGATCAGTGAAAATCATGACCATCATGATAATCTGTGGTCAAAAAAAAAGCATACTCATAACTAGATTTTGGACACTTGGAAACGCCGGATTAAGGATTCTGAACCCTGTCGCATCGGGACGAACCACTCAATATTCCATCATTCCAATTACCTCAATTACCTTAGTTATCTCAATTACCTTTATACAACTACAATGATTTTGAGGAAGGACGAAAATACCTAAGCGGAAAAAAACCGGGCAAAAAAAAAGAGAACTGCCAAAGCTTTCACTCGGACAGTTCCCCACACGAAAAACATGAACACAAAAACTAGGTCAAAGATAATGAATATTTCAAGAAAACACCTTTTGTTAAATAAATTTTAACACTTGACTTTTCAACAGTTGTTCAAAACTCATAGGCGTAATCCTGCAAAATAAAAGAAGAAGCCGCCAGTCTGAATATATTTGCAGAAATATTAGCTATGCAATCCATATCCCTGGGAATCGGTTCCCGGTTACGTCATCCCGACTTCGGCGAAGGAGTTATCGTCCAGGTACGTCCTGACACCTATACCATCACCTTTATGCAGCACGGAATGCGGGAAATCAGCCGGCTGTATGACCAATTTGAAATCATCGATGCCAACGATTCCGACAACGATTTGGTCAGTCTTTTTGATATCCAGGAATCGCTGGTCAATATCATCCGTAAATTTTCCGATGTCCAGGAACGCGTGGAACTGGCCGGAAAATGGGCCGGCGGCACCCTCCTGCTGCAGCCTGCCGACAGCTCGTTGAAACCAAAGGAGATTCCTCTCGACGTTTTCTTTAATAAGATCGTCATGCTCCGCGACCGGCTGCGTGTTCTTGAACAGCACGTCAATGCAAATAAAAAACTGACGGAAGATGAAAAGGTAGACCTGCAGCAGTACATCACACGATGCTACGGTTCGCTCACCACATTCAACGTATTGTTTAAATACACCACCGACCATTTTGTCGGCGAGAAGGGCAGCCGTGATTAATCACTCCCTTGTTTTGTTTACTGTACCGCTAAACTTTTATCCGTGAACCTTCTTTCTGTAGAACGATTATCTAAATCTCATGGAGGAAAAGATCTGTTCACCGACATCAGTTTTGGCATCAACAAAGGCGAAAAGGCTGCACTGATTGCACGGAACGGAACCGGTAAATCCACCCTGCTTAACATACTGGCCGGGCGCGAAGTACCGGACAGCGGAAAGGTGACGATGCGCAACGATATACGCTGGGCATACCTGGAACAGGATCCTGCCTTTGACGAGAGCAAGACCATCCTTCAACACTTGTTTGAAGCGGGTTCCGGCAACCTCCATCTCATCAGCCGTTACGAAGCATTGTTGGAAGAACAGGCCCTTCATCCCAACGATCCGAAAATCCTTCACGATATTCAGCACCTCGCTGCTTTGATTGAGACTCACCGGGCATGGGATGCAGAAGCCCAGGTAAGACAGATCCTTGGACGTCTCGACATTCACGATCTGCATCGAAAGATCAGCGAGCTTTCCGGCGGTCAACGCAAACGTATCACGCTTGCCAAAGCACTGATCGGCGAGCCCGACCTGTTGCTCATGGACGAGCCAACCAACCACCTCGATGTCGATATGATCGAATGGCTGGAGGATTATTTCCTGAAAAGTTCCTGCGGCCTTCTGCTGGTTACCCATGACCGCTATTTTCTCGACGATGTCTGCGACAAAATTCTTGAGCTGGATAGCGGCAAGCTGTATACTTACGAAGGCAACTATTCCTATTTCCTCGAGAAAAAAGACGAACGCGAAACTGCTGAAGCCAGTGAGTTGAGCAAGACAAAAAATATTTTCAGGAAAGAGCTGGAATGGATCCGACGTATGCCGAGGGCGCGAGGCACCAAATCGAAAGCCCGGGTCGGCTCCTTCGAAGTCCTGAAAAAAGAAGTGAAGGGCAAACGCAAAGAAGAAGAATTGCAGCTCGATGTGAAGATGAACCGAATCGGCGGCAAGGTGCTGGAGATGAAAAAAGTTTACAAGTCGTTTGGTGATTTCCCGATCCTGAAGGGATTCGACTATACGTTCAAGACCGGCGAACGCATCGGCATCGTCGGGCGAAACGGTACGGGCAAGACGACTTTCCTGAATCTCATCACCGGCCTGGAAAAGGCTGATACAGGCAAAATCAATGTGGGTGATACCATTGTGTTCGGATATTATTCTCAACAGGGACTGCCACTGAAAGAAGACAAACGAGTTATTGAAGTAGTGAAAGATTACGCCGATGTGATCCCGCTGGCTGACGGATCAAAGGTGACGGCTTCCTCTTTCCTGCAGCTCTTCCAGTTTCCCCCGGAGATCCAGCATACCTATGTATCCAAGTTGAGCGGCGGAGAAAAACGCAGGCTGCACCTCCTGACGGTACTCATGAAAAATCCGAACTTCCTGATTCTCGATGAACCTACCAACGACCTCGACCTGCTAACACTCAGCACGCTGGAAGATTTCCTGGCAGGCTTTCGTGGTTGCCTGCTGGTGGTATCACACGATCGTTATTTTATGGATAAGCTGGTGGATCACCTCTTTGTGTTTGAAGGTAACGGTGAGGTCCTCGACAGCAACGGCACATACACCGAATACCGTGCGCAAAAGGAACTGAAGGAAAAGGCGAAATCAAAATCAGAAAAACAACAGCGGGAAAAAGACATTGCTGCTGCCGCATTACAGCCAGAGCCAACGGATAAAAAGAAAGCCACCTTCAAGGAAAGATTTGAATTCGAAACCCTCGAAAAGGAAATCAATGCCCTGGAAAAAGAAAAGTCGGAGCTCTCTGAAAAACTAAACTCCGGGCAGGGAGCCCACCAGGAATTGCTGGAATGGGCTTACCGGATTGAGGAAGTGATGAAGCTCCTGGATAAAAAAACAGGACGCTGGCTGGAGTTATCAGAGATCATGTAAATTTACAGGCCTATGAAATTTTTCAACGAGCTGCTTCTCCGAAATTCATTTCATTCTTTTCGTTACCTAGACTTCCGCCGTTTCATCTTTTCCAAATTCATGATTACCGTTGCCCAGCAGGTGCAGTTTGTAGTGCTGAGCTGGCAAGTTTATGAAATTACGAAAGACCCGCTGTCGCTCGGGCTTATCGGCCTGGCAGAAGCGGTTCCTGCTGTTGGCCTGTCTCTCGTCGGCGGGCTCATTGCCGACAAAAGAAGCCGGAAGAAAATACTTCTTGCCGTCATGGCCTCGCTGGTACTTTGCACTGCCTTCCTGTTATATATTTCCATGAAATACCAGGCTCCCGGCGCCCTTACCACCGCCCTGCCCTTTTACCTGGTCATGTTTATCGTGGGCTGCGGCCGCGGCTTTTACAGCCCTGCGCAATTTTCACTGATGACACAGCTTATTCCAAGGGAAGCCTATGCGAATTCTTCGGCGTGGAACAGCACCTTCTGGCATATCGCCGTGGTAGTCGGTTCATCGGCCGGCGGACTGATGCTGGCGTACCTGGGAAAACCGGTAACCTATGCCATCGTGCTGGGCTGCATCCTTATTTCACTCTTTCAGTTGATCCGGATCCATGCGCCCAAATTCGATCCCATCGCCCACACTGAACCGGCCCTTGAAAGTATACGAACGGGTCTACGGTTTGTCTTCCAGAATAAAGTCATACTCGGCGCACTTACCCTCGACCTGGTGGCTGTTCTTTTTGGCGGCGCCACAGCGATGCTGCCTGTCTTTGCCAGCGACATCCTGCAGGTCGGGGAAAAAGGATTCGGCATCTTAAGGGCTGCACCCTTCGCCGGCGCAGTGATTATGGCATTATACATGACGAAGCACCCTCCCCTTTTCAATGCAGGAAAAAAACTGATTATCTGCGTGTCGGGTTTCGCCATCTGCATGATTGCATTTGCCTTATCAAAAAACTTTTACCTCTCTGCTTTTATCCTGGCATTGAGCGGAGCTTTCGACAACGTAAGCGTAGTGATCCGCAGCACCATCATCCAGCTCTTTACGCCGGAATCCATGCGGGGAAGAGTATCGTCGGTGAGCACCATGTTTATCAGCTCCTCCAACGAAATCGGTGCATTTGAATCGGGCTTTGCTGCGAAACTGCTGGGATTGATTCCATCGGTAATCTTCGGCGGCGGCGTGGCATTGGCATCGACAGCACTGGCTGCCTGGAAGCTGCCGTCCCTGCGTAACCTGCAGCTTAAACAATAAAGACTGTCCCATGGAAATTTCGACTTCCAATGCCGCCTGCAGGATGACATTCCACTGACATTTGCCTGTCGCGTTGAAGGATCCGCTTTTGATTTATTACTAACTTTACTATGGTAAATAACCAGGCTTATGATGAAGTCGATATTCGTTTTGCTTTTTTTACTATGCAGCGTGGTTGCATCCTTTGCTGCAAAGCCCTCCGTACTTTTTTCTTACTGCTCCTTCGACAATCCTTCCGGTAAACCATACCTGGAGGTATACCTGAATACGGCAGGGAAAAGTGTGACGGCCGTGAAAAAGCAAGACGGAAAGTACCAGCGCACCATCCAGGTTCAGCTCCTGGTGAAAAAAGAAAAGGCTGTGATTTACCTGGACAAATACAACCTGAACAGTCCCCTTTCTTCCGATTCTGTACTGGCTTCCGACTTCGTAGATGTGCAACGCATCGTACTTGAAAACGGTACTTATACCCTGGAAGTCAAAATTTCAGACAACAATGCTGCCACCACGGAACCTTTTATTGTGCAACATGAAATCCTGGTAAACTATCATCCCGATCACCTCAGTATTTCCGGAATTGAATTACTTGAGTCTTACGGACCTCCGGGCAAAGAAGCGCGGTTTGTCAAAAACGGAATAGAGATGATTCCATACCCCGACAACTACTTTCCTCCTGGCGCCACGTCCATCCGTTTTTATGCTGAGGTTTATCATTCCGCATTGGCTTTCGGTGCCGACAGTAGCTACATCCTTCGCTATCGTGTGGAAGGCAATGAATCCGGCAAGACGATAGCCAACCTGGGCGGAATTAAAAAGGTGAAAGTAGCTGAGGTGAATGTATTGCTGGCTGAGATTCCTTTTGACCAGCTCAAATCGGGTAATTATACCCTGGTGGTGGAAGCCGTGAACAGGAATAACGTAGTCATGGCATCGAAGAATATTTTCTTCCAGCGTTCTCATCAGGTCTTAGTCGCCTTTGCTCCGGAAAACATGTCCACCATCAACACGGAAGGAACATTTGTGGAAAGAATAACGGTGGCAGACAGCCTGAAGGAATATATACGTTGCCTGTTTCCAACCTCAACAAACAATGAACGTTCGATTTCAGCAGACCAGGTAAAGGCCGGCGATCTGAAATCCATGCAGCGGTATTTTTTGTATTTCTGGGTCACCCGCGACCGCTTCGATCCCGAAGGAGCATGGAAAGAGTACAAATCACGGGTCGACCTGGTGAATGCCAACTACCAGACCTGGAACCGGAAGGGTTACGAGACGGATCGTGGCCGGGTTTACCTGGAATACGGAGTACCGAACGAAATCGAGACCAACTATTACGAGCAAAGTTCATACCCGCATGAGTTCTGGCATTATTACGTACTGGGTGAGCAACGCAACAAGGTCTTTGTCTTCTACTGCAAGAACTTTTCCACCAATGATTTTGAACTTATCCACTCCGATGCCAACGGTGAAATCACGCAGTACCGATGGCAGGAGCTGCTCCGGAACCCGCAGACCGGAAACGATTTCGGCAATACTAAATAGTACTAATTACGAATCAGTACTAATGTACTAATTACGAATCAGTACCAATGTACTAATTACGAATCAGTACTAATGTGCGAATTACGAATGAAGAACAAATTCGATCTACTACTGCACAACAGATTGGTATATTAGTACTGATTAGTAATTAGTACAAATGCGATTGCACAACAGATTGGTATATTAGTACTGATTAGTAATTAGTACTTTTGCCTTCGATGAGCCCATCTGTTGCCGTAGTCATACTGAATTATAACGGAGAAAAATACCTCGATCAGTTTCTGCCTTCTGTTCTGAAATTCAGTATGGGAAATACAGAAATCATCGTGGCCGACAATGCTTCAACAGATGGATCCTTAGCCCTGCTCAGGGAAAAATTCCCTGAAGTAAAAATCCTGGCACTGCCTTCCAACGACGGTTATGCAGGAGGATACAACAAGGCGCTGGAAAACCTGACGGCAGATTATGCAGTCCTGCTGAATTCCGATGTAGAAGTCACGGCAGACTGGATCACACCTGTTGTTCGTTTTATGGAACAACATCCAGAGGTTGCTGCCTGCCAGCCCAAAATAAAATCTTATCATCAGAAAGACTTCTTCGAATATGCCGGCGCAGCAGGCGGTTACATCGATCGTTACGGCTACCCTTTCTGCCGCGGCCGGATTTTTGAGACCGTGGAACGCGATAACGGGCAATACGACAATCCTGTGGAAATTTTCTGGGCCAGCGGCGCCTGTCTTTTTATACGACCAACCTTCTTTCGCGAATGCGGTGGATTTGACGCAGGCTTTTTTGCCCACATGGAAGAAATAGATTTGTGCTGGCGAATGAAAACCCTGGGTCACAAAATCTGGTATGTGCCGGGCTCAACGGTTTATCATGTGGGCGGAGGAACCCTTGAAAAAGTAAACCCCAAAAAGACCTATCTCAATTTCCGGAATAACCTTCGGATGCTGAAAAAGAATATGAGCCGTTCGCAATTCAGGAAGGTGATTAAAACCCGGCTCTTCCTTGATATGGTGGCTGCTGTTAAAAACCTGGTGACTCTGAATGCCGGGAATTTTAATGCCATCCTGAAAGCCTACCGAAGTTTCCTAAAGGACGCCCCGGCCGAAGTTGAAAAGAATCCCACAGGAGAGCAACAACCACTCACCGGCATGTTGGATGGATCCGTTGTTTGGCAATATTATGCGAAGGGAAAAAAGACATTTTCAGCATTGGATACGAATTATTTCAAAGGGAATGACCCCGCAAACAGCATTACCGTTGCCACAAGCGGCGAAACAGTAACCTGATGCATACCTTTGCGTTTGAATTGACAACGGAACTCCTGAATGGATAAAAGCGAAAAAAAAGATTTCTCCCACCTTTGCATACTGGTTGTTGAGGACAATAAAGTGAATCAGCTACTGGTAAAGGGCATGCTGAAGAAATTCGGCTTTTCCAGAATTGACGCTGCCGACGATGGCCAGGATGCCTTTCGCAAGCTGGACTGCAATAGCTACGACCTGATCCTGATGGATATCCAGATGCCGGGCATGGACGGCTACCAGGTAACGAAGGCCATTCGTGCCAGCAAGGACGAGCGCATCCGTAATATACCGGTGATAGCTCTTACCGGTGACGCTTCTGAAAAAGAGAAGCAGAAAGCCACCGAAGCAGGCATGAACGATTACGTGGTCAAGCCTTATTCACCGGAAGAACTATATAGCACCTTGTTGAAGTTCTCGAAAGGCGCTCCGTTAAACGGCTCTTTCGCCAGCGTGAAAGAAAGTAAACACAGCGGGATGGACCTGTCTTTCCTGACCAAGTTTACCGGTGGCGACCAGGAACTCACTATACAACTCATAGAGATTTTTCTAAAGCAGGTTCCCGATGCCATCGAACGCATCGGTACGTTGATCCCGGAAAGAAAATGGGCGGAGATCTTCCCTATAGCACATAAGGTAAAATCCAGCCTGGCGATTTTTGAGATGGAAGAGATGAAAAACTGTATGATCTCTATCGAAGAATACTCCCGTGACCAGATCAAGCTGGAATCTATTCCTGCACTATTCGAGAAGTTTAAGACGGAAGGGGAAAAGGCTGTGGTTCGGCTTGGACTGGAGCTGAAGCGATTGAAGTCGCTACACGCGTAGGAAGGGAAGGAATTATAAATTATAAATGATGAATTATAAATTGGTTTTTCGGAACCCTGAAAAATTAAGTTCCAAATAACGCACCCATCCCGGCCTTCCCAAAGGGAAGGAGGAGGAAATATCCTCTAAGTTTACGTCAGCATTCCGCCATCTACATGAACCACCTGGCCGGTGATATAGGAGGATAATCCGGAAGCCAGGAACAAAACACAATTCGCTACATCGTCGGGGGTGCCACCTCTTTTTAAGGGAATGGCCTCGCGCCATTGTTTCACCATATCAGGCGACAAGGCATCGGTCATCTCTGTTTCGATAAAGCCCGGCGCAATGGCATTGCAACGGATATTACGGGAGCCCAGTTCGAGTGCTACGGATTTTGTGAAGCCTATGATGCCGGCTTTGGATGCTGCATAATTCGCCTGTCCTGCATTGCCCTTCACTCCTACCACACTACTCATATTGATAATACTGCCGCTGCGTTGTTTCAGCATCGGCTTTTGGGCTGCTTTGGTCACGTTGAAAACAGAATTCAGGTTGGTACGCATCACTTCGTTAAACTGCTCTTCGCTCATGCGCATTAACAGGCCGTCGCGGGTGATGCCGGCATTGTTCACGACAATATCCAGCGAACCGAAGTCGGCAACGATAGCAGTGACCAGCTCTTCCGAGGCTTTAAAATCGGAGGCATCGGAACGATACCCTTTCACCTTGGTACCGAACTGAGCCAACTCTTTTTCCAATGCCTGGCCTTTTTCGACGGACGACAGGTATGTGAAAGCAACCTGGGCTCCGTGTTCGGCCAGCTTCATGGCAATACCACGGCCGATACCTTTCGATGCTCCTGTTACCAGGGCCACTTTGTTTTCAAGTAGTTTCATAACCGTTCGTTTTAAAAAATGGGATACCTATTTTCAGGCGGTGACTTTGCTTAACAGACTTGCAATCCGGTCGCCGATATCTGCAGGGGATTCCACGACATGGATGCCGCATTCGCGCATAATCTTCATTTTGGCCAGGGCTGTATCTTCAGACCCGCCTACAATGGCGCCGGCATGACCCATTCTGCGACCGGGAGGCGCCGTTTGTCCGGCGATGAAGCCGACAACCGGTTTTTTATTTCCGTTAGCCTTGATCCAATTGGCCGCTTCGGCTTCCAGTCCACCGCCGATCTCACCGATCATGACGATGGCTTCTGTGCCGGGATCGTTCATAAACAATTCAATCGCTTCACGGGTAGTCGTTCCAATGATAGGATCGCCCCCAATTCCAATTGCAGTAGATATTCCGTAACCAGCTTTAACAACCTGATCAGCAGCTTCATATGTCAGGGTACCTGATTTCGAAACAACGCCTACTTTACCCGGCTTAAAAACAAACCCGGGCATGATTCCGACCTTGCATTCACCAGCTGTAATTACACCCGGACAATTGGGACCGATCAGTCGTGTAGGTCTTCCGCTCAGGTAATCCTTCACCTTAATCATATCCTTGGTAGGAATTCCTTCGGTGATACAGACCACCAGTTTAATCCCTGCTTCGGCTGCTTCCATGATGGCATCGGCTGCAAAGGCAGGTGGCACAAAGATGATAGACACGTCGGCGCCGGCTTCTTTGACAGCCTGCGCAACTGTATTAAAGACAGGACGATCGAGGTGTTTAGTCCCGCCTTTGCCAGGCGTTACGCCACCTACTACATTGGTGCCATACTCAATCATCTGTGTAGCATGAAAGGTACCTTCTGATCCGGTGAAACCCTGGACGATTACTTTGGAATTTTTATTTACTAGAACGCTCATTTAGAAGGGTATAAGGGTAATTGTGGTAATTAAGGTAATTAAGGTAATTGGAATAATGGAATAATGGAATAATGGAATAATGGAATGTTGGAATATTGATGGATTCGTTAATTCGTTTGTTCTATTCGTTATTCGTTGGTCAGGGCGAAATTAGAATATTGAACGTATCCTTCAAATAAAATTCGGCTGAATATAGCCTCCATTGACTTATTTCCTGGCCATGAAAACCGTCTCTCTTTCCGATTCGGAGACAGCCAGCAGGAATTCCCTGAGTTCGTTATAGCGATTGGAAGGTAAATGGAATGCCTTTAGCGTAAACTCAGAATAAACCACCAGTCTTTTCGATTCAGGTGAGTACACAGCCGTCTTACGGTAATCCCCGAATTCTGACTGCATGAGGAGCGGTTCACGTTGTGGCATTGAAAAATTCATTTCCGGCAATAGCTGGTAGCTGGTCTTCATCCTGATTTTTACTGCATCGTCGTTATATAAAGCCGCTTTCCTTTCATCCGCCTTTTCAGGCACACGACTTCCGGTGGCAAAAGGGTTCAAGCTGAAAATATAGCCGTTACCTGCTCGTGTAAAAAAGCCCGATGCATCCATCTGGAACGACAGACTTATGAACGGGTTGTTGTTTTCCTGAGAGCGAATCTCAAGAGAATCAATTTTCTTGATTTCCTTTTTTAAGCGGGCCTTGATCCATTTCCTGACTTCCTCCGTTTTGTGGTTGGTCATATAATACCTGAGCTGTTCCTGCTGCTCATAATGACTTTCCATCGTTACCAACGCTTCAATGTTACCATCGTTGCTGAATTTTACCTGCGTTTCTACGGACAACACATTGGAATCAGCAGCCATCTCAGGGATTCGTATGAGCTCCGAGCCTTGTTCTTTTAATATCAGCGCAGGATGACCTTCGGTGAAACTGCCCATGTAACCATACGGTGCATACCCCGAAGTGCATTCCAGCCATACCGAATCCTTCTCCATCGGAATACAGAGGACCATGTGATTGAAGATATTATAAGCAAAGCCAGGCATCAACACTTCCTTTTCATCGCCCGCATTTACCAGCACCAGGTATGATTCAATTCCTGCCCGCTTAAGCATGGCCTTCATATAAGTTGCCAGTGCCTTGCAATCACCGATTTTATATTTGTGAACGTAATCCGCATCAAAACTCTGCCAGCCGCCAATACCCAATTGCACGCTTACGTAACGGGTATTGTTCTGAAGGTAACGATACAGATTTTCGACTACCTTTTTTTTGTCCGTCACTCCCCTATAGCAGGAATCAAAATCAAAGTCTTTCGACTTTTCAAACCGGTCCTTACCTTCATTCAATGCAGTGATGAAAGAGGCAAAATCGCTCCAACTTGCCAGGGAACCTTTGTAGCCACTGATTTCAATCTGCGCAGGAGACACAAAAACTACAGGTAACTTGAGTATAAGGTCAGGAGAAAAAGGCTCTTCATGAATGGCTGGCATCGGCCCTGCAGCCCAGTTCAAGACCTGTTTACCCGTACCGGCTTCCACTATAGGCACCGATGCGGGGAGGTTGAATGCATCCAGGTTCAATGTCAAGCCTGGCGGATGAATCACTTTCAGCGAAGCGGATTCCAACGACGCATGATAGTCCTGGAAAGCAAACCATGGCAATGCGGAAATAAACCCATTTACTGTCCTTTCTTCGGTAAATTCTACCGTATAGGGATAAGCAGTCGACGACATGTCAATAAGCTTAATCCTGATGTCGCCGGCAAAAGTGGAGCTACTGTTGTAAGTGACATCGTAAACAGCCTTGTTCCGTTTCACTTCCACCATTTTTCCATCGGCATTGAAACGTATACCCTCCACCTTATTGATGGTTGTAAATCGGTCATAAACACCTTTGTACATGCTATGAGAAGCACCGCTCTCCTTTAAAATAGTTACGACCAGCTTGTTTGATATCTTCATCTGACCCGGTCCCTTGAATTCATAAACTGTTTCGTGTAGGCGCACCACTGCATTGGCATCTTTCAATAGTTCGGGAGCGATTATCCCAACAGAATAATCTGCAGTGCTCCCTTTGCCAGACCACGGCAATGCGATAAAGAGAAAAAACAAAATTGTTCCAGTCTTCCTTAGCTCAGTCATTTCTTCGTTAGAATAATCTGTTCGTTGAATTTAGACCTTCGTAATGAGAACAGTTCGCGGATATCCGGATACAATTTTGCCTCGAAATAATTTTGCGACAACGAGAATTTATAATGCAGCTGGATGATATTCTCTTGCTGCGCTGCTAAGAAAGAAAAGGAAATGCCGCCATTCTCTAGTGTCGCACTCAAAGGTTCAGGCAAGGCAGCCACCACATAGCCTTCCGGAATCTCTATGTTTACATAACCGATCATGTCATAGGTATAAGGAAATTCAACCGGTAGCTTTCGGGTTTCCTTAGAAAACGGATTGTTCAGGATGAGGTCGTTAGGAAGCGGCATCACGAAGAGAGAATCACCTACGGTAATATTAAAACGCCTTGTAGTATATCGGGTCTGTTTCTTAAGTGGAAATGACACAGAGTCTATATTCTGTACCGTATATTCACTGAAGCTGCCGTCGGGGATGCGTTCGAGTAGTTCATTCTTAAAGATGTCTTTATTTTCTATCACCTGGCTCCTGCCCTCGTAAGCCAGGTAGCCAACATTATTTTCCTGGTAATCGATTTCCATGGATCCATCGGGTTTCACCTTGCAGTTGGCCATAAAGGTGCTTTTCGATTTTTCCTTGTTGCCCAGGCTCATCCAGTT
>Ga0190274_10000194_pt1 | contig 41306 bp, 34 predicted proteins | sample Popmic531T_FD_133002 | JGI IMG/M metagenome (GOLD analysis project Ga0190274, IMG submission 133002) | Populus adjacent soil microbial communities from riparian zone of Yellowstone River, Montana, USA - 531 T | ecosystem: Environmental > Terrestrial > Soil > Riparian zone | place: USA: Montana... | reverse complement strand
TGATTTGCAACCGGAAACTGCTCTCGACAGCGGGCCGAAGACAGAATAGTTTTTTTGGAATGTGTGGCGATTCCCGCACGCGCTTTATAACAAGCTGAAATTCCTTGTGTCAAGCGCGTTTCCAGTCGCCCTGCAGGTCGTGCGACGACGCACGGATGCATGATGCAAAAAAAAACGGGAATGCATCAGCATTCCCGTCTTCTTCGTTTTGAAAATCTAGTGCTTGACCGCGCTCACCACATCCGCCGCCTCCGCCGCTGGTATCGCGGCAACCGGGGCAGCCTTCTCTGGCAGCGGTTCGGGCTTGCGCTCGAGTGCGAGCTCGAGCACTTCGTCGATCCACTTCACCGGATGAATGTCGAGCTTGTTCTTGACGTTGTCCGCGATTTCGGCGAGGTCCTTCACGTTCTCTTCCGGAATCAGGACAGTCTTGATGCCGCCCCGATGCGCCGCCAGCAGCTTCTCCTTGAGGCCGCCGATGGCGAGGACTTCGCCGCGCAGCGTGATCTCACCGGTCATTGCGACATCGGCGCGAACCGGTATTCCCGTCAGCGCTGATACCAGTGCCGTTGTCATCGCCGCGCCTGCGGATGGGCCGTCCTTCGGGGTGGCACCTTCCGGCACGTGCACGTGGATGTCGAATTTCTCGAACGCGTCGTCCTTGATTCCGATGCGTGCAGCGCGGGCGCGAACCACCGACCGCGCGGCCTCCACCGACTCCTTCATGACATCGCCGAGCGAGCCGGTGCGCTGGATGTTGCCTTTGCCCGCCATCACCACCGCTTCGATCGTGAGCAATTCGCCGCCGACTTCAGTCCAGGCAAGGCCGGTAACCTGGCCGACCTGGTTGTTCTTCTCCGCCAGACCATAGGTATAGCGGCGCACGCCCAGGTAATGATCGAGATTGCGGGCCGAAACGATGACCTTGCTCTCGCGCTTCTTGACCAGCAGCGACTTCACCACCTTGCGGCAGATCTTGGAGATTTCGCGCTCCAGGCTGCGCACGCCGGCTTCGCGCGTGTAGTAGCGCACGATGTCGCGGATCGCGCTTTCCGATACCGAGAGCTCGCCATCCTGCACGCCGTTATTCTTCATCTGCTTCGGCACGAGGTAGCGCATCGCGATATTGATCTTCTCGTCCTCGGTATAGCCGGACAGGCGGATCACTTCCATCCGGTCCAGCAGGGGGGCGGGAATGTTCATCGTGTTGGCCGTTGCCACGAACATCACATCGGACAGGTCGTATTCGACCTCGACGTAGTGGTCGACGAACTTGTCGTTCTGCTCCGGATCGAGCACCTCGAGCAGGGCCGAAGCCGGATCGCCACGGAAATCCTGCCCCATCTTGTCCACTTCATCGAGCAGGAACAGCGGATTGCGCACGCCAATCTTGGACATGTTCTGCAGCAGCTTGCCCGGCATCGAGCCGATATAGGTGCGGCGATGCCCGCGAATTTCCGCCTCGTCGCGCACACCGCCCAGCGACATGCGCACGAACTTGCGGTTGGTCGAGCGCGCGATCGACTGTCCGAGCGAAGTCTTGCCCACGCCGGGAGGCCCCACCAGGCAAAGGATCGGCGCCTTCAGCTTGTCGACGCGCTGTTGCACGGCGAGGTATTCGACGATGCGTTCCTTGACCTTATCCAGCCCGTAATGGTCGGCGTCCAGGATTTCCTGGGCCTTGTTCAGGTCGTTGCTGATCTTGCTTTTCTTCTTCCAAGGCAGGCCCACGAGGGTCTCGATGTAATTGCGCACCACCGTGGCCTCCGCCGACATCGGCGACATCAGGCGCAGCTTCTTCAGCTCGCCCTCGGCCTTGGTGCGCGCCTCCTTGGGCATGTGCGCGGTCTTGATGCGCTTTTCCATCTCGTCGAGGTCGGCGCCCTCTTCCATGTCGCCGAGCTCCTTCTGGATCGCCTTGACCTGCTCGTTCAGGTAGTACTCGCGCTGGCTCTTCTCCATCTGGCGCTTGACGCGCCCGCGGATGCGGCGCTCCACCTGCAGGATGTCGAGCTCGGCTTCCATCAGCGACAGCAGGTGCTCCAGGCGCTTTTTGACCTCGAACATCTCCAGGACTGTCTGTTTCTGCTCGAGCTTGAGCGGCAGGTGCGCGGCAACGGTGTCCGCAAGCCGGCCAGGCTCGTCGATGCCCGACAGGGAAGTCAGGATCTCCGGCGGGATTTTCTTGTTGAGCTTCACGTACTGGTCGAACTGCGTGAGCATCGCCCGGCGCATGGCTTCGACTTCTGTGGACTCGACGGGATCGGCCGGGACCGGCACGGCTTCGGCGGCATAGTGCGTTTTCTCGTCACTGACCGACAGAACACGCGCACGCTGCACGCCTTCGACCAGCACTTTCACGGTGCCATCGGGCAACTTCAGCATCTGCAGGATGTTGGCGACGCTGCCGATGTCGTACAAGTCTTCGGGGGAAGGTTCGTCCTTCGCCGCTGATTTTTGCGCCACCAGCAGGATGCTCTTGCCGGCCTCCATCGCGGTTTCCAGCGCCTTGATGGACTTGGGCCGGCCGACGAATAGCGGGATCACCATGTGCGGGAACACCACCACGTCCCGCAATGGCAACAGCGGGTAAGCGACAGCGTTTTCGACCGGATCAGCGGGATAAGTCATTGATTGGTACCTAGTGAGACGAAATTACATCCTAGTTTGGGGAGCTGCCGCCGATTTCAACCTGACGACAATCCCCGCAAATTCAGCATCCTGTCCCCGGAATTTCCCGGGCTGGAACGGCCCTGCCCCGTTACGCGGAACCCGCCACCTTCGGCTGGTCCGAATAAAGCAATATCGGCTGGGCATCGCCGGTAATCATGCCTTCGTCTACGACCACTTTCTCAACGTTGTTTAGCGAAGGCAGGTCGTACATGATGTCGAGCAAGACGTGTTCCAGAATGGAGCGCAGGCCGCGCGCTCCGGTACGCCGTGCCAGTGCCTTGGCGGAAACTGCCTTCAGCGCGTCCGCCCGGACCTCGAGTTCGACGCCTTCCATGCTGAACATGCGTTGATACTGCTTCAGGAGCGCATTCTTCGGCTCGGTCAATATTTGGATCAGTGCGGCCTCGTCTAGTTCATCCAGGGTCGCCACGACAGGCAGGCGGCCGACGAATTCCGGAATCAGGCCGTACTTGATGAGGTCTTCCGGCTCCACTTCGCGGAGCACCAGGCCAATATCCTTGCGGTTGTCCTTGCTCTTCACTTCAGCGCCGAATCCGATTCCGCCCTTGTCCGAACGCGAGCGGATCAGCTTGTCGAGTCCGTCAAACGCACCGCCGCAGACGAACAGGATGTTGGTGGTGTCGACCTGCACGAATTCCTGGTTCGGATGCTTGCGCCCGCCCTGCGGAGGAACCGAAGCGATGGTGCCTTCGATCAGCTTCAGGAGCGCCTGCTGCACGCCTTCGCCGGAGACGTCACGGGTGATCGAAGGGTTGTCGGACTTGCGCGAGATCTTGTCGATTTCGTCGATGTAGACGATACCGCGCTGGGCCTTCTCGACATCGTAGTCGCACTTCTGCAGCAGTTTCTGGATGATGTTTTCGACGTCCTCGCCGACATAGCCTGCCTCGGTGAGGGTCGTGGCATCAGCCATCACGAACGGCACATTCAGCAGGCGCGCGAGGGTCTGCGCGAGCAGTGTCTTGCCCGAACCCGTGGGTCCGATCAGCAGGATGTTGCTCTTGGCGAGTTCGACATCGTCCTTCTTCTGCACCGTCTTCAGCCGCTTGTAATGGTTGTAGACGGCCACGGACAGGATTTTCTTCGCGGTATCCTGGCCGATGACGTACTGGTCCAGGATTTCGCGGATCTCGTGCGGCACCGGCAGGTCGGACTTGACGCCCTTGCCCGTGGTCTCCGCATGGCTTTCCTCGCGGATGATGTCGTTGCACAACTCGATGCATTCATCGCAGATGAACACCGAGGGGCCAGCGATCAGCTTGCGAACCTCGTGCTGGCTCTTGCCGCAGAAGGAGCAGTAAAGAAGCTTTTCGCCGCCAGGTTTCTCAGACATTAACGTCCTTTCGTGTTAACTACCAACGCGCCACACCCGGCCGCCGCTGACGTCGCGCAACGCGCCGTCAGGCAGGCGTACCCGCTTCGGCCCGGCTCAACAGCACCTTGTCCACAAGACCGTACTTTACCGACTCTTCAGCACTCAGAAAATTGTCGCGATCGGTATCACGCTCGATGGTTTCCACTTTCTGCTTGGTGTGCTTGGCCATCAGCTCGTTCAGCCGCTGGCGCAGGTAGAGGATTTCCTTGGCATGGATCTCGATGTCGGATGCCTGGCCCTGGAAGCCACCCATCGGCTGATGGATCATTACGCGGGAATTCGGCAGCGCAAACCGCTTGCCGTCGCTGCCGGCCGCGAGCAGGAACGCACCCATGCTGGCCGCCTGGCCGATGCACAGGGTGCTGACGTCCGGCTTGATGAACTGCATGGTGTCGTAGATGGCCAGCCCGGCGGATACCGAGCCGCCGGGCGAATTGATGTAGAAAGAAATGTCCTTCTCGGGGTTTTCCGATTCCAGGAACAGCAGCTGGGCCACGATCAGATTGGCGCTCATCTCGTTGACCGGGCCGACCAGGAACACCACCCGCTCCTTGAGCAGGCGCGAATAGATGTCGTAGGCCCGTTCGCCGCGGCCACTCTGCTCGATGACCATGGGGATGAGACCAAGGCCCTGCGGCTCCTGATAGTGATAACGATCCTGCATCATGATCATTGCGCGTTCCCCATAAGGTCATCAAAGGGTGTCGGCTTGTCGGCCACCTTGGCTTTCGACAGCACCCATTGCACCACGTTGTCTTCCAGAACCACCGATTCGATTTCCCGCAGGCGCTCCGGCTGCTGGTAATACCAGCGCATGACTTCCTCGGGCTTTTCGTAGCTTTGCGCGTGTTCGCTCACGACCGCCTTCACCTGATCCGGTTTCGCTTCCAGCTTCTGCTGGTTCATGAGTTCAGCCATGATAAGGCCGAGGCTCACGCGGCGTTTCGCCTCGGGCTCGAATGCTTCCCTCGGCATCGGGATCTGGTCGGCTTTCATGCCACGCGATTCGAGATCCTGGCGCATGTTCTGCGTGAGGCGCTCGACTTCCATGTCGACCAGCGCCTTGGGCAGTTCCACGGTCGTCACGTCCAGCAGCGACTTCATGACCTGGTCCTTGACCCGTGCCGTCGCGCGGCGCTTGACCTCGCGCTCGAGGTTGCCCTTGATCTCCGCGCGCATCTTCGCCACGTCGCCGTCTGCCACACCCAGGCTCTTGGCAAAGGCCTCGTCGACTGCCGGGACATGCGGTTCACGCACTTCCTTCAGGCTCACTTCGAACTGCACCGCCTTCCCCGCCACTTCCTTGCCGTGGTAATCGTCCGGGAAACGCATGTCGAAGGTCTTTGTTTCCCCGCCCTGCATCCCGACCAGGTTCTTCTCGAAATCCGGCAACAACTGGCCTCCGCCGAGAAGTACATGCTGGTCCTCGGCCGTCCCGCCGTCGAAAGGTGTGCCGTCGATGCTGCCGCGGTAATCGATGCGCGCCTGGTCGCCGGTCGCGGCGGCGCGCCTGGTTTCATGGAAGTGGGTGCGCTGCTTGCGCAGGATGTCGATCGTCTTGTCGACTTCGCTGTCGCCGATTTCCACCACGGGGCGGTCGATCTGCGCGCCGTCGACCGATCCCACCACGATTTCCGGGTAGACCTCGAACGTCGCCGTGTACTCGAACTGGGCCGCATCCGCGGTGGGCTTCACCTCGATCCGTGGATAGCCCGCGACCCGCAACTGCTTCTGTTTGACGGCTTCCCCGAAACTCTCCTGCACGGCATCGCCGAGGACTTCCTGGCGGACTTGGCCGCCGAATTGCTGCTCGACGATCTTGAGCGGCACCTTGCCGGGACGGAAGCCGTGCAGCTTGACCGTGCGGGCCAGGCGCTTGAGACGGGATTCGATTTCCGTATTGACCTGAGCGAGCGGCAGGCTCACGGAGAGGCGCCGCTCCAGGGATCCGAGGTTTTCCAGGTTTGCTTGCATCTAGTTCTTTTTCCAGTGTGTGGTGGCGGGACGCCCAGAATGCTGTTTTTGTGGCGCTCTGGTGCGAAAGGAGAGACTCGAACTCTCACGCCTCTCGGCGCCAGAACCTAAATCTGGTGCGTCTACCAATTCCGCCACTTTCGCGCTGGACGCATTCTAATATAATCCCCCCCGCCGCCGCCACCCGACCGGCCCCTTTCCGATGCAGATCCGCAACGGCTAACCCCCTGTCACAAAACACCAAAAGCGATGGCGGTCGATCATTATGAGAACTTTCCCGTGGCTTCGGTTCTGTTGCCCCGGGAACTGCGCCGTCCGGTCGAATTGATCTACGCATTCGCGCGCCGGGCGGATGATTTCGCCGACGAAGGCGACGGGCCCGCGAGCGCAAGGCTGGCGAACCTCGACGAATTCAGCCGCGAACTGGATCGCATCGAGGCTGGCGAACCGCCCGGGCAGCCGCTTTTCGCGGATCTTGCCCCGGTCATCGCGGCATACGACCTGCCCATCCAGCTGTTTCGCGATCTGCTCTCCGCTTTTTCCCAGGACGTCGTGAAATCACGCTACGCCGACTTCGGCGAGGTCCTCGACTACTGCCGCCGTTCCGCCAATCCCGTCGGCAGGCTCCTGCTGCATCTGTATCGGGCGACCGAACCACGCAACCTGGCCTGTTCCGACAATATCTGCACCAGCCTGCAGCTGATCAACTTCTGGCAGGACGTCGAAATCGACTTTCGCAAGGATCGCATCTATCTGCCGAGGAATGAGATGGCAGAATATGGCGTTTCCGAATCCCAGATCGCAAACCGGGAAGCCAATGAAGCGTGGCGCGCACTAATGCTGTTCCAGATCGAACGAACGCAGGCGATGATGCAGGCGGGCGCCCCGCTCGGCCGGCGCCTGCCGGGCCGCATCGGGCTTGAACTGCGCATGATCGTCGCCGGCGGCTCGAGGATCCTGGACAAGCTGCGCGCGGGTGAAGGCGATGTTTTCCGCCGGCGCCCGGTGCTCGGGCCGATGGACTGGATCTTCATGTTCTGCCGTTCGCTCGCACGATGACGCCCGACCAGTACTGCCAGGAAAAAGCCGCGAAGAGCGGATCGAGCTTTTACTACAGCTTCCTGTTCCTGCCGCCGGAGCGCCGCCGCGCGATCATCGCCCTGTATGCGTTCTGCCGCGAAGTGGACGACGTCGTCGACGAATGCACCGACACCGATGTAGCCCGCACCAAGCTGGCGTGGTGGCGCAAGGAAGTCGCCGGTGTTTACGAGGGATCTGCGCAACATCCTGTCGCGCTGGCCCTGATTCCGGTGGTCCGGCAATTCAACCTGCCCCGGCGCCATTTCGATGAAATCATCGACGGCATGGAAATGGACCTGAGCTACAACCGCTATCCGGATTTCGCGACACTGCAGTCATACTGTTATCGCGTAGCGGGCGCCGTCGGCCTGATGGCCGCCGCAATATTCGGTTACCGGGATCCCGCGACCCTCACCTACGCGGAGAATCTCGGCACCGCGTTCCAGCTCACCAACATCATTCGTGACGTCGGCGAGGATGCCCGCCGCAATCGAATCTACCTGCCGCTGGATGAATTGTCGCGATTTGGCCTGTCCGCGACTGATGTCGCCCAGCTGCGTGAGACCGAAGAGTTTCGCAGGCTGATCGATTTTCAGATCGAGCGGGCCCAGGAATTCTACGACCGCGCCTTCGCATCGCTCCCCGCGGCGGACCGCAAGTCCCAGCGCCCGGGCCTGGTCATGGCGGCCATCTACCGCACGCTGCTGCGGGAAATCCGCACGGGCGGCAATCGCGTGCTGAATCAGCGGACATCGCTTACGCCCGTGCGCAAGCTCTGGATTGCCTGGCGGACATGGCTGACCGCGTAATGCCGTGACGGGTGACGCGTGACAAGACCAATCCCCCATCCTCGATGGTGACGCCACCGGGCACGTCACCCGTCACCCGTCACGCCTCACCGGGCAACACGCACCTGCGTGTTGCCATTGTCGGCGGCGGTTACGCAGGCATGACGGCGGCCGTGGAACTGGCGAACCGGGGCGCCGCGGTGACGGTGTTCGAGGCCGGCAAGATCCTCGGCGGACGGGCGCGGCGCGTCGAGATCGATGGCATTGCGCTGGACAACGGCCTGCACATCCTGATCGGCGCCTACCGGGAGACCCTGCGCCTGATTGACCTGACGGCCGCAAGCGGGGAAACGCAAAACCTGATCCGGCTGCCGCTCGAGCTGACGATGTTCCCCGATTTCAGCATGCGGGTACCGAGGCTTCCCGCTCCATTCCATCTGGGAAGCGCGCTGCTCCTGGCACGGGGCCTGGGATTCGGTGACAAGCTGCGTGCCGCTCGCTTCATGCTGTCCATGCGCAGGAAGCACTTCCGTATCACAGCGGACACGACCGTCTCGAACCTGCTCTTGCTTCATCGGCAACCGGAACGGGTCAAACGATTGCTGTGGAACCCGCTCTGCATCTCTGCGCTGAACACGCCGCCGGACCAGGCGTCGGCACAGATTTTCCTGAATGTCCTGCGTGACAGCCTCAACGGAACACCCGCGGACAGCGACCTGCTGCTTCCCGCAGTCGATTATTCCGTCCTGTTTCCTGAACGAGCCGCGCGCTATGTCGAAGCTTGCCACGGGCAGATCAGGCTCGGGGTGACAATCGCCAGCATTCAACCCACCGGGGCAGGCTTCGAGCTTGGGCCGGATGCCGGAAATTTCGACAGGGTCATTGTCGCCGTTTCACCGCACCGGCTGGCTGCGTTGATTGCGCCTTTGCCGCAACTGGATCCGGTGCGCATGATGATCGAGGCGTTTTCCTACCAGCCCATTTATTCCGTATACCTGCAGTATCCCGCCGCCACGCGCCTGCCCTTCAGAATGGGAGGGTTGGATGCGACCTATTCACAATGGGCGTTCGACCGCGGCCAGCTTTGCGGGCAGCACGGTTTGATCGGCGTCGTGATATCCGCATCAGGGGCACACCAGGACCTGCCGCAAGACGAACTGGCGGCGAAGGTGCACGGCGAACTCGCCTCGGTGATGCCGGGCTTGCCGGCACCGCAATGGCATCGCGTGATCGCGGAGAAACGCGCGACATTCACTTGCACGCCGGGAATGACGCGGCCCGGCAACTCGACTCCCCTTCCCGGACTTTTCCTTGCCGGGGACTATACGGCCTCCGACTATCCGGCAACACTTGAAGCAGCCGTTCGCAGCGGCGTACGCGCAGCCCAACTGGCGATGAAGACATGATCGATCCCCGGACATACAAGGCAAGACCCGACCTCCTGAAGGAGCGCGTGATACTGGTGACCGGCGCCACCCGTGGGCTCGGACGCATGGCCGCCCTCGCGTTTGCCGGGCACGGTGCGACCGTCGTACTTCATGGTCGGGACCAGATGGCGCTGGAAGCGGTGTACGACGAAATCGAATCGAACGGACACGGCCCGCAACCGGCGGCGATCCCCCTGGACCTGCTCGGAGCCACCGTGCGTGACTACGATGCACTCGCCTACGCGATTGAATCGCGCATCGGCCGGCTCGACGGTATTTTGCACAATGCGTCACATCTCGGGAAACTCTCCGCGCTCGAGCACCAGACCATCGAGGAATGGACGACGACATTGCGAGTGAACCTGGTGGCACCGGCGGCCCTGAACCAGGCTTGCACCCGGCTGCTCCGTGCCTCGGGCGACGCATCAGTGATCCTGACGTCGGAGACGCACGGCCATGTGCCGGCGGCGTTCTGGGGTGCGTATGCGGCATCGAAGGCCGGCCTCGAAGCGCTGATGAAAATCCAGGCGGCGGAATGGTCGGATTCACCGAACCTGCGCATAAACACAATTATTCCAGGCCCGGTGGCCTCGCCCTCCCGTGCCAGGACCCATCCGGGTGAAGTGGCGGCCTCGATGCGCAAGCCGGAGACCCTGATTCCCGCCTATCTGTATCTGATGGGTCCTGACTCGCGCGGCACGAGCGGATTGGTGGTCGACGGCTGAAGCCAGGTCAGCCGAGTTCGCGCCGGATCGCCTCGGGTAACGGTCGTGACTTGCCGTCGGAAATGTCGATCCAGACCATGATGGCCTCGGCCTGGGCGAACAGGACCGTCGGATCGCCCGCCAGGTACATTTCGTGGAACATGCCGAAGCTGCTGCGGCCCGGCTTGCCGACATAGGTTGTCACTTCGATGTCCGCGGGATAGATCGCGGGTTTGATGTAACGACAGCTGAGCGTCCCCAGAATCGGACCCTCACTCCCCGGCCGGTAATCGATCTTGAGGCCGTCGAACCACGAGATGCGCGCCTGCTCGAAATAGCGGAAGTAGGACACGTTGTTCATGTGGCCCAGCGCGTCCATTTCACCCCAGCGCATCGGCACGCGATCGGTGCGGACCAGCCGGCCTTCTTCTTTTTTCATCTTTGGTCCGTCCTTCGTCCCGATTCTGCGGGACGTCGAAAGCGTTTATCATTCATGACGATGATCGATTTTAGCAGACGCCTGCAGGCGGCCTGGCATCCGGGAGAAGAATTTGGCAGAACGTGAATCGATGCAGTACGACATCGTTGTCGTCGGCGCGGGCCCCGCGGGACTGGCCGCGGCCATCCGGCTCAAGCAACTTGCGACCGAGCGCGGCACCGACGTTTCCGTCTGTGTCATCGAAAAAGGATCCGAGGTCGGCGCGCACATCCTTTCGGGCGCCGTGATGGATCCGCGCGCGATGTCGGAACTGCTTCCCAACTGGCAGGAACTCGACGCACCCCTGAATACGCCGGTGAGTGAAGACCGCTTCCTGTTCCTTACGGAGAACGGTTCTTTCAAGGTGCCGAACTTCATGCTCCCGGACTGCTTCCAGAACCACGGCAACTACGTCGTGAGCCTGGGCAACGTCTGCAGGTGGCTGGGAAAGCAGGCGGAAGCCGCGGGGGTGGAAATTTTCCCCGGATTCGCTGCTGCGGAAATCCTGTACCGAGACGACGGCAGTGTGCGCGGCGTGGCGACAGGCAATATGGGCGTCTCCCGCAGCGGTGAAAAAACGGATGCTTTCCAGCCCGGCATCGAACTCCATGCCAGGTACACTTTTTTCGCGGAAGGTTGCCGCGGCCACCTCGGCAGGCAACTGGAAGGCAAGTTCGGCCTGCGCGACGGCATCGGCCCTCAGGTCTATGGGATCGGGCTCAAAGAACTCTGGGAGATCAAGCCGGAGAAACACCAGCCCGGGCTGGTCATTCACACCGCGGGCTGGCCTCTGGATACGGACACCTACGGCGGCTCGTTTCTCTACCACCAGGACAACAACCAGATCGCGATCGGCTATGTCGTCGGGCTGGGATACAGCAACCCCTACCTGAATCCATACGAGGAATTCCAGCGCTACAAGACCCATCCAGCCATCCGCGGATTTCTCGAAGGCGCAAAGCGCATCTCCTATGGTGCGCGCGCAATCGTCGCGGGAGGACTCCAGTCGCTACCGAAGCTGGTGTTTCCAGGCGGCTGCCTGATCGGCGACGAAGCAGGCTTCCTGAATGCATCACGCATCAAGGGCAGTCATTGCGCCATCAAGTCCGGGATGCTTGCCGCGGAAGCTGCCTACGAAGCCGTAACGGGAGGACGCGAGCATGACGAGCTATCGGCCTACCCTGTTGCATTCCGCAATTCCTGGCTCCATCAGGAATTGCATCGGGCGCGGAATTTCAAGCCCTGGATGTCGAAGGGGCTTTATACCGGCACCCTGATGGTCGGCATCGACCAGATCGTGTTCGGCGGCAAGGCGCCCTGGACCCTGCAGCACGATCACGCCGACAACGAGACATTGGAGCAAAAGACCCGGGCCCGGCCGATTACCTACCCGAAACCGGATGGTGTCCTGACTTTCGACCGGCTGTCCTCGGTATTCATATCCAACACCAACCACAGCGAAGACCAGCCGGTGCATCTCACGCTGAAAGACCCGGCCGTCCCGGTGAAAGTGAATCTCGAACTCTACGATGCACCGGAGCAGCGCTACTGCCCTGCCGGCGTCTACGAGATCGTGCGGGAACCCGCGGGGCCGCGACTGCAGATCAATGCGCAGAATTGCGTGCACTGCAAGACCTGCGACATCAAGGATCCCACGCAGAATATTGTCTGGGTGACGCCCGAGGGCGGCGGCGGGCCGAATTACCCGAACATGTGAAGCACCCACTTCACCCCAGCCCTCTCCCCCCACTGGGCGGAGAGGGAGCATAAAAGCGAACGGGCGACCTTTAGTGTCGCCCGTTCTCCTATACGGCTCCCTCTCCACTGGTCTAAAGGGCGGGGGGTGAGGTCATTCTCGCAACCAGGTCTGTGTCCGGCCGATCAGCGATACGCCGAAGTAACCACGCACGTCGAGGCTCTTGCCGTCTTTCGATGGCGTGATTTTCGCGCTGTAGACGCGCCCGTTCTTGGGGTCGAGGATTTCGCCGCCGCTCCAGGTCGCGCCATCCTTTTTCAATCTCCAGAGGATCTTCATGCCGACGATGGGCTTGTCCTTCAAATCGCCCTTGCATTCCTTGCACAGGTGCGCGGGATCATCGCCCGGCTGGTCGAAGATTTTCTCCACGACTCCCTGTAACTCGCCATTGACTTCCGTTATGCGGATGATGGACCGCTCTTTTTTCGTTTTGTCATCGATGCTTTTCCAAACGCCGACGGGCGAGGCATCCTGCGCCCAGGCGCTGCTTCCGTGAAGAAAAACTAGTGCTGCGAATCCCGTCGCAAGCATTGCAGACGCACGCATGATCTACCTCCTCTTTGACGCGCTCGATGCCGCCGACTTCAGTACCGCCGGTGGCGCCACGCGTAATTTTTCGATGGCTTTCCAGTTCCAGTCGATTCCCAGGCCGGGGGTGTCGTAAGGATAGGCATATCCCTTCTCCACCTTCATCCTGTTTTTCATGATCAGGTCGAGTTGGGGAATGTTCTCCACCCAGGGACAGTTCGGCACCGCCGCACACAGCCCGATGTGCAGCTCCATCAGATAATGCGGGCAGATGGGCATGTTGAACGATTCCGCGATATGCGCGCATTTCAGCCAGGGCGTGATGCCGCCGATGCGAGCGACGTCGGTCTGCACGATGGAGCAGGCGCCACGCTGCATGTACTCTCGGAAATGGCTGATGGAATAGATGGACTCGCCGACCGCTATTGGCAGGGACGTCGATTGCTGCAGAAGAACATGGCCATTCAGATCTTCTGCCGGCAGGGGTTCCTCGAACCAGGCCAGGTCGAATTCCTCGTAGTGGCGCGCGCGCCGGATAGCCTCGGCAATGGTGAAACCCTGGTTGGCGTCCACCATCAGTTCCATGGAATCGCCGATTGCCTTGCGCACCGCGCGCAGGCGCTTCACATCCTCGGATACATGCGGTTTCCCGACTTTTATTTTCACACCGCGAAAGCCGCGCGCCTTGTTCGCAAGCGCATTTTCAACGACTTCGGAAATGGGAATATGCAGCCAGCCGCCCTCGGTATCGTAGATCGGCACGCGTTGCTGTGCGCCTCCCGCCATGACGTGAAGCGGCAAACCGGCCTTGCGGCAGCGCATGTCCCAGAGTGCCGTGTCTATGGCGCAGAGCGCCAGGCTGGTGATGGCGCCGACCGCGGTGGCATGGGTATGGAAAAACAGGTCCTTCCAGAGCTGTTCGACCATCGCCGGATCCCGCCCCAGCAGTTGCGGCCCGAGATGGTCGCGGATGAGTGCAATGACGGACGACCCGCCGGTGCCGATGGTGTACGAATAGCCGGTGCCTTCGCCACCCTCGTCGTCATACAGGCGCACCATCGGCGTTTCCTGCGTGTGAAAGGACTGGATTGCGTCGCCGCGCTGCACCTGCGGTTTGAGGTCCACCTGGAAAACTTCGACCCGGGTGATTTTGGCCATCTTGTTATTCTCCATTTTATTGCCGGCGACGAAATTCTAGCCGGTTGGCATCACCGCCGCCCCGAATCCTGCTCTGTCCTGGACCGGCGACCGGCACCCTTGCGTGCGACATAGATCGTCTTTTGCACGACGGCATGCACTACTCCACCCGCGTCGACCAGTTCTATTTCCTTGTCCACATCCACAGACGGCTCGGCCTCAAGGCGCGCCTTCAAACCTGCCAGTTCCTGCGCGCCCATGCTGCATTCGGCGAACAAGGTCGATCGTCCGGGCTTGAAATAACGGATCGATCCGGCCTTGTCCCAGATGTCGTATCCGGAGCCCAGGCCGACCTTGATGATGATCGGATAGAGCGGATCGATGGCGGCGTACATGGCACCGCCGAACAAGGTGCCGTAGATGTTGCGGGTGCGGAAATTCAGGGGAAGCTTGATGCGGATCGTGCGCAAATCTTCAGAGATGTAAGTCACCTTCGCGCCGGTACCCCAGTAGGCGGGGAAAAAATTGAAGCGCAGCCGCTTCCACCATGTCCCCAAGGATTCTCCGCGCAAGGCATCCGATTCGATCAAGGCGGGGCCGATCAGCGCAGGGATTCGAAGATGCCGGCTGCACCCATGCCCGTACCGATGCACATCGTGACCATCCCGTATTTCTGCCCGCGCCGGCGCATGCCGTGGACAAGCGTCGCCGTGCGGATTGCCCCCGTGGCGCCGAGCGGGTGTCCCAATGCAATCGCGCCGCCCAGCGGATTGACCTTGCTGCGATCCAGCCCGAGGTCGGCGATCACGGCCAACGACTGGGCGGCAAATGCTTCGTTCAATTCAATCCAGTCCAGATCATCCTGCTTCAGGCCGGCCAGCCTGAGGACCTTCGGGATCGCGAATTTCGGGCCGATGCCCATGATTTCCGGCGGCACTCCGGCGACTGCGAAGCCCACGAACCGGGCAAGCGGCGTCAGGTTAAAGCGCTTCAAGGCGGCCTCGCTGGCCAATATCACGGAACCGGCGCCGTCCGAGGTCTGCGAACTGTTGCCCGCTGTGACCGAACCGTTGGCGGCAAATGCCGGACGCAGTTTTGCCAGCACATCCGGCGTCGTACCCGTACGCGGCCCTTCGTCAATGCTTACCGTCTTGCTCTTCGTCTGCACCTGATGATGCTCGAAATCAGGCACACGCTCATTCACGACATAGGGTGTGATTTCATCCCGGAACTCGCCGTTCTCGATGCCGGCGAGGGCGCGGCGATGGGATTCGGTCGCGAACTCATCCTGCGCTTCCCGGCCGACCTTCCATTTTTCCGCGACTTTTTCTGCTGTAATGCCCATCCCATAGGCGATTGCGACGTTCTCGTCCCCGCTGAAGAAGCGTTCATTGGCGACGATCTTGTTGCCGCCCATGGGGATCATGCTCATGCTTTCGGTGCCGGCACCGATCATGACATCCGCCTCACCGAGCCGGATCCGGTCCGCCGCCACCGCGACCGCCTGCAGGCCGGAAGAGCAGAAGCGGTTGATGGTCATGCCTGAAACCGTATTGGGAAACTCTGCCAGGAGCAGGCCGATGCGGGCGACGTTCATGCCCTGCTCCGCCTCGGGCATCGCGCAGCCGACCACAACGTCATCGATTACCGCGGGATCCAGGCCGGGCACCTGTGCCAGCGAGTTCTTCAGCACATGCGCCAGCATGTCGTCAGGACGCACATTCCGGAAAACGCCGCGCGGTGCCTTGCCCACAGGCGTCCTGGTTGCGGCGACGATGTATGCGTCCTGTACTTGCTTGCTCATGTTTCAACCTCCCGTTTCAACCTGGCGCCACCGAGGTCGTGTCCTATCTGGTAAAAACTCAGTTTCTCAGCGGTTTCCCGGATTTGAGCATTTGCTCTATGCGCGCCTGGGTTTTCTCGGTCGCAATCAGTTCCATGAACGCCTGGCGCTCCAGGTCCAGGTACCAGTCCTCGGTAAGCAGCGTGCCTGGCTCGACGTCACCGCCGCAAAGCACGTAAGCGACCTTGCTGCCGATCAGGAAATCGTGTTCGGAGATCTGCCGGCCGGCGAGCATGTTGGCCATGGCCATCTTGAATGTCGCGATCGCGCTGCGGCCGGCGGCGGGGATGTTGCGCTTCCTGAGCGGCGGACGGTAACCGGCATCGGCCATGGCATTCAGTTCCGCCTTGGCCGCATGCAGCAGTTCGAATCGGTTCATCACGATCCGGTCTTCAGCCCGGAGGTATCCCAGTTCGCGCGAATTCTCCGCGCTCTTGCCGACCTGGGCCGTCGCCACGTTCTGGAAATAGTTCTTGAGGAAGGGAAAGACATCGCCCCCTTTTGCGTCAGCGGCCGCCCGCATCGCGAACTCCTTGCAGCCGCCACCAGCAGGCAGCAGTCCGACCCCCGCTTCCACCAGGCCGATATAGCTCTCCAGCGAGGCCACCGCGCGATCGGCATGCATGACGAACTCGCAACCGCCGCCAAGGGCCATGCCGTCCACCGCGGCCACGGTCGGGATCATGCAGTATCGCAGCGCCTGGGAGGTCGCCTGGAACTGTTCGACGACACTCTCCACTTTTTCGAGCCGCCCGGCCATCAGCGCGTCAGCGACATTGAGCTTGCGCGCAGCCTTGAGGACGGCGGCCTCCGCCTCGCGTTTGAATTTTTTCATTATCGAACCGAAAGCCGAGGGCTTCTGTTCGCTCTTGCGGCCACCGCCGCCCGACAGATTCGCCCCCACGGAAAACGGCGGCTCGGTCTGCCAGATGATGAGCCCCTTGCAGTTCCTTTCGGCCTCGTCGATCGCCTGCATCACGCCGTCGAGCACGTCTTCCCCGATTGCATGCATTTTCGATTTGAAGCTGACGATGCCGATATCGTCCCCGGTCGTCCACATGCGCGCCGCATCGGTCTCAAATATTGTGGTGCCATAGACCGCGCTTTCGCTGATCAACCGGTCCGGGAAAGGCTGGCGGCGGTATACCGGCAGCACGGGGCGCGGCTTGTAGGTGCGTTCCGCCGGCGCCCATGACCCTTGTGAAGCATGAACGCCCACGCGTTCCGGTTCGGTGACCCAGGCCGGCAACGGCACCGACGCCATTGTCTTCCCGGCAGCGATGTCCTCGGCTATCCACCGGGCCATGTCCTGCCACCCCGCCGATTGCCAGATCTCGAACGGCCCCTGGTTCCAGCCAAAGCCCCAGCGGATCGCCAGATCGAGATCGCGCGCGTTGCCGGCAATCGATTCGAGATGGACGGCACAGTAATGCAGCATGTCGCGGAACGCCGCCCACATGAACCGGGCCTGTGGATGCGGGCTGGCCCGCAATTGCGAAAAACGCTCGGCCAGATTCCTGTTCTTCAGGATCGCAACGACGGATTCATCGACCTCGCCTGCCGCAGGACGATAGTCACCCTTTGCGACATCAAGGACCTGGATTTCCTTGCCGGCCTTGCGATACACGCCCTTGCCTGATTTCTGGCCCAGCGCCTTCTGCTCCAGCAATGTCTTGAGCCAGTCGGGCGCCTCGTAGTATTTGTGCCAGGGATCGTCCGGCAATGTGTCCTTCATCGTGTTGATGACGTGGGTCAGCGTATCCAGTCCGACCACGTCCGCGGTCCGGTAGGTCGCACTTTTCGGGCGGCCGATCAGCGAACCGGTCAAAGCATCCACTTCGTCGAAACCCAGGCCGAACTGCCGGGTGTGATGGAAGGTGGCGAGGATGGAAAACACGCCCACGCGATTGGCGATGAAATTGGGGGTGTCCTTGGCGCGGATCACGCCTTTGCCGAGCGTGGTGACCAGGAATTCCTCAAGCTGGTCGAGGATTGCAGGTTCAGTCTGGCGGCAGGCGATCAGTTCGACCAGGTGCATGTAACGCGGCGGGTTGAAGAAATGCACGCCGCAAAAGCGCGCCCGGGCCTGCGCGGGCATTGCGTCCGATAGCGAGTTGATCGAAAGGCCCGAAGTGTTGCTGGCGAAAATGGCGTTTTCACCCAGGTGGGGCGCCACTTTCTCGTACAGGTCCTTTTTCCAGTCCATGCGCTCGGAAATCGCCTCGATGACGACGTCGCACTCCTTGAGCAGGTGCAGGTGCTGCTCGTAGTTCGCGGCCTGGATGAATTCGGCCTTGCCTGGCGCCGACAGCGGGCCCGGTTCGAGCTTCTTCAGCCCGTCGATGGCCTTGCGCACGTTGCCGTTCGGATCACCCTCCTTCGCCGGAAGTTCGAACAGGATGGTCTCGACGCTGGCATTGACCAGGTGTGCCGCGATCTGCGCGCCCATGACGCCGGCGCCCAGTACAGCGACCTTGCGAACCAGAAATGGGGAATGGCCTGCCATGTCGATTCCTTGGGTGAAGCCTTAGCACACAAATTATGTGCCGGATGGATTCCAAGCGGCGGCGGACCTGACGTCCGCCGCCTTGCCGCCATCAGAACGTGACGGTGTACTGCACGCTGAACAGGTCGACGGAGCTTTCGTAGCCACCCTGGACATTGGAAACCGTCGCAGGGTTGATCGTCGTCGTGCCCGGCACGAACTGCCCCTTGCTGAAATCGATCTCGGGGTCATCGACAAACAGGTGGGAATAGCCGAAGTCGAGCCGGTGATTTTGCTGCAGCTTGACCTGCGCGCCGACGGAAACCCAGGTGCGATCGGCGTCTGGCAGCCGAACGGAGCGGCTCGTTGCGCCCTTGACCGGCGTCTCGTCCATTGCCAGACCGCCCTTGAGCAGCCAGCCGTCGTTGAGCCGGTAGTTCGCGCCAATGGAGTAGCGCCAGGTGTCGGCGAAGTCGAGCACCAGGCGATCGCGCGGAATGCCACTGACCGAGTTGACGATGTCCACGGTGTTGATCTCGCTCCAGCGGGTGAAGCTGGCATCCGCAAGGAGTTCCCACCGGTCGCTGAGCTTTTGCGCCAGGCTGATCGAGAACGAATCCGGCATGGTCACGTCGGCATGGGTTTCGCCGCTGGCGCCCGGTACCGTTGCGCCAGTGGGATCTGTGACGGTGGTCGTACCCTCGAGAGTATATTCGATGATCGAGCGGTAGCTGACGCCAATCTTGGTCGACGCCGACGGCTGGAACAGCACGCCGACGTTCCAGCCCCAGGCGTTGTCATCCGCCTCCAGCTTTGCGCGCCCCTCCACGCCAGCACCCAGCACGACTGCATTGGTTAGCTCCGCATCGATGAGCTGGTAATTCAGGCCGGCTCCTATCGAGAGCGCCTCGCTCACCTTGAACGACAGGGAAGGATTGACGTTGATCGTCACCAGCTCCGACTTGATGCCCTGGAATCGGCCGAGCCAGTTATCGTCGTATTCGGTCGCCAGTCCGAAAGGCGTGTTCACCCCGACACCGAAGTGCAGCTGGTCGCCGATCGGCATCGCGAAGTAGAAATTGGGAACGATCGCCGTGTCCCCCGCCTCGCCGCCGTTGCCGCCTGTCGTGGGACCCATGGCCGCAGGACCAGTGGAGCCGGAATTCCTGAATTTGGCACTCAAGTCGATCAGATGCCCCGCAACGACGATCTGCATGCCTTCCAGCTTGGACATGCCTGCAGGATTGAAGAAGATCGTGCTTGCGTCCTCAGCCGTTGCCGCGGCTCCCGCATACGCATTGCCCATGCCGCTGCCGCTTTGTTCGATCAGGGCGAAGCCCGCCGCGGAAGCCATGCCCGACGCGCCCGCCAGAGCCGAAGCAATCGCCAGCACCATCACATTTTTACTAAACTGTTGCTGCATGTTCTCCCTCCTCGTTGAAGTTGATGCCGCCAATTACCAAGCCCTGCCGTTATCAGCTTGATTCCTTATCCACGGGTCGGGGACGCCGGTTGTCGTCAACCGCCACGTAAGTCAAAGTCGCCTCGGTCACCTTCACCACTTCGTGCAGGCTGCGCCGGCGGGCGTAAACCTCCACATCGACCGTAATGGACGTCCTCCCGACGCGCACGACTTGTGCGTAGAAACTGACCACGTCGCCGATCATCACCGGCTGCTTGAACGTGAATGCGTTCACGGCGACTGTCGCCACCCGTCCCTGTGCAAGTTCGATGGCAGGAATGCTGCCCGCGATGTCGACCTGCGACATGATCCAGCCGCCGAAGATATCGCCGGTATAGTTGGCATCCGACGGCATCGGCACGACGCGCAGCACCGGATCCCGGTTCGGCAGGGCCTGCTTCGCGTTCGCTTGCGCCGAAGTCTTGGTATCGGGCGTTTCAGTGTCCGGCATAGAGGTGCTCGAATTGGTCCTTGTAGGCTTCCATGACCTTGTTGCGCTTCAGTTTCATGGTTGGGGTCAGCAACCCGTTCTCGATTGTCCAGGGCTGGGCCAGGATCGCGGCGCGATAGACCTGCGCATAGCCGGGGAACGTCTTGATCTGGCGCTGCAGGCGCTCGAGGACCAGTTTTTCCGCATCGGGCCCGGTCATTACTTTTTCGGCATTCGGATCGAGGCTGCGCTCGGTGGCAAGCTTGCCCCATTGCTCCTTGTTGAGCACCACGAAGACCGACAGATAGGGCTTGCCTTCGCCGAGCACCATGACCTGTTCGAACAGGTTGTCCTGCAGGATGGCCGCTTCCATGTCCACCGGCGGGATCTTCTCGCCGTTCGACATGACGATGATCTCCTTGAGCCGGCCGGTGATGTAGAGATGCCCTTCGGAGTCTGCCCGTGCCGTATCGCCGGTATTGAGCCAGCCGTCTTCGGTGAACATTGCCCTGGTCGCTTCGGGATTGTCCCAGTAGCCCAGCATGACGTTCGGTCCCTTTACCAGCAGCGCATCCTTCTCGCCGAATTTCACCTGCACGCCGGGGACCGGTTTGCCGATGCTGGCGGGAATGTTGTCCTCGAGCCTGTTGGTGCTGACAACGGGACTGGTCTCGGTTAGTCCGTATCCCTGCAGGATCGGCAGCCCCAGGCCGATGAACAAACGGGCAATTTCCGGTGACAGTGCCGCTCCGCCACTTACCGCCGCGCGCAGGCGGCCGCCCAGCCGCGACATGACCTTGCGTGCCACCAGGCGATTGAGGATGGGCCAGAGCAGGAAAGAGGATTTCCACGGACCGCGGCCCTGGGCGTGCTCGAATCGCGCCCAGCCCACGTCAACCGCGAATTCGAACAGCTTGCGGCGCGCGGCAGGACCCTCGGCAAGCTTGGTCTTGATGCTGCCGTAGACGCGCTCATAGATGCGCGGCACGGAAATCATCATGGTCGGCCTGATCGCGACCAGGTCCTCCGCGAGTTGCGGGATGGAGCGGGCGTAGGCCACCTGGGCTCCGGCCATCAACGTGAGGTAGTAACCGCCGGTGCGCTCCAGCGTGTGCGACATCGGCAGGAAGGACAGGAACAGGTCGGCGCGGGTCACGTCGCAGCATTGCAGCGATGCATAGGCGTTGGTGAGCATGTTGTTGTGCGACAGCATCACACCCTTGGGTTTGCCGGTGGTCCCCGAGGTGTAGATGATGCTCGCCAGCTTGCTGGCGTCGGTGTTGAGGTGCTTCACCGGCCCCGCGCTTCGCGGCGCCCAGTCGTCAACACATTTGAGGCGCGGATCCGTGGCGGGCTGTGCCAGGGGTTTGAGGCTCAGGACACGGCTGAGGCCCGTCAGCTGTCCCTGCACATCGGAGAAAAGGTCCCACTGTTCGGGGCTCTCGAACAACAGCAGTTTTGCCCCCGAATTTTGCACGATGTACGCGATATTGTCCGGCCGGTCCGACGTATAGAGGGGTACGGTGACCAGGTCAAGGCCCATTGCCGCCTGGTCGAATGCCACCCATTGCACGCTGTTGCGCAGCATGATGGCCACACGGTCGCCGGGTTGCAGTCCGTCGGATTCCATCGCAACCTGCCAGCGCGCCACGAGTTTTTCCACGTCGGTCCAGCTGTAGTCCTTCCATGCCCCGCTGGCTTCATCGAAGCCGCAATAGGCGCGTTCCCCGGCGGAGCGCCGCACCCGCTCCTGGAACAGGCCGTCCAGGGTTTTTGCTGTCTCCGGCGGGATGACGTCTGTTGTTTGCGTCATTGTGGCTTCCTCATGTTGCCCACTTGTTATCCACTTGTTATGTATTCCCGGTCAATCCAGGAAGAGGTCATTGAAAAGCCGGGTGCCCGGCTTCACGGCATAGCGCTCGAAATCGCCCACCCCCTGGCTGCGCAGGACTTCCTCGTCGATGTAGAAATTCCCGGTGGTCGAGCGGCTGTCGCGCGTGACGATGGCATAGGCTGCATCCGCCATGATCGCAGGCTTGCGGCTCCCAGCCACGGCTTCGGGGAAAAATACCTCGACCGCCGCGGTGGCGATAGTGGTGCGCGGCCATAGCGAGTTGACTGCAATTCCCTGTGGTGCCAGTTCTGCAGACATGCCCAGCGTGCACATGCTCATCCCGTACTTGGCCATGGTGTAGGCCACATGGTCCCTGAACCATTTCGGATTCATGTTGAGCGGCGGTGAAAGCGTGAGGATATGCGGATTCGCCGCCTTTGCAAGCAACGGAATGCAGGCCTGCGAACATATGAATGTGCCACGGGCGTCGATCTGGTGCATCAGGTCGTAGCGCTTCGGGGGGGTTGCCATGGTGCCGGTCATGCTTATGGCGCTGGCATTGTTGACCAGCACGTCTATGCCGCCGAACCTGTCCGCCGCGGCCTTGACCGCGGCAACCACGGCATTCTCATCGCGGATATCCAGCTGCAGCGCCAGCGCACGCCCGCCGGACTGCTCTACCTGCTCCGCGGTTTCGTGGATGGTGCCCTTGACCTTTGCGCTGGATTCCACGGTCTTGCCGGTAACCACGATATTGGCGCCATCCCGTGCGAATCGAAGCGCAATTTCGCGCCCGATGCCGCGGGTGGCCCCGGTAATGAAAACAGTCTTGTCCTTTAGCGAGGTCAAATCAGGCGCCCTTGAACACCGGTTTGCGTTTTTCGACGAAAGCGGTGACCCCTTCCCTGAGGTCCGCGCCACGCGCGCAATGCGAGAAAGCCAGGAGTTCCTCTTCCATCTGCGTTTCCATGGGCGTGGCGAAGGACTGGTTCATCAGCCGCTTCGCCTGGGCGAATGCGCCGGTGGGGCCGTCGGCGAGGCGGCGCGCGATTCGCGCAGTCTCTTCTTCCAGCTTGTCATTGGGCACCACCCAGTTGACCAACCCCAGCGAGCGGGCTGTCTCGGCATCGAAGCGATCCGGCAACATCACCAGCTCCATTGCCTTCTTGTAACCGACCAGCCGCGGCAGGAAATGCGTGCTGCCGCCGTCCGGGCTCGCGCCAATGTTCGCATACGCCAGCGTGAACCGGGTATCGGCTGCGGCGATTGCCACGTCCGCCGCGCACATCAGGCTGAAGCCGGCGCCCGCCACCGCGCCATGGACGCTGGCCAGCACCGGTTTGCCCATGCGCCGCAATGCGAGGAATGCCAGGTGCATTTCCGTACCCCAGCGGACAATCAGTTCCGGCAGCTCGGCGAGGTGCTGATGAAACACTGCGACATCGCCGCCCGCCATGAACGCCGCGCCGGCGCCGCGCAGCACCACCGCGCGCACGGTGGCGTCGTGCTCCAGCGATTCGGTCACTGGACGCAACTGCTGCATCATCTCCCCGTCCATGGCATTCAGCACGTGCGGGCGGTTGAGTGTGAGCGTTGCCACCCCCTTGTCTACGGAAACCAGGACCACTTCGCTCATGCCTCCACCTCCATCACCGGAAATGGTGTGCGACTCGCGAGCTGTCGGTGTCCGGCGGCAATCACGGCCGGTCGCATCCCCGCGCGGGGCCCCTGCTTCCTGCTCATGCCGCTGTCTTCTGCGACATGACGTTTCCAAGCTTGGGCACGCCGGGATTCCCGGATTCCGCCTGCATCTGGCCAACGTCGTGCGGGAAATCATCGACCATGATGCAGGCGCGCCGCAGGGTCGCGAACCGGCGCCATTGCGCCGTTTCCTCCGCCGTCAGAATGCCTTTCTCGAGGGCCGCTGCCACCCGGGCCTCATCGGTCCATCCGGATATCACGCCGGCTTTCTGGCCGTTGCGGACCTTCGCCTCCACCGCTTCTCCCGCTGGCGCCGCCTGCATCGCAAGCTCCAGGCGGCCAACAGGGTCATCCTCGGTTTTTTGCAGGAACATGTTGGCCGTCACGCGATCGCGCGTTTGCGAAGGTTCCATCATCGCGCGGGCAACTTGCTGGCCGAGCCGGTCCGAAGGCGGCGCATAGGCGCGACCCCACGGGAATACCAGCAGCCGCATCGCCCAGGCCGAGATCCGGCTGGGGAAATTCTCGAACACACCATAAAACGCTTCCTGGATGCGATGCAGGCAATCGTCGAGCGCCCATTGTGCAAACGGCAGGTCGGCACGGGGCCTGCCGTCATCCTCGAAGCGCTTCAGCACCGTCGAAGCGATATAGAGCTGGCTGAGAATGTCGCCGAGGCGGCCCGACAGTTTTTCCTTGCGCTTCAGGTCCCCGCCGAGGAACAGCATCGCGACGTCGGAGGCCAGGGCAAACCCCGCCGCCAGCCGGGTAAGCTGCTTCGCATAGCGCCGCAAATCCGGCGCGCCGGGCACGGACACAAGCGCGGCGCCGGTCACGCCCAGCCAGAGCGAGCGTGCCGCATTGCACATCACGAAGCGCACGTGGTCCCAGAAAGCTTCGTCGAACTTGAGGCCCGCCTCGGCGACATTCTGCGTACGCGTCGCCTCGATTTCCTTCAGGACAAAGGGATGGCAGCGGATCGCCCCCTGGCCGAAAATCATCATGCTGCGCGTCAGGATGTTGGCCCCTTCGACCGTGATGCCGATCGGAACCTGCTGGTAGGCGCGGCCAAGATAATTATTGGGGCCCAGGCAAATCCCCTTGCCGCCATGCACGTCCATGGCGTCGTTGATCACCTGGCGCGCACGCTCGGTGCAATGGTATTTAACGATCGCCGAGATGACGGAAGGCTTTTCACCCAGGTCGATTGAGCCGGCAGTCATGGTGCGGGCGGCATCGATTGCATAGGTGTTGGCGCCGATACGGGCCAGGGCCTCTTCGATGCCTTCGAATTTGCCGATCGGGATCTTGAACTGGCTGCGGACGCGGCAGTAAGCACTGGTCGTTCGCGCCGCGAGCTTGGCCGCACCGGCACTCGACGACGGCAACGAAATCGACCTTCCGGCGGCAAGACACTCCATGAGCATGCGCCACCCCTGTCCGGCGTACTCCTTTCCGCCAATCACCCACTCGAGGGGGATGAAGACGTCCTTTCCAGAGTTCGGGCCGTTCATGAAGGATGCATTCAGCGGGAAATGGCGGCGTCCGATGTTGACGCCCGGATGTTTGGTCGGAATCAGTGCCAGGGTGATGCCGATGTCTTCCTTGCCGCCGAGCAAATGCTCGGGATCGTGCAACTTGAATGCGAGTCCGAGGATGGTGGCGACCGGACCGAGCGTGATATAGCGTTTTTCCCAGGTAAGGCGGATACCGAGGACTTCGCGCCCGTCATGGATCCCCTTGCAGACCACGCCGAAATCCGGAATCGAGCCTGCGTCGGAACCGGCATCCGGGCCGGTCAGCGCAAAACATGGCATTTCCAGCCCTTTGGCGAGGCGCGGCAGATAGTGATTCTTCTGCTCATCGGTGCCATAGTGCAGCAGCAGTTCGGCGGGGCCGAGGGAATTCGGCACCATGACCGAGACGCAGGCCGTTGAATTGCGCGTCGCCAGCTTCTGCACCACCTGCGAATGGGCGAACGCAGAGAAACCCATGCCGCCGAATTGCCGCGGGATGATCATGCCGAGAAAACCCTTGTCCTTGATGAATTGCCAGACTTCGGGCGGCAGGTCGTTCAGCTCGTAGGAAATCCGCCACTCGTCGCACATCCGGCACAACTCTTCCACCGGCCCGTCGAGGAAAGCCTGCTCATCGGGGGTGAGTCGCGGCTTTGGCGTGGCAAACAGCTTGTTCCAGGCGGGATTGCCGCTGAACAGTTCGCCGTCCCACCATACGGTGCCGGCATCCAGGGCTTCCTGCTCGGTCTGCGAGACCTGCGGCAACGCCTTGCGGAACCAGCCGAGCAGCGGATCGCTGATCAGGGCGCGCCGCAGCGGCGGCACAGCCAGCGTCGCGGTGACGACCAGGAATACGGTCCACAGCAACACCTTGCTTCCGGAATTCGCGTCGGACCAGAGGGTGAATGCGCCAAGGAAGGCAGCGACGGCGATGATCCATGCCATGGTGGCGGCGCGGAAATAGGACAACCCCCAGAACATCGCCACGGCGGCGACGATCCACAAGAATGCGTTCATGCTACTGCTCCTCTTTTATCGAGTTCCATGGTCACGGCTATGCGGCCTTGCGGCCGGCGACGCTGCCGATTTTTCCGGCCTGCACACCGCGTTTCCCGCTCGCCCCCGGCAGCGGCGCCTTCAGGCCCGATGCCAGAAATGGGATCAGACGGCGGATGATTGACTCGGGTTCGTCCACCCCGTCGAGGTTACAAGTCGCAACCAGTTTCAGGGCGTCATTGCCTGCCATGGTGTACGACAGCGCCCCGAACATGAAGTGCATGCGCCAGGTCAATTCCTGGTCCGGCACCTCGGGCAACGCCCGGACCAATGCCTCCTTGAAGCGAACCACGACCTGCCGATACTGCGCCGGCAGGATCTCGCGCATCGTTTCCCCGGGTTCGGAGAAGGCCCGGCCGAGAAGCCGCAGGAATACCGCCCCGCCGGCCAGCGGATCGCGGTTCACCTGCAATGCCGGGGCAACGATGGCCTCGATGATCTGCTCGACGCTGAGCGCCCTGCCCCGCGACAGAGACTCCAGGCGGTCAAGATAGGCGATCCGGGCCGAATTGAGGGGTGCGAGCCTGCGCTCGAATACCTCGCGGATCAGCGCTTCCTTGGAACCGAAGTGATAGTTGACCGCGGCCAGGTTGACCCGGGCTTTGGCGGTGATCATGCGCAGCGACGTGGCCGCATAGCCACGCTCCATGAAAAGCGCTTCCGCGGTCGACAGGATGCGGTCGCGGGTTTCGGCTGGGGCCTGTTTCTTACGGATCATTGCTATGGTTCCTGGCGTACGGAGCCCGTTGGCCGGACGTTCTCAAACAAGCGATTCAAACAGACGTTTGAATCATGAACAGGCACCGGAAACTTGTCAACGGCAAAGCAGCCGGACAAATAAAAAGCGCGGCCTCGGGCCGCGCTTTCCTGGCGACGAAGCGAAAGTTCATGCCGTCAGAATTGGGCCTCTTCCAGCGCCAGGACGCTGCTCGACCCATTTACGATCTCGTGCTTGTAGGTCTGGGCCAGGGGCAGGATATGGTCGGCGTAGAACCGCGCCGTTCCCAGTTTGGCGCGATAGAAATCGAAGTCCTCCGATTTTTCGTCGAGCCGGGTCTTGGCGATCAGGGCCGCACGCGCCATCTGCCAGCCGCCGGCGACGGTACCGAACAACTTCAGGAACGGCACCGCCCCGGCCGATGCCGCCTTAATGTCGGACGGATAGGTCTTCAACAACCAGTCCGTCGATTCGCCGAGTGCATCGATGCCCTCGGAAAGTGATTTGTGGATTGCCGCGAGCGCGGGATGGGAGACCTTGCCGAGTTCGCCGGTGAAGGAACGCATCAACCCGATGACGACCTTGATGGTGGCGCCTTTCTCATACGCCACCTTTCGACCCACCAGGTCGTTGGCCTGGATGCCCGTCGTGCCCTCGTAAATGGTGGTGATGCGCGCATCACGAAGATACTGGGCGGCGCCAGTCTCCTCGACGAATCCCATCCCGCCGTGCACCTGCACGCCGAGCGATGCGATCTCGATGCTCTGCTCGGTACACCAGCCCTTGACTACCGGCGTCAACAAGTCGAACAGGGCCTGGCTGGCCGCCCTTTCGCTCTTGTCGGAATGCAGAAGCGCCTTGTCCAGGTGTGCGGATGCGAGTGTCGCCAGCGCCCGCATGGCTTCGGTCTGGGCTTTCATGCTCATCAGCATGCGGCGCACGTCCGGATGATGGATGATGCTTACGCGGTCGCCGGTCTTCACGCCGATTTCCCGGCCCTGCACGCGGTTCTTGGCGTACTCCAGCGCGTGTTGATAGGCGCGCTCCGCGATGGCAACGCCTTCGATGCCCACTTCAAGGCGCGCAAAGTTCATCATCGTGAACATGAATTCGAGCCCACGGTTCTCCTCGCCCACCAGGTAACCGACGGCGCCTTCGCCTTCCCCATAGGCCATCACGCAAGTCGGGCTGCCGTGGATACCGAGCTTGTGCTCGATTGAAACGCAATTCACGTCGTTGCGCTTGCCCGGCGCGCCATCCTTGCCAACCATGTACTTGGGCACCACGAACAGCGAGATGCCCTTGACCCCTTCCGGTGCATCCGGCGTGCGCGCGAGCACCATGTGGATGATGTTCTCCGCCATGTCGTGCTCGCCCCAGGTGATGAATATCTTGGTGCCATGCAGACGATAGTGGTCCCCTTCGGGCACGGCCCGGGTGCGCACCGCGGACAGGTCGGACCCCGCCTGGGGTTCGGTGAGGTTCATGGTGCCGGTCCACTTTCCGGACACGAGGTTCGGCAGGTACATGTCCTTCTGCTGCTCCGAACCATGCCGCATCAGCGCGGCAACCACACCTGCGGTCAGCATTGGGCACAGGCAGAACGCCATGTTCGCCGAGTTCCACATTTCCGAGGTATGCGCGGAAATGATATGGGGCAATCCCTGGCCGCCATACTGCGGGTCGCAATTCAGCCCGGTCCAGCCGCCATCGGAGAACTGCCTGAATGCGTTCTTGAAGCCGGGAGCGGCCGTGACCACGTTCTTATCCAGCTTCGCGCCGATCCGATCACCCGGGATGTTGAGGGGATCGAGAACGCCGGTGGCGAAGTTGCCGGCTTCTTCGAGCACGGCGTCCACGAGATCGGGCGTGATTTCCTCGCATCCCGGCAGTGCGGCAATGTCATCGAGGCCAACCAGCTCCTTGATCACGAACTTCATGTCCCGGATCGGGGCGGCATAAGTGGACATCTACTGCTCCTCGAATAGTGTCAGCCGGCGTGAAGGCCGGGATGGTTTGTCAGCCCAGCGCGCTCGTCAGTTCCGGCACAGCCTGGAAAAGATCGGCAACCAGGCCGTAATCGGCCACCTGGAAGATCGGCGCCTCGCCGTCCTTGTTGATGGCGACGATGACCTTGCTGTCTTTCATGCCGGCAAGATGCTGGATCGCTCCGGAGATACCCACTGCGATGTAGAGTTCGGGCGCCACGATCTTGCCCGTCTGCCCGACCTGGTAGTCGTTGGGCACAAACCCGGAATCGACCGCCGCCCGGGAGGCGCCGACCGCGGCGCCGAGCTTGTCAGCAAGGGCCTCGAGGATCTTGAAGTTCTCGCCATTGCCCATGCCCCGCCCGCCGGAAACGATGACGCGCGCCGCCGTCAGTTCGGGTCGCGCCGACTTGGTGAGTTCCTGGCCGACCAGCGAAGAGAGGCCGCCGTCCGTGCCCGCGTCGATGTTCTCCACGGCAGCCGATCCGCCTTCGGCCGCTGCCGCGTCGAACCCCGTGGACCGCACGGTAATCACCTTGATGGCGTCGGTGGATTGAACGGTCGCAAGGGCATTCCCTGCGTAGATCGGACGCACGAAGGTATCCGGCGATTCGACTTTGATGATGTCGGAAATCTGCGCCACGTCCAGCAGTGCGGCGACCCGCGGCAGGACGTTCTTGCCGAAACTGGTGGCTGGCGCCAGGACATGGGTGTAATTCCTGGCGATGGAGACGATGAGCGTGGCAAGGTTTTCTGCCAGCGAGTGCGCGAGGTGCCCGCCATCGGCGACGAGGACTTTCTTGACGCCGCCGATTTTCGCGGCGGCCTGTGCCGCGGGAACACACTGGCTTCCGGCGACCAGGATTTCAATGTCGCCGCCAATCTTCAGGGCGGCAGCGACGGTGTTCAGGACCGCCGGCTTCAAGGCGGCGTTATCGTGTTCGGCTATTACGAGGATACGCATGGGGATGCCCTGCTCTAGATGATCTTGGCTTCGTTCTTCAGCTTCTCTACCAGTTCCGGCACGCTCTTCACCAGCTTGCCGGCGCCGCGCTTGGGTGGTTCCTGCACCTTCAGCGTCTTGATGCGCGGTGTCGGGTCGACGCCAAGCGCTTCGGGTGTAAGCGTTTCAAGCGGCTTCTTCTTCGCCTTCATGATGTTCGGCAGGGTCACGTAGCGCGGCTCGTTGAGGCGCAAATCCGTGGTCACCACTGCCGGCAGCCTGACGGAGATCGTTTCCAGTCCGCCATCGACCTCGCGCGTGACTTCGGCCGCCCCGTCACCGGCTTTGACTTTGGATGCGAAAGTCGCCTGCGGCCAGTTGAGCAGCGCCGCCAACATCTGTCCGGTCTGGTTCGAATCGTCGTCGATGGCCTGCTTGCCCATGATGACCAGGCCAGGCTGTTCCCTGTCGGCAATGGCCTTGAGGATTTTCGCAATGGCCAGCGGCTGGGTTTCGACCGCGGTTTCCACCAGGATCGCACGATCGGCGCCGATGGCCAGGGCGGTCCGCAGGGTTTCCTGGCACTGCGCGGAGCCGACGGAGACGGCGATGATTTCCGTTGCGGTTCCCGCTTCCTTGAGGCGCACCGCCTCTTCCACCGCGATCTCGTCAAACGGATTCATGGACATCTTCACGTTGGCGGTTTCCACGCCGGAGCCGTCGGACTTCACGCGCACCTTGACGTTGTAGTCCACCACCCGCTTGACCGGGACCAGTACCTTCATTTCAGCAGCCTCTTGCCGGATTGGAGAAAGCGGATTCTACCGCAGCGCATCAGAATATCCCGAATGCTGAACTTCCGACCCCTGACCGCAAAGGCGCAAAGACGCGAAAGCAACACAAGGGAGAGCAGGAACAAAATTCCCCGATGAGCAGGCGCATCAAATTCACGCAGCGCCCAGGTCCTGGACGAATCGCGCGCCCGGGACGACCTTTTCGGGTTCTACACCAAGCTGAAAACAGATCAAATTTCGCAATAGATCGTAAGTCGCGTCTCGATTGACATTGGGCCGGCCGAGCCGGCTGAGTTCTGCGAACACGTACGCGTGCAGTTCTCCAACGGTGACGATCTTCCCGGCGGTTTCGTCGGAAATGTTGATGCCGAATACCCGCTCTACTGCCAAGACCAGTTCGACTGTATCAAGTCCCATCAATCCGTCCGGTCAGTCGTTGCACTCCTGTTTGCGCCCTTGCGGCTCAGGGTTGGACGGTCTTGGCCTGCTCCCGCAGGACATTCTTCTGGATCTTCCCGGTCGAGGTCTTGGGCAGCGGGCCGAAGACGACCTTGCGCGGGCACTTGAACCGCGCGAGGCGTTCCCGGCAGAAGGCGATGATGTCTTCCTCCGCAAGCGCCGGGGCGCCGGACTTCAAGGTGACGAATGCGCACGGCGTTTCACCCCACTTTTCGTCCGCCCGGGCGACAACGGCCGCTTCCAGGACGTGCGGATGCCGGTAAAGAACATCCTCGACTTCGATGGTGGAAATGTTCTCGCCGCCGGAAATGATGATGTCCTTGGACCGGTCCTTGATCCTGACATAGCCGTCGGGATGCATCACCGCAAGGTCGCCGGTGTGGAACCAGCCGCCGGCGAACGCCTCCCGGGTGGCGAGGGCATTCTTCAGGTAGCCTTTCATGGTGATATTGCCGCGGAAGAAAATCTCGCCCATGGTCTCGCCATCACGCGGCACGGGCTGCATGGTTTCTGGATCGAATACGTCCATGCATTCCTGCATCTCGTAGCGGACGCCCTGCCTGCCATTCATGGCGGCGCGCCCTTCGGCCGGCAGCGCATCCCACTCCGGATGTTTGGCGCAAACCGATGCCGGCCCGTAGACCTCGGTCAATCCATAGACATGGGTCAGGTCGATGCCGATGCGTTCCATGCCCTCGATCACCGCCTGGGGCGGTGCGGCCCCCGCGATCATGGCGCTGACCTTGTGCTCGATCCCCGCCCGCAGGTCGGCGGCGGCATTGATCAGCATGTTATGGACGACCGGCGCCCCGCAGAAATGCGAGACCTTGTGCCGGCGGATGAGGTCGAAAATCAGCTCAGCTTCCACCCGGCGCAGGCACACGCTGGTGCCGGCGACGGCCGCCAGGGTCCAGGGAAAGCACCAGCCGTTGCAATGGAACATCGGCAGGGTCCACAGATAGACGGGAAAGTGCGGCATTGCCCATGTAACGATATTTCCAACGGCATTCAGGTATGCCCCGCGATGGTGGGTCACCACGCCCTTTGGGTTGCCGGTCGTGCCCGAGGTATAGGACAGGGCGATGGCATCCCATTCGTCTGCGGGGAGTTGCCATTGGAAGTTCTCGTCTCCGGTCTCCAGGAAAGATTCGTAATCCATTTCACCGACCAACCCACCCCCAGGGCCGAGCGGATCGTCGATGTCGATAACCAGCGGCGGATGCTCGACCATGGCCAGCGCCTTCGCGATGGTCCCGGCGAATTCCCGGTCCGTGATCAGGACCTTCGCCTCCCCGTGGTTGAGCATGAACCCGATGGCTTCCGGGTCCAGGCGGGTATTGAGGGTGTTCAGGACGGCGCCTGCCATCGGCACCCCGAAATGGGCTTCGAACATGGCCGGAATGTTGGGTGCCATGACAGCTACGGTGTCGCCCGTCCCGATCCCGCGCTGCGCCAGCGCCGACGCCAATTTGCGGGACCTGCGGTAGGCCTGCGCCCATGTGATGCGGATATCGCCGTGAATCACCGCCACACGGTCCGGGAATACTTCCGCCGTACGAGCCATGAACGATATGGGCGACAGGGGAACATAGTTGGCTGGATTCCGGTCCAGGCCGACGTTGTAGGGATTGAGGCGGGTCAAGGCTGCTCCAGAATGGGGGTCTGCGGATCGTCGGCCTGCGGCCTGCGGGTCGCAAAATCGAATGATAAGGGATAGCCCCGGAAAGGCCGTGCAATGGAGCCTGGAAAAAACCTCGAAAAGCTTTCAGGAGTATTCGCAAAACTGTTGACTCAAGTAGGATTTTTAACAAAAAGGGCTTGCGGATTGGCAGCCGATTGATGTTAAGATTACCGTCCCCGGGAAATGGCTAGCCAAGAAAGAAATGCCGACCGCAAAGCCACAGGTGCTGTTCCATGATGCCTGAGCGCGCCAATCGCACGTTCATCTGCAGCGTGCTGTTCCTGGATATAACCGAGTACTCGCGCAAGCCGGTTTCCGAACAAATCCAGCTCAAGGATCAGTTCAACACCCTCATCGCGGAAGCCATTCGCGACATCGCGACCAATGACAGGATCATTCTCGACACCGGCGACGGCGTCGCGATCAACTTCCTGGGGGATCCTGAAGACGCGCTGTTCGTGGCAATGAGCCTGCGCGATGCATTCGCGCCCCGGCCAGGCGAACCGCCGAAACTCCCGGCACGCATCGGCATCAATCTCGGCCCCGTGCGGCTGGTCCGTGACCTGAACGGCCAGCCAAATATCATCGGCGACGGCATCAATGTCGCCCAGCGCGTGATGGGCTTCGCCAAGCCCGGCCAGGTGCTGGTCTCCCGCTCCTATTTCGAGGTGGTTTCACACATCTCCGAGGGCTACGCCAAACTCTTCCACTACGAAGGATCGCGCACCGACAAGCATGTGCGCGAGCATGAGATCTACAGCGTCGGCTATACCCAGAACCGCACCGGCGCCGTGCGTTCACCCGCCGAGCGGGCCCAGGTTTCGTCGCATGAAGGCCGGCGCCAGGCAAACACCGCGGGAATCGCCACCGGGACAAGCCGCTGGCTGCGTGGCGTCGAAGACTGGCTGAACAACCGCACCATCGCATACGGAACGGCCACCCTGTCGCTGGGTGCGTTCGCCCTGGCAGTCATGCTCAATTTCCTCGGCCACAGCGACTTGCCTGCCGCCCAGGAAAGACCCGCCGGGCCAGTAGCTCAGAAAAAGATCCCGCTCCCCGAGAAAGCAGCCGCAGCCGCGGCCGTAACCGGCAAGCCGCGGCCGGACAAAAAACACGCGACGGCGAAAGCCCCTGCCGCAGGGCCGGTCGACAACCATGCCGAGTCGGTTGCCCGCACCAGAGAACAGCCGGTCGAGGAAAAGAAGGAATCGAAAGGGGGGCCCTTCTCATTCCTTGCCAAGCGCGAAGAACCGGCTGCCGAACCCGCGCCGCCACCTTCGGTGGGCACCGCAATCATCACACTCGCGGTTGCTCCGTGGGGCGAAGTGTTTGTCGACGGAGACCGCGTCGGCGTGAGTCCGCCGGTGAACGAAATCGAGGTGGCACCCGGCAAGCGCATCGTGGAAATCCGCAACAGCAACTTCCCGGTATTCTCCCAGGTGGTCGAAGTCAAGGCGGACCAGAAAGTCCGCATCAAGCACAAATTCAACTGACGTTACGGAACATGCTTACTTCCCGACTCCTAGTGCTGTTCGTGTGCGTTGCGGCCCTGCTGGCCGGATGCGCGGAAGGCCCGTTCAAGGACCTGAACGCGGGCCGCAAAGCCGGTACCGGCTACCTGGAGGAAGGCGTCCGCCACTACGAGGAAGGCAACTACCGCACCGCGCAGCGTCGACTGCAGTTCGCCCTCGAGGAAGGTCTGAGCCGTCCGGACCGGGTCAAGGCGCACAAGTATCTTGCGTTCATTGCCTGCGTCTCCGGCCAGCAGCTCACCTGCCGGGAGGAATTCGGCATCGCACTGGAACTCGATCCCAAATTCGAGCTCGAGCCTGCGGAAGCCGGCCATCCGATCTGGGGCCCGGTGTTCAAGAGCGTGAAGTCCAAGCAGAAGAAACCCTGAGCGGCCATGAATCCCAACGCAGCAGTCGCCACGCTCGGCCGTTACGAGATCATCAGTGAACTCGGGCAAGGGGCAATGGGCGTGGTCTACAAGGCACGCGACCCAATGCTGGACCGCATCGTCGCGATCAAGACGGTGAACCTGACGCTGCCCAAGGATGAACTGGCCGAGTACGAGGCGCGCTTCTATCAGGAGGCGAAGGCGGCTGGCGGCCTCTCCCATCGCAACATCGTGGTCATCTATGACATTGGCCGCAGCGAGCGCGTGGCCTACATGGCGATGGAATTCCTCCAGGGACAGGAACTGCGGCGCCTGCTGCAGGCGCGCACGCCGATCGCGCTTGCGCAGGCGCTCGACATCACGGCGCAGGTCGCGGAAGGCCTGCAATATGCGCACGATCGCCAGATCATCCATCGCGACATCAAGCCTGCGAACGTGATGGTCCTCGATGACGGCGCCGTGAAGATCACCGACTTCGGCATCGCGCGCATGCGCAACAACGAGGTCAAGACCATGACCGGCATGATCCTGGGCTCGCCCAAGTACATGTCGCCGGAGCAGGTTTCGGGCAAGCGCGCCGACAACCGCTCGGATGTGTTCTCGCTGGGGGTCGTGCTGTACGAAATGCTCACCGGCACGTCGCCTTTCGTGGCGGACAACATCCATGGCGTGATGTACCAGACCATGAACTTCAATCCGCCGGCGCCGAAGACCCTCAATCCCGACTTGCCCGAAGTGCTCAATTTCATCGCCGCCAAGGCGCTGGCGAAAAACCTGGACGACCGCTATCAGAACGCCAAGGACCTGGCGCACGACCTGCGCGAGGCAATTTTGTCCTCGAGCGGACAATACCCCACTGCGGACATGCTGGGGATGCCGGCCCAGAGTTCTCCTGTCGCGCCGGCCGCCGCTCCTCTCACCCGGCAGCAAGACAAGGCCGAGCAGATTTTCGCAGCGGCAGGGGCCGGGCTCGTGCCGGAAGCCGATGCCGGATCTTCCGACCCTGGAGATCCGTCGCAGAAACAGGAATCGACCCAGACATCCCTGGGCCTGGCCGAAGCTTTTGACAACTTCAGCGCCACCATGCGGCTTGCCGCGCTCACCGGCACCGAGAAGGAACTCGACAAGTTTTCCGAGACCCAGAAGATCGCGCGGCTCAAAGCGTTGGCGGATGCCAAGCGGTCCGGGGTCAATCCTCCGACGCTGTCCGACAGTTCGACCTGGCAACAGCCGGGGGAATCGCTGAAGGCGATGCCGATCGGCCCGGTAAGCGTGGGGGGCATGAACCTCAAGCTGGTTTGGGCGGGCAGCGCTGTGCTGGCGGTTGCGACAGTCGCGCTGCTGTTGCTGCGCTAGGTCTCAAGAAACTCCAACGCCGCTGGATCTTCAACACCGCTGAACCTTCAATACCGCTGGATCTTCAAAATCTCAGCGGAGGCGGGCGATCGCTTCCTCGACCCTTTCCACGGTCATCACTTCCATTCCGTCGATGCCGCCTTTCGGCGCGTTGGCCCTGGGAATGATCGCGAGCCGGAATCCCAGTTTCGCCGCCTCCCGAAGCCGTTCCTGACCGCGCTGCACCGGCCGCACTTCCCCGGCAAGGCCGATCTCGCCGAACGCGATCATTTTCTCCGGAAGCGGTTTGCTTTTCAGCGACGACACGATCGCCAGCAGCACCGGAAGGTCCGCGGCGGGTTCGTCGATTTTCACGCCGCCGACGGCATTGACGAACACGTCCTGGTCGAAAGCGGCGATGCCTGCGTGACGGTGGAGGACGGCCAGCAACATGGCCAGGCGATTCTGTTCCAGCCCGACCGTAAGCCTGCGCGGATTGGGCGCGTGCGCCTCGTTCACCAGCGCCTGGATCTCGACCAGAAGCGGACGCGTTCCTTCCTGGGTCACCATCACGCAAGTCCCGGGAACCGGCGTCGCGTGCCCGGACAGGAACATCTTCGACGGATTGGGCACATCTTTCAGGCCGCGGTCGGTCATGGCAAAAACGCCGAGTTCATTGATGGCGCCGAAGCGGTTCTTGATGGCACGCACCAGCCGGAAACTGGTGTTCGTATCGCCCTCGAAATACAGCACTGCATCGACCATGTGCTCGAGCACCCGCGGACCGGCGAGCGCGCCTTCCTTGGTGACATGGCCGATCAGCATCAGCGCGGTACCGGAGGTCTTGGCGTAGCGCGTCAGCTGCGCAGCGCATTCACGCACCTGGGCCACGCTGCCGGGCGCCGACTGCAATGCCTCGGAATAAACAGTCTGGATCGAATCGATGACTGCGACGTCGGGTTTCTGGGCAGTCAGGACCGACAGGATTTTTTCGAGCTGGATTTCCGCCAGGAAGTTGAGCGAAGCCGGCTCCACGGCCAGGCGCCGGGCGCGCATGGCGATCTGCTGGGCCGACTCCTCGCCGCTTACGTAAACCGCATTGCAGGTGGCATCCATCAGCGACAGCGCCTGGAGCAGCAAGGTGGACTTGCCGATACCCGGATCGCCACCGAGCAGCACCACCGCACCGCGAACCAGGCCGCCGCCGAGCACCCGGTCGAGCTCACCGATTCCCGTAGGCCGGCGCTCTTCGTCTTTAGCCTCGACCTGCGAAAGTTTCTGCAGCTTGCTCGGTTCCGCCAGCGCCTGGAAACGGGATGCGGTCTTTTCGGCGACAGTCTCGACCAGGGTATTCCATGCGCTGCAGTGCGGGCACTGGCCCTGCCATTTGAGCGTCTGGCCCCCACACTCGGTACATGAATAGATGGTCTTGGCCTTTGCCATCGCTAATCGATGTTGATGTCTTCCACCGGCACCCTGCGCGCCAGTGCGCACAGCAGTTCATAACTGACCGTGCCTGCTGCTGCTGCCACCTCCTCTACCGGGAGGCCGGCGCCCCATAACGTCACCGGCGAGCCGACCCGGGCATGGGGTACGTCCGTAAGATCGACGCTCAGCATGTCCATCGAAACCCGGCCCGCCATTTGCACGCGCACGCCGTCGACCAGTACCGGCGTGCCGTTCCAGGCATGGCGCGGGTAGCCGTCCGCGTAGCCGCACGCGACGACTCCGATGCGCATCCTGCGGTCGGCCATGAACAGGCTGCCGTAACCGACGGTGTCGCCCTTCTTCAATTCCTGCACGGAGATGATGCGGCTGGTCAGGGTCATCACGGGTTTGAGGCCGATGCGCTGCGCCGGGCGCTCTTCCAGCGGCGACGCACCGTACAACATGATCCCCGGGCGCACCCAGTCACCGCGGGCATCGGGGAATCGCAGGAGCGTCGCGGAATTGGCCAGGGAAGTCTTGAAGCCCGGGCGCGCGATCTGCCGATCGAAGGCCTGGATCTGGAAATCGATCCCGCTCACGCCTTCGGCATCGGAAAAATGCGTCGCCAGCACCTTCTCCCCGATGCAGGGCAGCGCATCGATCCGCTGCAACACTTGCGCAGCAGATTCCGCCGGGAAGCCGAGGCGGTTCATCCCGGTGTTGAACTTGATGAAAACATCGAGCTTGCGGTCGGCCGGCAGCGACTGGAGCATGTCCAACTGCTCGTGGCTGTGGAGTACGACGGTAAGCCTGTTGTGGAGGATCGGTGCCAACTCGGCCTCCGAAAAAAAGCCCTCCAGCAGCAGGATCGGCTGCCGGTAGCCGGCATCGCGCAGCCGGACAGCATCATCCAGTTCAAGCAGCGCGAAACCGTCCGCGCCAGAGAGCGCGCGGGCAGCCCGCAACAGGCCGTGGCCGTAAGCATTGGCCTTGATGACAGCGAAAATCCGGGCATTGCCAGCCAGTTGCCGGGCGACGCCAAGGTTGTGCCTCAGCGCGGAAAGATCGAAGGAAGCCCGGATCGGACGGCTCATGCCGACTTCAGTTAGAGGTTGTTGGCGACAAACGGTAAGCTTTGCATTCTACGGGGTTAACCCGCGCCGCGCCCGGGTTCGTCGCCGTCAAATCTGCCATGCTTATATGGTATAAAGCGCCGGGCCGCGCCATGCGCGCGGCCATCCGAGACAGCACAAGACACGTTCCCGAACAAGCAGAACGATGAATCGCGGGTTTTACACCATCCTCGCCGCCCAGTTCTTTTCGGCGCTCGCAGACAATGCACTGCTGTTCGCCGCCATTGCGCTGCTCGCCGGCAAGCATGCGCCGGAATGGCAGACGCCAGTGCTGCAACAGTTCTTCGTATTCGCGTACATCGTGCTGGCGCCATTCGTCGGCCCGTTCGCGGATGCGCTGCCCAAGGGCCGCGTCATGTTCATCAGCAACGCGGTCAAGCTGACCGGTTGTGTTGCGATGCTGATCGGCACGCACCCCCTCTACGCTTATGGAATCGTCGGCATCGGCGCTGCGATGTACTCGCCGGCCAAGTACGGCATCCTCACGGAGTACCTGCCGCACCAGAAACTGGTCCTGGCCAACGGCTGGATGGAGGGACTGACTGTCGCCGCCATCATCCTCGGTGCCATCCTCGGCGGGATCATGGTGGGGCCGCAGTTCGCCACGTACGTATTCAGCAAGGGGGACCTGCCCGGGTTCGATCTCTGGATCGATACCGCACCCGAACTGGCGATCGTGTTCATCCTGGCGTTCTATTTCATCGCCGCCGTGATCAACCTTTACATACCAAGGGTGGCGATCGACCACAAGTTGCCCAAGCGCAATCCCATTTTCATCCTCCAGGACTTCTGGCACAGCTTCAGGCTGCTGTGGCGGGACCCGCTCGGCCAGGTTTCGCTTGCCGTCACCACGCTGTTCTGGGGCGCGGGCGCCACGCTGCGGCTCATCGTGCTCACCTGGGCCGCCCTGTCGCTCAAGTTCAACCTCGAGAAAGCCACCCAGCTCACCGCTGTAGTGGCGCTGGGAATCGCGGTCGGTTCGGTGCTGGCGGCCCGCTACGTGACCCTCAAGCGCGCGGTGCGCGTACTGCCTGTGGGCATCGCCATGGGCCTGGTGGTCATGTCGATGGTGTTTGTGAAGGATTGGCGTATCGCGATCGGTCTGCTGGTGCTGATCGGCGCAATGGGCGGTTATTTCGTCGTGCCCATGAACGCCTTGCTGCAGCATCGGGGCCACCTGCTGATGGGTGCAGGGCATTCCATCGCGGTGCAGAACTTCAACGAAAACCTGTCGATCCTTGTGCTGCTCGGCGTCTATGCCATGATGATCAAGGCGCAGCTGGCCATCAATACGATCATCATCGTCTTCGGGCTTTTCGTGGCGGGAACCATGTTTTACCTGACGCGGAAACACTGGCACGACCAGGACGAATCGCGCAGGCCCGAAGCCTGACTTTCAGCCGCGTCTAGAGCAGGACAGGCCGGTCCGGCAGCTCATTGGCAGCGCCGGCGGCGCCGGGGAAATGATCCTGGAGGTGCCGTGACACGCGCCCGATTCCAGCGATGATGCCTTCCTCGAAACGACCCGCGCGGAACGCCGCCTCCATTTCCTGGCATATCGACTCCCACGCGTGGGCGCCGATATGCCTGTGAATGCCGCGGTCGGCGACGATCTCGATGTCCCGGTCGGCGAGCAAAAGGTAGATCAGCACGCCGTTGTTGTGTTCCGTATCCCAGACCCGCAATAGCGAGAACACCTCGAGTGCCCTGTCGCCGGCGGATTCACCACGCCAGATGGCGGCGGGTTCCAGCGCGTGCTCGACCGCGAAACGGATCTGGCCGGCATGGCGCGCCTCGGATTCCCGGATTGCATTCTCGATGCGGCCGAGCGCCTGGGCGGAAAGCTTCCTTCGCAACAGCCAGGCGGGTGTAACCAGGTGACGAATGAGCCGTGAGAGTTTCATTTCACCAGCGCCCCGACGCGCCGCCGCCGCCGAATCCGCCACCACCGCCGCTGAATCCCCCACCTCCACCAAAGCCGCCGCCCCCGAACCCTCCGCCCCCGCCCCAGCCGCCACGACCACCCCGCGGCAGGCCGCCGGTGCCGCCGCCCAGCCGTGTCAGGAAAAAACCGACGATGCCGATGAGTACCGCAATGAATATCGGCGCGGCCGTAAACCAGGCAATGGCCCCCGTTCCGGCGCCGATCAGCGCGGCCGCCGGAAAACGCCCCAGCACGGCGCGCAGGACACCGCCGACCGCGAATACGATCACGAGGAAAAGCACGAAATATGTTTCGATGGAGCGCACAACCGGACCGGATACCGATTGCGCGGGTGCCGGCAATGGCTCACCGTCGATGACCCGGATCAGCTGGTCCACACCCTGGTTGAGGCCGTCGTAGATGTCGTCCTCACGAAACTTCGGCGTGAAGGATTCTTCGATCAGGCGTTTCGCGACCACGTCCGGAACCGCGCCTTCAAGCCCGTACCCGACTTCCAGACGCATCGCGCGATCCGATCGCGCAATGACAACCAGCACGCCGTCATCGACCGTCTTGCGGCCGATTTTCCAGGCTTCCGCAACACGAATGCTGTAAGCCTCGATCGGTTCCGGAAACGTGGTGCCGACGATCAGCACCGCGATCTGGCTGCCCTTGCGCTGCTCGAATCCGGCCAGCTTCGCTTCCAGGTCGCCCTTCTGGCCGGCTGTCAGCGT
>Ga0190274_10000193_pt1 | contig 41495 bp, 42 predicted proteins | sample Popmic531T_FD_133002 | JGI IMG/M metagenome (GOLD analysis project Ga0190274, IMG submission 133002) | Populus adjacent soil microbial communities from riparian zone of Yellowstone River, Montana, USA - 531 T | ecosystem: Environmental > Terrestrial > Soil > Riparian zone | place: USA: Montana... | reverse complement strand
CGCGCAGCTTCGTCCACGGGTTGCCGTTCGGCGGCGCCCCGGCGAACGCGACGACGATCCTGGACCTGCGGCTGCCGGCCTATCAATATGTGAACCTCAGCGCCGGCATCGACTGGGACAACGGCCTGAGCGCGATGCTCTACGTGACCAATTTGTTCGACGAGAATGCCCTGCTGTCGTTCGACCGCGAGCGCGGCGGCCGGGCTCGGCTCGGCTTCAACGTCGGCCAGCCCCGGGTCATCGGCATCACCGTGCGGAAGCGCTTCGGCAGCTGACCGCGCGCAAGGCGGGCGAATGACCGGAATCAGCCGCCGCTCCCTGCTTCTCTCCGGCGCAGGGGCGGCGGTCGCGCTTTCGAAGCCCGGGCGGCTGCTCGGGTCGGCGCCTCGTCGTCGCTCCGGAACCGTGGTCGTCGGCGCCGGGGTGTTCGGAGCCTGGACGGCGATGAAGCTGCGCGAGGCGGGCGAGCAGGTCACCCTGATCGATGCCTGGGGGCCGGCCAATGCCCGCGCCTCGTCGGGCGGCGAGAGCCGGATGACCCGAGGCGCCTATGGCGCGGACGAAGTCTATACGCGGATGGCGCTGGACTCGCTCGTCGACTGGCGGGCGCTGTCGGAACGGGCCGGGCTGCCGATCTTCCACCGGACCGGCGTGCTGTTCTTCTTTCCGCAGAACGATCCCTTCCTCGGCCAGACGATGGCCGTCCACCGCCGGCTCGGCCTGCCGACCGAATTGCTCGAGGCGCGCGCGATGCGCCGCCGCTTCCCCCAGATCGACTTCACCGGCATCGCCGCCGGCCTTTTCGAGCCGCAATTCGGGGCGCTGATGGCGCGCCGGGCGGTGCAGACGCTGGTCGCCGAATTCGTCCGCGGCGGCGGCCATTATCTCCAGGGGGCGGTGGAACCCCCGCCATCCTCGGGGCGCGAGCTCACGCTGATCAACGTGTCGGAAGACCGTGTCGTTGTCGCCGAACGCTTCGTCTTCGCCTGCGGGCCCTGGCTCGGCGCCCTGTTCCCCGATTTGCTCGGCCGCCGCATCTTCCCGACCCGGCAGGAGGTGTTCTTCTTCGCGCCCGAGGCCGGCGACTCGCGCTACCAGCCCGGACGGCTGCCGGGCTGGGCCGATTTCAACGGCGGCGACATCTATTACGGCTTTCCCGATCTGGAGGGCCGCGGCTTCAAGATCGCCCATGACGCGCACGGCCCGCCGATGGACCCGGACCGAGGCGACCGCGCCTTTTCGGCGCAGGCGCTGGCCGACGTGCGCGCCTTCATGGCCCGGCGCTTCCCGGCGCTCGCCGGCCGGCCGCTCAACGAGGCGCGGGTCTGCCAATATGAGAACAGCTCGAACGGCGATTTCCTGATCGACCGGCACCCCGATTGGGACAATGTCGTGCTGGTCGGCGGCGGCTCCGGCCACGGCTTCAAGCACGGCCCGGCGGTCGGCCGCTACGCCGCCGACCTGCTGCTCGGCCGGCTGTCAACGGTCGAGCCCCGCTTCTCCCTCGCCACCAAGGCCGAGCGCGAGGCGCGGGCGGTTCACTGATCCCGGTCGGCGCGGGCGCCCGGCGCGAAATTCGTTCGGCCGGTTTCCCGGATCCGCCCGCCGGCCATCCGGCCCTCGACCAGCTCATAGCCGAGCAAGGCGAAGACCCGTCCCCGCAGGAAGATCGGCCGGGCGTTGCCGTACCAATCGGCGCAGGAAGCCTTGCAGTCGTCATCGGCGGCGCCCCGGACCAAGGCGGCGAGCTCGCCGGCCTCGGCGAAACGGCGGTCGTCGCGGCGCAGGAAGAGCATCGCGGCGGCGCTCCCGAACAAGCGCCGATAGGCCTCCTCGACCGGCTTGGCGATCGGCAGGCCGAGAATCCCGGCGCTGCCGTCCTCATTGTCGGGGCGGAAGAAATAAGCGTGGCTGCGGGTTTCCCCTTCCTGCGCGGCGGGCAGCGTGAAGACGTCGCCGAGCCGCGCGCCGCCGCCGGACAGCTCGACCGCGGTGAAGCCGAGGCTCTCGTCGCGGCCGCTGCCGACGACGAGACCGTCCCGGCCGAGCACCTCGATTCGACCGATCGCATGGCTGAGCGGCAGGCTGGCGACCCGGCCGCCGCGCAGGGGCGCGGCGAACAGAGTGGCCGGCCGGTCTTCGGCATAGGCGCCGCCGCCGTAGAGCACCTGATCGCCGACGAAGCGGTTGTGGAAGTTGTAGCTCGCCCCGTCCGGTCCCGGCAGCCGGCGGTAGCGCGCGCCGGAAGCCGCCTCCGAGCCGTCGCCGAACTCGGCGATCGGCAGGCGGAGCAGGGCGACGTCACCGCGGCTGACTTCCGGCCCGCCCATCCAGTCACCGCCTGTGTCGGCGCGCAGCAGGACATTGAGCAGTCCCTCGCGCGGATCCTCGCGGAAGGAAAACTGGTCGACCGGCGCGCCGCGCGTCGCGATCGCCGAAGGCCGCTCGTGGCCGAAGGGCAGCCGGTAAAGAAAGGCCTCGGTGTCGTCGTCGGCGGTCTCGGAAACCCAGAGATAGACCGCGCCGGACGAGACATAGAAGGTGCGCGAGGGCGGTCCGAGCACGCCGACCGCCGAACAATTCAGCACTGCTGCGGTGAGATCGCAATCGGTCACCGAATGAAGCGTGTCGAGCTCATATTTGCCGGGCTCGTTCATCCGCGGGGCGATGAAGATGTTCCGCGCCGTGGCGATGCGGCGGAACGGCGTGTCTTCGTCATAGCCCGGTTGCCACTTGCGAAAGCCGGGCAGGGCCTCGAGCGGATCGTCGTCCCACTCCAGTTCGAGCGGCGTGTAGAAGACGAGGCGGTTGCCGATCAGCCGCGAGGCGTAGTTGCGGGAGCTGTAATAATCGTTGGACTTGAGGTGATAGCTGTCCTCGTAGCGCAGCCGGCCGTCCGGGCTGAGGCGGAAGCGGTTCAGCTCGGTGCCGCCGCGGTCGTAGGAATAGCCGACCACGATCACCCGGTCGCCGAGCAGCAGCATCTCGTCATACCAGTCGCCCTGGCCCGAGACTCCGGGCGGGAAGGCGTTGATCGAATCGACCGGGCGCATGCCGCCGCGCGAGAGATTGACGGTGAACAGCCGGCCCCGGCGCAGGATCACGAGGTTGTCGCCGCTGACCTTGACGATGCCGCCCTCGTCGACATTCGCTTCCTGGGTGTTGGTGATGCTCTCCTGCCGCGCCGCCGATCCGGTCACCATGACGTCCATATCCGCCGAATCATTCATCGCCTCGGCGGGCGCGGCGGCCCCGGGCTCGGGCGATGGCGGGGACGGCATCATGACCGGCACCGGCGTCGGCTCATGAGCGGCGCGGTGACGGCGCAGGAAGCGGCGAAGCTCCGCGTCCGAGCGGAAGGCGGCGAGGCTGCCCGAAGCCCTGGCGGCGGGCGGCTGCGCTTGCGCCTGTTGCCGGTTGAAGGCGATGTCGCCGGCGAGCAGGCCGCACGCGCCGAGCATCGCGCAGATCGTGAGGATGATGTTCCGGCCCCGTCCCGCGCTCATGCCGCATCTCCGCAATTGTGATACAACATATCATCTACATGTTAGACATGCGTGGCAAGCGGAATCGAAGCGGCCTTGCTAGCGGCGGCGGCCTGCCGACCGTTCCCTCACGGCTCTGAACTCCGAGCTCGGGCGCCATTGCGGCCAGTCGCGGCCGTTGGCGAGCGCCTGGCCGATCCGGTAGGCCAGAGCGACGTCCTGGGCGGCGCCGCGCAGGTCCCAGTCCGAGCGCCATTCGTCGCAGGTCTGATGATAGCAATTGGCGGTGAACTCGCTGACCCAGCGGTCGCCGGCGGCGCGGCCGCCCTCGACCAGGTCGACGCCGCCGCCCAGCGCCATCAGGAGCAGCACCGGCACGCCGCGCTTGGCGAGCGGGAAATGGTCGGCGCGGTAGAAGAGGCCGCGCTGCGGCTGAGCGTCCGGGGTGACGGCGCGGCCCTGGCCGAAGGCGATCCGGGCCATCAGGTCCTCGAGGCTGGACTGACCCTGGCCGATCAGGATCACGTCGCGGGCCGGCCCGGCGCTCTGCAGCGTGTCGAGGGTGAGGTTGGCGACCATCGTCTCGGCCGGATAGAGCGGGTTGGCCGCATAATATTCCGAGCCGAGCAGGCCGCGCTCCTCGGCCGTCCAGGCGGCGAACAGCAGGGTGCGCCGGGGCCGGTCCCCGGCGGCGAAATGGCGGGCGATCTCGAGCACGCCGGCGATGCCGAGCGCGTCGTCATGGGCGCCGTTGCGGATCGTGTCGCCGCGCGCGTCGGCCGGGCCGATGCCGTAGGCGTCCCAATGGCCGGAGAACATGATCGTCTCCTCCGGTCGCGCCGATCCGGGCAGGCGGGCGATGACGTTGTGGCTTTCGACCCGTTCGACCGTCACCGGCAAATCGGCGGAGAAGGCGGCGCCGAGATCGACCGGGCGGAAGCCGGCGGTTCGCGCCCGCCGCTTGACCGTCTCGAAATCGAGCCCGGCGCGGCGGAACAGGCCGGCCGCCGCCTCGCGCTGGAGCCAGCCCTGAAGGAGCACCGGCCGGCGCGCGGCCGCGCCGAGCACGACATTGTAATTCTCGCCCGACGGCGCCTGCACCGTGTTCCAGCCATAGCCGGCGCCCTCGCTCTCGTGGATCACCAGAGCGCCGATCGCGCCGCGCCGCGCCGCCTCCTCGAACTTGTAGGTCCAGCGGCCGTAATAGGTCATCGCCCGGCCGCCGAAGAGGCCGGCGACGGGATCGCCCGGGGCCGCCTCGAAATCGGGATCGTTGACCAGGAAGACGGCGATCTTGCCGTTGAGGTCGACGTCGCCGAAATCGTCCCAGCTGCGCTCGGGCGCGCTGACGCCGTAGCCGACGAACACCATCGGCGCGTTTTCGATTCGGACCCGGTCGGTCTCGCGCACCGTGCTGACGTAGATGTCGGTGGGCGAGCGCAGCGAGACCGTCTCGCCATGGCCGGTGACGGTGAAGCGCGCGGCGGGCGTCACCCGGGTGCGGATCAGCGGCACGCGCTGGGTCCAGCCGCCATTCTCGCCGCCGGGCTCGAGCCCGAGCGCGCGAAATTGCCCGATCAGATAAGCGACGGTGCGGGTCTCGCCTTCGCCGCCGGGGGCCCGGCCCTGAAGCTCGTCGGCGGCGAGCGCCCGGGTCCAGTCCGACAGATGCTGCGGGTCGATCGGGGCGTAGGAAGTTGGCGAGGCGGCGTCGGCGCTCTCGCTCAGCCGGTCGGCGATCCGGCCGGCCGTCGCGCAGCCGGAAAGGGCGAGGGCGAGGAGGAGCGGGAGAAGCTTCGTCATGCAATATTCTTTCGCGCTTTTCGTGGGCGGCACAAGGCTGCTAGACCGCCGCGATCCTCGACCAAGAAAGCCTTAGCTCATGCGCTGGTTCCTGCCGTTTCTGCTCGTCCCCGCCGCCGCCTTCGCCCAGCCCGCCTCCACCCCGATCGCCTACCCGCAGACGGAACGCGGCGACGTGGTCGAGGAGCAGTTCGGCGATCGGGTCGCCGATCCCTATCGCTGGCTCGAGAACGACGTTCGCGAGGATCCGCGGGTGCGCGCCTGGGTGACCGCCCAGAACGAGGTCTCCAGCGCCTATCTGGCCGCTCTGCCGGGCCGCGACGCGATCCGCGCGCGGATGACCCAGATGTACGATTACGAGCGCTTCGGACTGCCCGAGAAAGCCGGCGATTTCTATTTCTACACCCGCAATGACGGGCTTCAGAACCAGGCCGTGCTCTACGTGCGCGAAGGGCTGAACGGGGCCCCGCGCGTGCTGATCGATCCCAATACATGGTCGCAGGACGGCGCCACCGCGCTCGCCGAATGGGACCCGTCCGAGGACGGCCGCCATCTGCTCTATTCGGTGCAGGACGGCGGCACCGACTGGCGGACCGTGCGCGTGCTCGACGTCGCCACCGGCCAGCCGACATCGGACGAGGTCCGCTGGGTCAAATTCTCCAACCTCGACTGGGCCAAGGACGGCTCCGGCTTCTTCTACTCGCGCTTCCCGGAGCCGGCGGCGGCCTCGCAATTCCAGTCGCTGAACGAGAATCACGTCGTCTATTTCCATCGCCTCGGAACCCCGCAGAGCGAGGACCGGCTGGTCTATGCGACCGCCGACCGGCCGCGGCTCAGCAACAATGCCGAAGTGTCCGAGGACGGCGGCTGGCTGATAATCAGCTCCAACGAGGGCACCGACGCGCGCTACGAGATCACCCTGATCGACCTTCGCCGGCCGAACGCCGAGCCCCGCCGCCTGATCACCGGCATGGAGAATGACTGGACCTATCTCGGCAACAGCGGCGACACCTTCTACTGGAGCACCAACAACGGAGCGCCGCGCCAGCGCATCGTCGCCACCGATATTTCCAGCCCGGCGCTGCAAATCCGCGAGATCGTTCCCGAGGACGCGGCGACTCTGCAGGGCGCCTCGATCGTCGGCCGCCAGCTGATCGCCCGCTATTTGGTCGACGCCAAGAGCGAGGTTCGCACCTTCAGCCTCGACGGCCGCCGCACCGGCATCATCCGGCTACCCGGAATCGGCAGCACCGCCGGCTTCCGGGGCGATCAATCGGGCAGCGAGACCTTCTACAGCTTCGCCAGCTTCAACAGCCCGGGCGCGGTCTACCGCTACGACAGCGCCACCGGCGAGAGCAGCGTCTTCGCCCAGCCCCGGCTCGCCTTCGATCCGGCCGATTACGAGGTGCGCCAGATCTTCTACAATTCGAAGGACGGCACCCGCGTGCCGATGTTCCTGGTCCACCGCCGCGGGCTCGACACCAGCCGGCCGCAGCCGACCCTGCTCTACGGCTATGGCGGCTTCAACGCCGCCGAGCTGCCCCGCTACCAGCCGAAATGGATGACCTGGGTCGACATGGGCGGCGTGCTCGCGGTCGCCAATCTGCGCGGCGGCGGCGAATATGGCGAGGCCTGGCACGATGCCGGACGGCGGGCGCTGAAGCAGAACACGTTCGACGATTTCATCGCCGCCGCCGAGCATCTGATCCGCACCCGGGTGACCAGCCGCGAGCATCTCGCCATCGAGGGCCGCTCCAATGGCGGCCTCCTGATCGGCGCGGTGCTGAACCAGCGGCCCGACCTGTTCGCGGCGGCGCTTCCGACCGTCGGCGTGATGGACATGCTGCGCTTCGACCGCTTCACCGCCGGGCGCTACTGGGTCGACGATTACGGCTATCCGAACCGCGAGGCCGATTACCGCATCCTCAGGGCCTATTCGCCCTATCACAACATCCGCCCGGGCACGCATTACCCGCCCTTGCTGGTCACCACCGCCGACACGGACGACCGGGTCGTTCCCAGCCACAGCTTCAAATATATCGCGGCGATGCAGGCCGCCGATCCGAACGGCGCCCCCCATCTGATCCGGATCGAGACCCGCGCCGGCCATTCCTCGGGCAAGCCGACCGACAAGCAGATCGCCGAATATACCGACATGTACGCCTTCATCGCCCACCATACCGGGCTGAGGGCAGGGGAGCCGCCGGCCGGAGGAGGGGAACGGGGCGCCCGTTAACCATCTTGTTCATCGCCCGCTCAGACTGACTGGGAAACACTGGCGGGCACCGGACTGCGTTCTCGTCCGCTTTGTCTTCAAGGAGCCCGTATCATGCTCAGAACATTGATTCTCGGCGCGGCGGTGGCGCTTACCGCCTCGGTCGCGCTGCCCGCCTCGGCCGAGGCGCAAAGCTATTATCGTGACGGCTATTATCGCGACGGCTATCGGGACGGTTACCGCGGCGATCGTCGCTACCGGCACCGCAACTACCGCCACCACCGCCGCTACTATCGGCCCCGCACCCGCGTCATCGTGAGCTACGGGCCGGGCTATTACGGCTACGATCCCTATTATTACGGGCGCGGCTACGGCTACTACCCGACCCGCTATTACGGCCGCCGGCCTTATTATCGCAGCCGCTATCGCTGCGACAACGGCACCACCGGCGCGATCGTCGGCGGCGCCACCGGCGCCCTGATCGGCAGCGAGATCGGCCGCGACGGCGGGCGCTACCGCTATCGTTATGGCCGGCGCGGCGGCGGCACCAGCGGCGCGATCATCGGCGGGGCGATCGGCGCCCTGATCGGCCGCGAGGCGACCCGCTGCTAGGGACTAAAACCCCCTCCCCGGGGAGAGGGTAGGGTGAGGCGTTCGGGCGCCAGCGAGTTTTCTCTGTCGCCGGAACCCCTCACCCCATCCCTCTCCCCCTGGGAGAGGGGGCTTTACGCCTCGACCTGCTTCGCCAGATTGTCGAGCACCATCCCCCAGCCGTGGCGGGTGCGCTCTTCATAATCCGTCCAGACGCCTTCGTGGGTCAGGATCAGGCGCGATCCCTCGCCGTCCGGCGCGATCTCGATCGTGATCCGGGTGCGCTCGTCGCTGAAGCTGGTCCAGAAATCGAAGGCGAGGCGGTTCGGCCGGTCGAGCGCGACATATTCGCCATGATGTTCGGCGAGGTCGGCGCCGCGCCGCTCGTCGATTCGGAAGCCGCCGCCGACGCGGGCGTCGATCTCGCACCGCTCCAGGCGCCCGCCGTCCGTTCGGAACAGCCAGCGGCCGGCCGCGTCCGGATCGATCCAGGCGTCGAACACCGCCTCCGGCGACGCCGCGATATAGCGGTCCACGCTCACCGTCGCGCTCATTTCAGCCCTCCATCCTTATCTTCTCGCGCCGCGCGCGCTCGGCCTCGCTCGGATCGTCCTGGGCGAACGAGCCGGTGCGCACCGGCCCCTTCGGCTGGTAGCGGGAGATGGTGACGCCGGTCGTCGAGGTCCGGCTGTCGACCAGCTCCCATTCGCCGGGCTTCGCATCCTCGCCGAACAGGCGCTTGCCCTTGCCGAGCAGCACCGGGAAGACGAGCAGGAGCATCTCGTCGACCAGCCCGGCCGCGAGCAGCGACCGGACGAGGACGGAGCTGCCCTGGGTCAGAAGGTCCGGCCCGTCGCCTTCCTTGAGCCGAGCGACCGCATTCGGAACGTCGCCCTCCAGCCTGACGCTGTTTTGCCAGGCCAGCGGCTCGACCGACGAGGTGGCGACATATTTGGCGACGGCGTTGAACGGGTCGGCGATCTCGCCTTTCTGATGGGGCCAGTAGGCCGCGAAAATCTCATAGGTCTTGCGTCCGAGCAGCAGATCGAAGGGCCTGGCGAAGCCTTCGCCCATCGCGGCGTCCACGATCTCGTCCCAATAGGGAAAGACCCAGCCGCCATGGTCGAAGCCGCGAGCCGGATCCTCTTCCGGCCCGCCGGGCGCCTGAATCACGCCGTCGAGGCTGACGAACATTCCGACCCTGAGCCTCCTCATTGCGCCAGCTCCCGCGCAAGCTCCTCGAGCTGGGTGGCGCATGTGCCCCAGCCTTCCTGGAAGCCCATCTTCTCATGGGTATCGCGGTCGGCGGCGTTGCGGTGGAGCGCGACGGCGCGATAGAGCGTCCTGCCCTCGCCGGCGTCGGCGAGCGTCATCACCGCGGTCATCGGAAAGGATTCGCAGCCTTCGCCCATCTTGGCGGGGCGATATTCGGGGCCGAGCGCGCTGGTCCACACCAGTTTCTCGCCGTCGACCACCTCGAGCACGCAGCCGGCCTCGCCATGGCCGGTGTCGAATCCGTCCGGCCCGACCATCCGCATCCGGAAGATGCCGCCCGGCCGGAGGTCAAGCTCGAGCTCGCTGATCTCGTAGGGCCGTGGCGCGAACCAGCGCTTCAGAAGCGCCGGGTCGGTCAGCGCCTTCCAGACCAGATTGCGGGGGGCGTCGAGGGTGCGCTCCAGCACCAGGTCGTTGCCGTCAGCCATCATTCTTCTCCTTGGCTTGAATGTCCGCGAGAAAGTCCTCGAGCCGGTCGAGCCGGCCCTCCCAGAGCGCGCGCTGCTCGGCGATCCAGGCTTCGGCCGCCGAAAGCGCCTTCGGCTCGATCCGGCAGGTGCGAACCCGGCCCTTCTTCTCCGATTTGACGAGGCCGCTCGCCTCCAGCGCCTGCAGATGCTGGAGCGCGCCCGGCAGGCTGATCGACAGCGGGCGGGCCAGTTCGGAAACGCTGGCCGGCCCGCGCGACAGCCGCGCCAGCATCCCGCGCCGCGTCGGATCCGCGAGCGCCTGGAAGGCGAGGTCGAGCCGGGCCGATTCGTTAAGCATGCGCTTAACTAACGAGACGCGGCCACCGGTGCAAGCGAAACTTCACCACTTACTTAACTTTACACTGCGGCGGGCGCTGCTATCGCCCGGCCATGACGCGCCAGCCCGACTCCATCCTGATCGTCGATTTCGGCAGCCAGGTGACCCAGCTCATCGCCCGGCGGGTGCGCGAGGCCGGCGTCTACAGCGAGATCGCGCCGTTCAACCGGGCCGACGAAGCGTTCGAGCGGCTGAAGCCGAAGGGGATCATCCTTTCCGGCGGGCCGTCCTCGGTGATGTGGGACGACAGCCCAAGGGCGCCGCAGCATTTCTTCGACGCCGGCCTGCCGATCCTCGCCATCTGCTACGGCCAGCAGACCATGGCGCAGCAATTGGGCGGACGGGTGGCGCCGTCCGACAATCGCGAGTTCGGCCGCGCCTTCATCGAGATCATTGGCGAGAGCGTCCTGTTCGACGGCCTGTGGAAGCCGGGGGAGCTTCACCAGGTCTGGATGAGCCATGGCGACCGAGTCGAGGCCTTGCCCGAGGGCTTCAGAGTCGTCGCCGCGTCCGAAGGCGCGCCTTACGCGGTCGCCACCGACGAGCAGCGGCGCTTCTTCTCGCTGATGTTCCACCCGGAGGTGGTGCACACGCCGGACGGCGGCAAATTGCTCGCCAATTTCGTCCGCCACGTCTGCGGCCTGGCCGGCGACTGGACCATGGCCGAATATCGGGCGACCAAGATCGCCGACATCCGCGCCCAGGTCGGGCAGGGCAGGGTGATTTGCGGCCTTTCCGGCGGCGTCGATTCCGCCGTCGCAGCGGTGCTGATCCACGAGGCGATCGGCCACCAGCTCACCTGCGTGTTCGTCGATCACGGCCTGATGCGGGCGAACGAGGCCGAGCAGGTCGTCTCGCTGTTCCGCAACCATTACAACATCCCGCTCGTCCATGTGGACGCGGCGGAGCAGTTTCTCTCCGGCCTCGCCGGGCTCGACGAGCCGGAGGCGAAGCGCAAGCTGATCGGCAAGACCTTCATCGACATTTTCGAGGGCGAGGCGGCGAAGATCGGCGGCGCCGATTTCCTCGCGCAGGGGACGCTCTATCCAGACGTGATCGAGTCGGTGTCGTTCACCGGCGGCCCTTCCGTCACGATCAAGAGCCACCACAATGTCGGCGGTCTGCCCGAGCGGATGAACATGCAGCTGGTCGAGCCCCTGCGGGAGCTGTTCAAGGACGAGGTCCGCGCGCTGGGGCGCGAGCTCGGCCTGCCCGAGGCCTTTGTCGGCCGCCACCCGTTCCCCGGCCCCGGCCTCGCCATCCGCATCCCGGGCGAAGTGACGAAGGAACGCTGCGACCTGTTGCGCAAGGCCGACGCCATCTATCTGGAAGAGATCCGCGGCGCCGGCCTCTACGACGCGATCTGGCAGGCCTTCGCCGTGCTCCTGCCGGTCCGCACCGTCGGCGTGATGGGCGATCACCGCACCTACGACCATGTCTGCGCGCTCAGGGCGGTGACCTCGACCGACGGCATGACCGCCGACATCTACCCCTTCGACGCCCAGTTCCTCAGCCGGGTCGCGACTCGCATCGTCAACGAAGTGCGCGGAATCAACCGGGTGGTCTACGATTATACGTCGAAGCCTCCGGGGACGATCGAGTGGGAGTGAATCCCAGTGCGCGGCCTTGACCATCTCACTTGGTCACTCTAAACTGACCAACTGATGACCATTCACGTCAACATCGCCGAGGCCAAGGCGCGCTTGTCGGCGCTGGTGGAAGCCGCGCTGAACGGCGAGGAGGTGATCCTGCAGCGCGCCGGGGTGCCGAAGCTTAAGCTGGTGCCGATCGCCGAGGCGGACAGCCTCGCGCGCGTCGAAACCGCGCGACGCCGCGTGGCGAATATCGGCAAGTTCAGGGAAGAGTTCGCCGGTTTCGACCTTAGCATCGAGGCGTTGAAGACCGAACGCGGCGATCCCGAAGAGCGGTTCCGGCGGAAATTTGGACCTGCTCGTTGACACCCATGCGCTGGCCTGGATGGCCAGCGGCGACCGGCGGCTCGGCAGGGCGCTGATCGCGGCGCTCGCCGATCCCGACACGCGTCTCTTCGTCAGCGCCGTGACCGCATATGAATATGCCGATCTTCAGGCGCGCGGACGGTTGCCGGATGCAGTCGACATTGCGGCGCTTCAGGCGGCCTTCGGGCTCCATCTCCTCGATTATCCGGCGGCCCTCTGGCAAGTCGCGGCGGACTTGCCGGACATCCATCGCGATCCGGTGGACCGGATGACGGTCGCGCATGCCCGGGCACTCGCTCTGACGCTCGTCACCGCCGACAGGACAATCCGCCGCTACCCCGTGGAGACGCTCTGGTGACGGCGATGACCTGCCCCATTGCAGCGCTCGCGCATTACCCGTCCCAATCGCGTCGAACGCAGGTCCGGGATCTGCCGGACAGGAGCTCGCAGCGGGCCACGCGGCTTTGACGTTTCAGGCCGGGTTCGGCGGCTTTGGGTCTTCGCGGTGTTGACGGATCAGCCGGTCGGAATCCGCCGCCAGTTCCTTGGTCTTCTCGATGCTTTTGCGGAGCGCGGCCTGGTTTTGCTCGACCTCGAGCAGCTTTTCCTCGTTCGGACGCTTGGCCACGGCTCCCCCTTTTCAGGGGGCAATAACCTTAACCTAGATGAATCGTTCCTCCGTTCGTCGCATTGCCCGCCGATCGCTCGCTTGACGGGCTTTTCGGGCGGCGCTCTGAGCGGCGGATGATTCTCTACGGCATCCGCAATTGCGACACGGTGAGGAAGGCGCGGGCCTGGCTCGACGCCCGCGGGATCGCTTATGATTTCCACGACTATAAGGCCGCCGGGATCGACGAGCCGCGTCTCCGATCCTGGGCGGCGGAGCTGGGCTGGGAGAAGCTGCTCAACCGCGCCGGCACCACCTTCCGCAAGCTCCCGGAAAGCGCCAAGGCCGGCCTCGACGAGGACAAGGCGATCGCGCTGATGCTTGCCCAGCCGTCGATGATCCGGCGTCCGCTGCTCGATCTCGGCGATCGCCGCCTGCTCGGCTTCAGCGCCGATGCCTATCGAGCCGCGCTGGCGTGAATGAACTCGCCGCGTCGACCCGAGACATGCTAGGCCGGCTGAAAATCGTTCCGCCAAGGGGTATTCGATGCGTGTTTTTGCCTTGTTTTTCCTTCTCCTGATCGGCGCCGCCGAGCCCGGCGACCAGGTGCTCCGCAACCGGGTCGTCGAGGCCAGGATGATCGGCTGGGAGCGCGGCGATCATGTCCGGGCCCGGCTCGAAATCGGTGGCCGGCCGGTGACGGCGCTGCCGGGCGACGGCCCGATCGGCCCGTTCCTCGAGGTGAACCGGACGCGCCGTGTCACCGTCCGGATCGCGACGGTTCGCGCCACGCTGCCGGAAGCCGGCCGGACCGAGATCAGGCGGATCACCGGCGCCTGGCGCGACGGAGTCACCGCCGAACGGTGGTGGAACCGGCTCTCGCCCGCCTATCAGCGCGCGGTGATGCGCCGCTATCATGAGGCGATCGGCTGATGCGGGCGCTGCTGGCGCTGTTCTTCCTGCTGCTCGCCGCGCCGGCCGCGGCGCAGACCGACTGGGTCGCCCGCCTCACCGAAGGGGACGTCGCGCTGAGCGGCTTCCGCTTCCGCTCGGGCGAAACCTTGCCGGAGCTGCGCATCCATTACGCCACGCTCGGCGCCCCGCGCCGCAATGCCGCGGGCGAGATCGTCAATGCGGTGATGGTCCTGCACGGCACCGGCGGCTCGGGCCGGCAGTTCCTCGCGCCGCAATTCGCCGACGAGCTCTACGGCCCCGGCCAGCCGCTCGACGTCGCGCGTTATTATGTGATCCTGCCCGACGGCATCGGCCATGGCCGCTCCTCGAAGCCGAGCGACGGCCTCAGGATGCGCTTCCCCCATTACGATTATGACGACATGGTCGAGGCGCAGCGGCTGCTGCTCGAACGGCTCGGAGTGACCCGCCTGCGCCTGCTGATGGGCACGTCGATGGGCTGCATGCACGGCTTCGTCTGGGCCGAGAGCCATCCCGACTTCGTCCGGGCGATGATGCCGATGGCCTGCCTTCCGGTCGAGATCGCCGGCCACAACCGGATGTGGCGCCGCGCCGCGGTCGAGGGCATTCGAAGCGACCCGGCCTGGCGGGAGGGCAATTACACCACGCAGCCGCTGCAGGGCCTCCGAACCGCGGTCAGCCTGCTCCAGGTCGCCGGCTTCGCCCCGCTCTATCTCCAGCGCGCTTATCCGACGCGTGAAACGGCCGAAGCCTATATCCTCGAGCGGATCGAGCGCGACATCCCCACCCGCGACGCCAACGACCTGATCTACCAGCTCGAGGCGAGCCGCACCTACAACCCGTTGCCGAACCTGGAACGGATCCGGGTGCCGATGACCTGGGTCAACAGTGGCGACGATTTCATCAACCCGCCCGATTACGGAATCGCCGAAGCGGCCGCGCGGCGAATGCCGACGGCGCGCTACGTCCTTATCCCGGGGAGCGCGGACACGCGGGGGCACGGTACCCACACCTGGGCGCGGTTTTGGAAGAACGAGCTGATCGATCTGCTGGCCCGGACGGAAGGACCCTGATCGTCACCCTGAACTTGTTTCAGGGTCCATCTCTCCATCGGCACAGCCGTTCGAAAATGGATGCTGAAACGAGTTCAGCATGACGGCTCCTCAGCGAACCTCCACCGAGCTGACATGGTTGAGCGCGATCACCCAGCGGCCGTCGACCTTGCGCATCAGGCGGGTGTTGATCCCCTCCTGCGGCCGCTCGCCGCCCTCGAGCCGGTAGCGGCTGATCAGCTGGGCGGCGTCGGGGGCGAGCAGTTCCACCCGGACGTCGAAGAAATGCAGCCGGCCGCGGCGCCCCGGATCGCCGCCATAATCGCGGATATAATGGTCGAGCGTGCCCTGCCAGTCGCGCTGGAAGCGGCCGCGCGAGACGAAGACCACGTCGGGATTCTTGAAGCCGGCCATGTAGGAGCGGAAATCGCCGCGGTTCCACGCCGATTCCATGTCCGCGATCACCCGGCGGATTTCGCGCTCCTCCTGGGCCGGCTCGAAGGCGGGCTGCCGAGTGCAGGCGGAAGCGAGCAGCAGGCCTGCCAGAAGGAGCATCCGGCCTGCCCGCCGGAAGCCGTCATGCTGAACTTGTTTCAGCATCCATTCCTCCACCGACGGGGCGCACGGACAGATGGACCCTGAAACAAGTTCAGGGTGACGGCCTGGGCGTGCCTCACCGCGTGAACTTCTCTCCCGCCTCCGCTTTCTCGCGAAGCAGTTTCGCCACCTCGAAGCCGCGGCGCTCCAGCCCGGCGACGATCTTGTCGAGCCCCTCCGTGTCGGCCCAGAACATCGGGCCGCCGCGATAGACCGGCCAGCCGTAGCCGTAGACCCAGACGACATCGATGTCCGACGCGCGCTGGGCCATGCCTTCCTCGAGGATCCGGGCGCCTTCGTTGACCATCGTGTAGAGCGTCCGCTCGACGATCTCGTCGTTGCCGATCTCGCGCTTCTCGACGCCTTCCTTGACCCGGAACTCCTCGATGATCTTCTCGACGACGGGGGAGGGGGTGGGATTCCGCCTCTCGTCATAATCGTAGAAGCCGGCGCCTTTCTTCTGCCCCCAGCGGTCGGCGGCGCAGAGCGCGTCGCGGACATTCTCGATCCGGCTCGGGTCGCGGTGCCAGCCGATGTCGACGCCGGCGAGATCGGCCATCTGGAACGGCCCCATCGGCATTCCGAAGCCGACATGGACCCGGTCGATCTGCTCGGGAGTCGCGCCTTCGAGCAGCAGCTTGGTCGCCTCCACCTGGCGCGGCATCAGCATCCGGTTGCCGATGAAGCCGTGGCAGACGCCGGCGACCACGGCGACCTTCCTGATCCTTTTGGCGAGCGCCATCGCGGTGACCAGGACGTCGGGCGCGGTCTTCGCGCCGCGAACGATCTCGAGCAGCTTCATAACGTTGGCCGGCGAGAAGAAGTGAAGGCCGACCACGTCCTCGGGCCGCGAGGTGGCCGCGGCGATCTCGTCGATGTTGAGATAGGAGGTGTTGGAGGCGAGGATCGCGCCGGGCTTGGCGATCTTGTCGAGCTTTGCGAAAATGTCTTTCTTCACGTCCATATTCTCGAACACCGCCTCGATGATCAGGTCGCAGTCGGCGAGATCGTCGAGCTTCAGCGTCGGCGTCAGCAGCCCCATCGCCGCCTGCGCCTGCCCGGGCGAGATCCGCCCCTTGGCGGCGCTCGCCTCGTAATTCCCGCGCATCACGCCGGTGCCGCGGTCGAGCGCGTCCTGCGCCATCTCGACGATCGTCACCGGGATTCCGGCGGAGAGGAAGTTCATCGAGATTCCGCCGCCCATCGTGCCGGCGCCGATCACTCCGATCCTCTTGCCCATGCGCGGCTGCGTGCCTTCGGGGATGCCGTCGATCTTCGCCGCCCTGCGCTCGGCGAAGAAGAAATATTGCTGGGCGCGGGCCTGGGTCCCGGTCATCAGCTGGAGGAAGAGCTGGCGCTCGGTCAGCACCCCTTCCGCATAAGGCTTGTCGACCGCCGCCTCGATCGCCTGGATGTTGGCATAGGGCGCCTCGAAGCCGCGGAACTTGCGCTCATTGGCCTTGCGGAAATCGGTGAAGACGCTTCGGTCGGTCCGATAGGGCTCGACCTTGTCCTGGCGCTCGCTCGATTTGGGCAGCGGCCTGATCTCCCTGACCTCCTCGGCGAAGGCGACCGCATGCTGCTCGAGATCGCCCTCGATCAGCCGGTCGACGAGGCCGATCTCATAGGCCTCCTTCGCGCCGATCGGATTGCCGGTCGCGGCCATTTCCAGCGCCTTTTGAACCCCGGCGACCCGCGGCAGCCTCTGAGTCCCGCCCGCGCCCGGAAGCAGGCCGAGCTTGACCTCGGGCACGCCGAGCTTCGCCGAAGCGACCGCCACCCGGTAATGGCTGGCCAGAGCGACTTCGAGGCCGCCGCCGAGCGCGGTGCCGTGAATCGCGGAGACCACCGGCTTGGTGCAATTCTCGATGATGTCGACGACCTGCGGCAGCATCGGATTCTGCATCGCCCTGCCGAACTCGGTGATGTCGGCGCCGGCGAAGAAGGTCTGGCCCTCGCCGATGATCACCACCGCCTTGACCTCGTCGTCCCCGTCGGCCTCCTCGATCGCCGCGACCAGCCCCTCCCGCACCGCATGGCCGAGCGCGTTCACCGGCGGGTTGTTGGAGGTGACGACCAGCACGTCGCCATGCTTCTTGGTGGAAATCGGGCTCATCTGGGTCTCCGTAAGAGGGGACAGTTACGAGTAACTGTCCCCATTAAAAGGACGTGCGTCCATATTCCTGGCGGTAATGGGGGTGCGAGGCGGATAGGCCGCCGTCGACGACCAGGGCATGGCCGTTCACATAGCTCGAATCGTCCGAGGCGAGAAAGAGCGCGGCATGGGCGATCTCGTCGGGCACGCCGCCGCGCTTCAGCGGATTGAGGTGGCCGATCATGTCCTCGCGGCCGACCGCGCGGGCATTGTCGTAGAGGGGCTTGGTCATTCCGGTCTCGATCAGGCCGGGGCAGATGGCGTTGATCCGGATATTGGCGCCGCACAGCTGGGTGGCGGCGACCTCGACCAGGCTGATCACCCCCGATTTGGAGGCGGAATAGGCCGGCCCGCCGGCGCCGGCGCGGATTCCGGCGACGCTCGCGGTGCAGATGATCGAGCCGCCGCCGCGCTCCTTCATCGCCGGCGCCGAATGCTTGATCGCCAGGAACGGGCCGATCAGGTTGACCCGGAGGATCTCCTGCCAGTCCTCGGGCGTCTGCTCGAAGATCGAGGCGAGTCCGCCCGATATGCCGGCATTGGCGAAGAAGATGTCGAGACCGCCATGCTCGCGCAAAGCGAGGTCGACGAGCCCGCGAACATCCTCCTCGAGCCCCGCGTCGGCGGCGATCACGCCCTCGGACGAAGCGACGTCCGCCGCGATCACCGTCGCGCCCTCCGCCGCGAACAAGGCGGCCGAAGCCTTGCCGATCCCCGACGCCGCCCCGGTGACGATCGCGATCTTGCCTTCGAGTCTCATCACTTCGCCCCCCTGCCGTCATGCCGGACTTGATCCGGCATCCACCTTCTTGCGGCGTCTCTGAAAAGCAAGGTGGACCCCGGATCAAGTCCGGGGTGACGAAAGGGTGGAATCACAGCCCCACCCCCGTCGTGCTTCCGCCGTCGACCACGATCGCCTGCCCGGTGACGAAGGTCGAGGCCGGGCTCGCCAGGAACACCGCGGCGCCGGCGATCTCGTGCGGCTCGCCGATCCGGTGCATCGGCGTGTGCATGGTCACCGTCTTCAGGGTGTCCGGATTCTCCCACAGCGCGCGGGCGAAATCGGTTCGGATCAGCCCCGGCGCGATGCAGTTGACGCGGACCTGGCGCGGCCCGAACTCGGCGGCGAGGTTGCGGGCCAGCTGGAAATCCGCCGCCTTGGAGATGTTGTAGGCGCCGATCACCGGCGAGGCCTTGAGGCCGCCGATCGAGCTGACGATGATGATCGAGCCTTCCTGCCGCTCCAGCATCTCGGGCGCGACCATCTGGATCAGCCAGTGATTGGCGATGACGTTGTTGTCGAGGATCTTGCGGAACTGCTCGTCGCTGATCCCCGCCATCGGCCCGTAATAGGGATTGGAGGCGGCGTTGCAGACCAATACGTCGATCCGGCCCCATTGCCGGCGCGTCTCGTCGACCAACTCCTGGAGCGCTTCCTTGGACGAGATGCTCGCCGGCACCACGATTGCCCGGCCGTCGCCATGCTTCGCGTTGATCGCGTCGGCCACCTCCCGGCAGGCCTCGGCCTTGCGGCTCGAGATCACCACTTTGGCGCCATGGTCGGCCAGCGCCTCGGCGATCGCCCGCCCGATCCCGCGCGAGGAGCCGGTGACGATCGCGACCTTATCGGTGAGGTCGAAGAGATTCATGGTCGTTCCTCCCTCGTCATTCCCCTTATTCGTCATGCCGGACTTGATCCGGCATCCACCTTCTTTTCGCGATAGAGAAGGAAAGGTGGACCCCGGATCAAGCCCGGGGTGACGGACTAGGGCGCATGCTTGGCGAACTCCAGCCTGGCGATCGCCCGGTTGTGCACCTCGTCCGGCCCGTCCGCCAGCCGAAGCGTCCGGATCCCCGCCCAGCTCGCGGCCAGCCCGAAATCCTGGGAGACTCCGGCGCCGCCGTGCGCCTGCACCGCGTCGTCGATGATCCTGAGCGCCATTCGCGGCGCATGGACCTTGATCATCGCGATCTCGGCCGCCGCGGCCTTGTTGCCGGCCTTGTCCATCAAATCGGCGGCCTTGAGGCAGAGCAGACGCGACATGTCGATGTCGATCCGCGCCTGGGCCACGCGCTGCTCCCAGATCGAATGCTCCATCAATTTCTTGCCGAACGCGACCCGCGACTGAAGCCGCTTCACCATCGCCTTCAGCGCCTCCTCGGCGGCGCCGATCGTTCGCATGCAATGGTGGATCCGTCCCGGCCCGAGCCGGCCCTGGGCGATCTCGAAGCCGCGCCCCTCGCCGAGCAAAAGGTTCGTCGCCGGCACCCGCACGTCCTTCAGCTCGATCTCCATATGGCCGTGCGGCGCGTCGTCATAGCCGTAGACGGTGAGCGCGCGCTCGACCTCGAGGCCGGGCGCGTCGAGCGGGACCAGGATCATCGATTGCTGGCGGTGCTTGTCGGCGCCCTTGTCGGTCTTGCCCATCAGGATCGCGACCTTGCAGCGCGGGTCGCCAGCCCCCGACGACCACCATTTGCGGCCGTTGATGACATAATCCTCGCCGTCGCGGGCGATGTCGCATTCGATGTTGGTCGCGTCCGACGAGGCGACCGCCGGCTCGGTCATCAGGAAGGCGGAGCGGATCTCGCCGTTCATCAGCGGCCGAAGCCACTCCTCCTTCTGCTCGCGGGTGCCGTAGCGGTGGAGCACCTCCATGTTGCCGGTGTCGGGCGCCGAGCAGTTGAACACCTCGCTCGACCAAGCCACCCGCCCCATCTCCTCGGCGCACAAGGCATATTCGAGGTTGGTGAGCTGGGTCCCCTCGAACTGGAAGCTCTCGTCGACATGGGGAAGCGCGTGGCCGGGCGGCATGAACAGGTTCCACAGGCCCTCCGCCCGGGCGACCGGCTTCAGCTCCTCGATCACCGGGATCGGCTGCCAGCGATCCCCTTGCGCGAGCTGCGATTTGTAATCGGGCGTGCGCGGCCGAATCCGAGTCTCGACGAACGCCTTCACCCGGTCCCGGTAAAAAGCCTGCCGTTCCGTAAGGTCAAAATCCATGCGGCTTCGGTCCCTCTGTCTGGCGGTCGCGTCGTGCGGGACTCGCTGCCAGAAATGGCGGTTTCGCGCCAGTGCGCGGCCGCGAATCCACCGAGCCGGCGCAAGGATTTGCAGGCGCGTCATCCAAATGGCGGCCGGGCGGCATCTACCAGGCGAAAAACCAGGGAGGCGGAAATGGTCGGCACATCAGTTCGCAAGGCCGTCGTGGTCGAGTTCATCGGAGCGGCGGCCCTGACGATCGCGGCGTCGCTGGCGGGCGGTTTCGCGCCGTCCCCGGCCGCCGCCCAGGACGTGGACAGACGTCCGGATGTCGTCGTCGACGGGGCCGCGACTCGAGCCGCGATCGAAACCCTCCTCCGCCGCATCGACGAGGATTATCCGGTTCCGGAAATCGGACGGCGCACCGTCAGGACCTTGCGCGCGCGCCTGCGCTCGGGCGCCTATGATGGAATGACGAGCGCGCGGGCTTTCAGCGAAGCCCTCACCCGCGACCTCCGCGAGGCCAGCGGCGACCGCCATTTCACGGTCGAATATTTCGTGGTGCCGCGGCAATTCCCCGAGGCCGCGGCCGCCGCCGGGCCGCAGCCCGCCTCTCAATTGCCCTTCCGGCTCTCCGCCGGCGCCAATTTCGGCTTCGTCAGGGTCGAGCGTCTCGCCGGCAATATCGGCTATCTCAGGCTCGATCGCTTCGCCCCGACGGCGGAGGCGGGCGAGACCGCGGCGGCCGCGATGCAGTTCCTCGCCAGTTCCGACGCGCTGATCATCGACCTTCGCGAAAATCGCGGCGGTCATGCCGATATGATCGCCCTGCTCGCTTCCTACCTGGTCCGGGAGCCGTCGCTGCTGAGCGAGATCCGCTCGCGCACCGAGCTCAAGCAGCTGTGGACGGCGGCGTTCGTGCCGGGCCGGCGCTATCTGGAGCGGCCGGTCTACGTCCTGACCTCCAGCAACACCTTTTCCGCCGCCGAGGGGCTCGCCTACGATCTCCAGGCGCTGGGCCGGGTGAAGGTCGTCGGCGAGATCACCGCCGGCGGCGCCAACCCGATCTCCCGCGTGCTGCTGTCGGAGCGCTTCGGCGCCTCGATCCCGGCCGCGCAGGCCCGCAATCCGATCACCGGCACGAACTGGCAAGGCGTTGGAGTCCAGCCCGACGTCCGCACGCCCGCCGCCGAGGCGCTCGATACGGCGCATCTCCTGGCCGTGCGCGCGATCGCGCCGGCGCACACCGACGACGGGTTGACCGCCGAGCTTCGGGAAACGGAAGCCCGGTTGGCCGCCGGATCGGCGCCGCGCTGACCAGGGGCGGCCGCTAGCTCGCCCCGGCCACCCGCTCCAGCCCCTCGACGATCCCCGGCCAGCCGCCGCTCATCGCCTGGTAACCCATCTCGTCCTCGGCCCGGAAGCCGCTCTGCTCCATCCGCACCAGGGTGCCGGCCGCGGTGGGCGTCAGCGTCCAGGTGACGATCGTTCTGAGGCCGCTCTCGCTCTCGCTGCCGTCGCCCCAGGAGTAGACGAGACGGCTCGGCGGATCGGCTTCCACCACTTCGCAATTGGTGATGCCCTTCCAGCCCGGCATCGGCCTGGCGCGGAACTGGAACTTGCGGCCGATCTCGGGTTCGAAATCATTCTCCATCAGCCAGTCGGCGATCAGCGCCGAGGTGGTGAGCGCGCGCCAGACCTTCTCCGGCGGATGCGGCATCTCGCGCTCGACGACGATGCTCTTCGTGGCGGCGGCCTCTCCGGCGGCGGCGTTCGGCGTGGCTTCGGTCATTGGTCCATCCTCCACTTCGTCACCCCGGACTTGATCCGGGGTCCATCTTCCTTGCTGCCTCCGAGCGGAAAGAAGGTGGATGCCGGATCAAGTCCGGCATGACGGGCAGGGGCGGTCTGCTCCGCCCATTCACTGGTCCATCCTCTTCAGCGTGTCCTCGAGCGCGTCGAAGCGCTCCTCCCAGAAATCCGCATAAAGCCGCATCCAGCCGAGCAGGGGCTTCAGCCCGTCGGGCCGGGCGCGATAATGGGTCTCGCGCCCCGCCGGGCGGCCCTCGACCAGCCCGGCGCGGCGGAGCATTCCGAGATGCCTGGAGACCGCCGGCTGCGACACGCCGGAGCGCTCGGTCAGCGCCCTCACGGTCAGCGGCTCGCCCCGCGCCAGCCGCTCGTACAAGGCGCGGCGGGTCGGGTCGCCGAGGGTCCGGAACAGGAGGTCGGAGGCGAATTTCATGGCCGCAACTCATAACCAGCAAGTTATGAATGAGTCAAGCCCGGGGCCATGGCGCCTATGTGGCTTGCCAGCGCGGGTCGGGCGGGCGCAGAAGGCCGGGATGACGCGACGCCAGGCCGACCACCCCATCGATCCTCTCTTCCTCGAGCGCTGGTCGCCGCGCGCCTTCGACGGCTCCGAGCTTCCCGACGCCGACCTCGCGGCCATGTTCGAGGCGGCGCGCTGGGCGCCCTCGGCCTTCAATTCGCAGCCCTGGCATTTCCTCTACGCCAAACGCGGCGACGCCCATTGGGAGCGCTTCCTGTCGCTGCTCATCCCGTGGAACCAGAGCTGGGCGCATACCGCCTCGGCGCTGGTCTATATCGTCTCGGACAGCCTGCCGATGACCGACCGCAAGACCGGCGAGCCGGCGCCGTCGTCGACGCACGGCTTCGACGCCGGCGCGGCCTGGGTCAGCCTCGCGCTGCAGGCGACCCGGATGGGCTATCACGCCCACGGCATGTCCGGCATCCAGTACGACCTCGCCCGCGCCGGGCTGGGCCTTCCGGAGCGCTATCACCTCAACGCCGCCTGCGCGATCGGGCGGATCGGCGACGTCGCCCAGCTCGACGAGAAGATGCGCGCCCGCGAGCATCCTTCCGACCGCAAGCCGCAGGCCGAGTTCGTCCATGCCGGCGGCTTTCCCGCCCAAGGCTGAGGACTTGCGCGGCGGTCGCAAAGCGTGAACATTCCCGATCTGGCTTCAGGGGAGCTTGGATGACGATCGAGGCGGGCGCATCGAGGGGACGGGTGATCACCCTGCCGGCGCGGCCGGAGCCGATCCGGGTCTCGGTCGAGGAGACCGCGATCGTCGTCATCGACATGCAGAACGCCTATGCGACGCCCGGCGGCTATGTCGATCTCGCCGGCTTCGACATTTCCGGCGCCGCGGGAACGATCGGCAAGATCGCGACGGTGCTCGAAACGGCGCGCAAGGCGGGCGTGCTGATCGTCTACCTGCAGAACGGCTGGGATGCCGATTATGTCGAGGCGGGCGGCCCGGGCTCGCCCAACTGGCACAAGTCGAACGCGCTCAAGACGATGCGCGCCAGGCCCGAGCTGCACGGAAAATTGCTCGCCAAGGGCGGCTGGGATTACGACCTCGTCGACGCCCTGAAGCCCGGGGCGGGCGACATCGTCCTGCCCAAGACCCGCTATAGCGCCTTCTTCAACTCAGCTCTCGATTCGACGCTGCGCTCGCGCGGAATCCGCAACATCGTCTTCGTCGGCATCGCCACCAACGTCTGCGTCGAGAGCACTCTGAGGGACGGCTTCCACCTCGAATATTTCGGGGTGATGCTGGAGGACGCGACCCACCATCTCGGCCCCGATTTCATCCAGGCGGCCAGCGTCTACAATGTCGAGAAATTCTTCGGCTGGGTTTCGACGGTCGCCGATTTCTGCGGCACCTTCGGCCAGATCGCCGAGGAGGAGAAATAGGAGAATCGCATGCCTTTCGAGTCGATCAATCCGCCGCAATTCCCGACCCCGATCGCGCCTTATTCGGCGGGCACCAAGGCGGGGAGCACTGTCTACGTCTCGGGCACGCTGGCGCTGGGGGAGGGGGGCAGCGTGCTCCATCCCGGCGATTGCGCGGCTCAGACCTGGCATGTGCTGGAGACGATCAGGATCACTCTGGAGGCCGCCGGCGCCAGCCTCGCCGACGTCGCCTTCAACCATATCTTCCTGACCGACTGGGCCGACTATCCGGCGATGAACCAGGTCTATGCCGAATATTTCCCGGGGCCCAAGCCGGCGCGCTACTGCATCCAGTGCGGCCTGGTGAAGCCCGGCCTGCTCGTCGAGATCGCATCCGTGGCGCATCTCGGCTGATGCCCGAAACCGGGGGCCTTTATTACGAGGAGCGCGGCCCCGCCGGCGCCCCGCCGGTGATCCTTTCGCCGGGGCTGGGCGGCTCCGCCTCCTATTGGGCTCCGAACCTCGACTCGCTGGCCGCGGATCACCGGGTCATCCTCTACGATCACCGCGGCACCGGGCGCTCCGACCGGGCGCTCCCGCCGAAGCTGACCGTCGACGACATGGCCGACGACGTCCTCGCCCTGATGGACGGGCTCGGCCTTCGCGGCGCGAGCCTGATCGGCCATGCCGCCGGCGGCGCGATCGGCCTCGCCATCGCATTGCGCGCGCCGGAGCGGCTCGACCGGCTGGTGGTGATCAACGGCTGGTCCAGGCCCGACCCGCATTTCGCCCGCTGCATGGAAACGCGCCTCGCCTTGCTGCGCGACAGCGGCGTCGCCGCCTTCGTCCGCGCCCAGCCGCTCTTCCTCTATCCGGCGCGCTGGATTTCGGAGAACATCGCCCGGCTCGACGCCGAGGAGCCGGGCCAAATCGCGCATTTCCAGGGGGTCGCGAATGTCGAAGCGCGGATCGCCGCGCTTCGCGCCTTCGACGTCGACGCCGATCTCGGCCGAATCCGAACCCCGATCCTGCTGATCGCCGCCGAGGACGACATGCTCGTTCCCGCGTCATGCTCGGAACGTCTCGCCGGCCGGTTGCCGAACGCGACCCTGACGCCGATGCTCGGCGGCCATGCCTGCAACGTCACCGAACCGGTCATTTTCGATAAGATCCTGCGCGGCTGGCTAAGCCCCGCGCTCTTGCAAGGAGCTGCCTGATGGAAGTCGGAATCTTCACGCCGATCGGCAACAATGGCTGGCTCATCTCCGAGAACAGCCCGCAATATATGCCGAGCTTCGATCTCAACCGGGAGATCGCGCTCAAGGCCGAGAAATATGGCGTGGATTTCCTGCTCTCGATGATCAAGCTGCGCGGCTTCGGCGGCAAGACCGAATTCTGGGAATATAATCTGGAAAGCTTCACCCTGATGGCGGGCCTCGCCGCGATCACGAACAAGATCAAGATCTACGCCACCTGCCCGACCCTCGTCGTCCCGCCGGCCTTCTGCGCCAGGATGTGCAACACGATCGATTCGATCAGCCACGGCCGCTTCGGGCTCAACCTGATCACCGGCTGGCAGCGGCCCGAATATAGCCAGATGGGGCTGTGGCCGGGCGACGAGCATTTCCGCAACCGCTACACGATGCTCGGCGAATACGCCCATATCCTGCGCGAGCTCTGGGCGACGGGAGTGTCGGACTTCAAGGGCGAATATTACCAGATGGACGATTGCCGGGTGAAGCCGCTGCCCACCGGCGACATGAAGATCATCTGCGCCGGCTCCTCGGACGAGGGCTTGGCCTTCTCGGCCCAATATGCGGATTACGCCTTCTGCCTCGGCAAGGGGGTCAACACGCCGAAAGCCTTCGCCTCGAACAACGAGCGGCTGATGGCCGCGACCGCCAAGACCGGCCGCGACGTCAGGATCTACGCCTTGTTCATGGTGATCGCCGCCGAGACCGACGAGGCGGCGATGGAGAAATGGATCTGGTACCGCGAGGGGGTCGACGAGGCGGCGGTCGCCTGGCTCGGCGCGCAGGGCGCGGCCGACAAGACCTCGACCACCACCAACGTCCGCCAGCTCGCCGACAAGGAGAGCGCGGTGAACCTCAACATGGGCACTCTCGTCGGCTCCTATGAGAGCATCGCGCGCATGCTCGACGAGGTCGCCACGGTGCCGAACACGGGCGGCGTGCTCCTAACCTTCGACGATTTCATCGAGGGCACGGAGATGTTCGGGACCCGAATCCAGCCGCACATGAAGTGCCGGCAGGGGATCGCGGCGGGCTAGCCGGTCGCGCTCACAGCATGCGCCGACATCGGCGCGTCGACGCCGTCGGGCCCTTCGAACCGCGCCAGGGCGGCCGCCGCCGCCTCGGTCGCGGCGTCGAGATCGCCGCGCGCCTCGATGTCCGCGCGGAGCGGGGTGCCGTGGCACAGGCCGATCGCCGCCTCGCGCGCCGAGCCGAGCCGGCTCCTTTTCTCGACCGTCTCGATCTCGATCTCCTCGAAGCCGGCCTCGTGAAGATCGGCCTCGATCCGCTCCAGATCGTGATAGGAGTTCGGCACCCGGCGGAAGAATTGGGGCGGATCGTCGGGGAAATGGGCGGCGAGCGCCTCGGTCAGCGCCAGCTTCAGCGGATTCGCCTCGATCCGGTTCCAGGCGCTGAACAGGAAGCGGCCGCCGGGCCGCAACAGGCGGCGCGCCTCGCGATAGGCGCCGACCCGGTCGGGGAAGAACATCACCCCGAACTGGCAGACCACCGCGTCGAAGCCGCCGTCCTCGAACGGCAGGGCCTGGGCGTCCGCCGCCTTGAAGACGACTCTCGGCGACCGAATCCGTCGCGCCGCCATTTCGAGCATCGCCGGATTGAGATCGGTGGCGACGATCTCCGAGTCCGGCACGGCTTCGAGCATCGCCGCGGTGACCACGCCGGTCCCGGCCGCCGTCTCGAGAATGCGCCGGGCGCCCGTCGCCGCCACCCGCGCCGCCATGTCCTCGGCATAAGGCGCGAACAGCAGCGGCACCAAATAACGCTCGTAAAGCGCCGGGATCGATCCGGAAAAGACGGTGTCGGATAGAGTCATGGCCGAGCCCTCGCGCCTGCCGCGTGCTTCGCTCGCGGCCTACGCCTCGGCCGCGGGCGGCGCAATCGGGCATGGCGTCGGCGCGGCGGCGTTGGTAACCAGCGCGCCATGCGCCTGTCGGTCCTCTTCATCCTGTCGCTGCTCGCCGGTTGCGCGGGCAATGTCGCCGATTATGTCGGCTCGCGCTCCGGCATCGTTTCGCCGCAGCTGATCCGCTTCGGCCTCGACCTCGCCGAGACGCGCTGCGTCGGCGAGCGGATCGGCGCGGCGCTGTCGCCGCTGCAATTGCGGCGGCTGGTCCGCGCCGCCTCCTTGATCCGGCGCGGCGCGCTCGCCCAGCGGCTGGTGCCGCAGGATCTGGTCCACGTCGCCCGGACGATGAACGAGGCCCAGGTGCCGGCCGCGCTCGACAGCGCCTATCGCGCCTGCGGGATGGACTCGGCGCGGATCGTCGGCGGCGTCGTCGCTCCGGCACCCCTGGCCTCCGCCCCGGCCGCGCCTGCAGGCCCGCCGTCCCCGGTCTGGCTCAATCTCGGCGCCGCCGGCTCAGGCCAGTCGATCGCGGTCGACGCCGCGTCGCTGGAGCAGGACGCCGCCACCCGCACCGCCTGGTTCCGACTGACCAATCCGGAGGGGCCGCCGAACAACGACGCCTATCTGCTCAAGGTCGATTGCCGGGCGCGAACGATCAACGCCAAGGCGCGCGAGCGGCGCGGTCCGGCCGGGGCGGTGTCCGAGCGTGTCGACTATCCGGACAATCCGCTGCCGGTCGAGAACGGCACGGTGATGGAGATCGCTTTCCTCGCCATGTGCACCTGAAGCCCCCGAAGCGATTCCCGGTCCGGGACATTAACCAGAAAAGCGAGTAGATTCACGATCTTGGCGCGAACGCGTCCGGGGCGCATGGCTGCGGCATGATCATGACCGCATTCATGATTGCCGCCGCCGCCGCCTCCGCTTCGATGAGCGTCGGCGCGACCGTCGTTCGCGAGGATCCGGCCGCCCGGCCCGCGATCGCGCTCGCGCGCGAATCCGCCACGATCAGCAACATTGCCGGCGCGACGGTCAGCGCCGAGGGCGGAACCGTCCGCCGCACCGGCAACGGCATCGTGACGGTCACCCCCAAGCGCGGCGACAGGCTGATCGTTACCCTGACCTACTGAATTCGCCCGCGCGGCGTCGGCAGCGCCGGAATCAGGCGAGCCGCTCGGGCACCGCCAGGGCGTCGGTCGCCAGGGTCGCGCGCGGTGCGACCGCTTCCCAGGGGAAGACGTGCCATCTCTTGTCGGCGTCGCGGTCGATCTCGCTGCCATGATATTCGGACAGCGATCGCGAGCGGATGTTGTTGACCAGGACGGCGATCCTCAAGGCCGCCGGGTCGCCGCTCTTGGCGTCGATCGCGGCGCGCAGCCAGGCGATGGTGCCGCCGCTGTCGTTGATGTCGTCGACGATGAGGATCCGGCGCCCCTCGCGGATCTTCGCCGCCAGCTGGTCGAGCAGCTCGCCGGCGAAGCCCGCTTCGCCGGAGCTGTGATCGACGGTGAGCAGAGCGATCCCGGTCCGGTGCGACAGAAAGACCGCCGGAACCAGCCCGCCGCGGCCGACTCCGACCAGGAAATCGGGTCGCCAGTCGTCCGCCTCGATCAGCCGGGCGACCGTCTCCACCTCCTCGAGGAAGCGCTCGTGGGAAATGTAGTGGAATTCTGGCTCGGCGCTTTCCGGCATGACCCGTGATAGGCCGCCGCCGTTCGAGCCGCAATGCGCGCGATCTAGGGCGCGCCGTCGGCGAGGAGGGACTCTCCGACGCTCAGCGCGGCGATCTTGGCGGCGAGCTCATCCTGGCGGAACGGTTTGGTGAGCCTCGGCAAATCGGGCGCGATTCCCTCGGCGTCGGCATAGCCCGAGACGATCAGCACCGGCAGGCTCGGGCGCTGGCCCTGGACGGCGCGGGCGAGGTCGGCGCCGGTCGTGCCGGGCATCAGATGGTCGGTGATCAGCAGGTCCAGCGCCGGCTCGCGCTCGATCAGCAGCAGCGCCTCGTCGGCCGAGCTCGCCTCGACGACTCGGTAGCCCAGCTCCGCCAGCATATGGGCGGTGCTGGCGCGGACCAGCTCCTCGTCGTCGACCAGGAGCGCGGTGCCGTGATGGCCCTCGTCTCCGGCGGGCTCCGCGACCGGCATGTCCGCCGCCGCCGGCGCGTCGGTCGCCGGCAGCCACAGATCGATATTGGTGCCGAGGCCGGGCTTGCTCGAAATGGTCAGGGCGCCGCCGAGCTGCGAGGCGAGGCCGTGCACCATCGACAGGCCGAGGCCGGTGCCCCTGCCGACGCCCTTGGTCGAGAAAAAGGGCTCGATGGCGCGGCCCATGACCTGCTCGTCCATGCCGATCCCGGTGTCGGCGACGGAAAGGCGGATATAGTCGCCCGGGGGCAGCTGGGCGGGGTGGGCCGGCCCCAGCGTCTCGCAGGAGACGGTGATCCTCAGCGTCCCGCCCTCCGGCATGGCGTCGCGCGCGTTCACGCTGAGGTTGAGAAGCGCCATTTCGAGCTGGTTCGGGTCGGCCAGGGCGTGCGGTAGGTCGCCGCCGGCCTCGGTCACGACCTTGATCTGCGGGCCCGTCGTGCTGGCGATGAGGTTGCCCATGCCGTCGACCAAAGCGGCGACGTCGACGGCGCTGGGCTGCAGCGGCTGCCGCCGGGCGAAGGCGAGCAGGCGCTGGACCAGGGTCTTGGCGCGCTCCGCCGCCTTGAGCGCGCCCTCGATCAGCCGCCGCTCGCGCTCGTCGCCGACCCGGTTGCGCTGCAGCATGTCGAGGCTGCCGATGATCGGGGTCAGCAGATTGTTGAAATCGTGGGCGACGCCGCCGGTCAGCTGACCCATCGCCTCCAGCTTCTGCGACTGGCGGAGCGCCTCCTCGGCCTGCCGCCGCTCGGTGATGTCGATCGCTTCCGGGACGATCGCCATGATCTCGCCTTCGGCATCGCGGACCGGCCGCATGCAGAAATCGAACGAGCGCCAGCCGATCGGCAGGTTGACGAGCAGTTCCTGGCGGATGGTCGCGCCGCCCGCGACCGCGGCGACGGCCTCGCGGACCATCTCGGGCATGCCCGGGGTGGCGGCGAACCAGGGCGTCTCCCAGAATTTCCTGCCGACCACGTCCGCGAGCGTCGCCCGGATGCCGTCCAGCGAGGTCCGGTTGGCGTCGAGCAGGGTGCCGTCGAGCGCCATCAGCCCCTGATACTGGTTGTTGGTCTCGAAGATCGCGCGAAGCCGCGCCTCGCCGGCGCTCAACGCCGCGGTGCGCTCCGCGACCTGCCGCTCGAGCGAGCCGGCGAGCTCGTGCAGCGCCTCGAGCCGGGCCCGCGCGTCATATTGCCGGCGGCGGCCGCGCAGCGCCGACTGGGCCAGGCTGATCAAAGTGGTCGGATGGAAGGGCCGCTCGAGGAAGGTGACGTTGCCGAGCGTGGAGAGATAGCGTCCGGCGGACGGATTGCGCTCCAGCCCGCCGCCCCGCCGGGTGAGCAGAACGAAGGGGAAATCGGACCATTCCGGCTGCTCCTCGATCCAGGCGTTCAACCCCCGCAGGTCCGCATCGGCCAGCGCTTCCTCGGTGAGCAGGCCGAAGCCGGCGCCGGCGGCGAGGCCTTCGACCAGCGAATCGAGCGAAGCGCAGGAGATCGCGCGGATGCCCGCTTCCCCGAGCATCGCCGCCGCGACCTGCGCGTCGCGCCCGCCGGGCGCCAGGACCAGGGCCCGCTCGGAGAATTCCGGGATCAACGCGGCTCGTCTCTGAGCAGGCCCTCGCCGCCGCCGACGAGGGTGGGAACGCCGCGGAGCACGCCCTGGAACTCGATCAGGGGCTCGCCCAGGGTGATGCCCTCGGCGCCGATCCGATATTCGCGGATCGTGTCCTCGTGCGCGCTGGTCCTTTTCTTGACGACCGACATCGCCCGGCGCACGCGCCCGAGCGCCTCGAAATAGCGAAGCAGGATCACCGTGTCGGCGAGATAGGTGACGTCGACCGGCGATTTCATGTCGCCGACCAGGCCGTGCTGGGCGACGGTGAGGAAGGTCGTCGCCCCCTGGCGGTTCAGATATTGCAGCAGCTCGTGCATGTGGAGGACGAGCTGGGTCTCTTCCGGCATCGCCATCTGATAGCCGTTGAGGCTGTCGATCACGACCGTGCGGGCGCTATGCTCCTCGACGCAGGCGCGAACCCGCGCGGAGAGCTCGCCGGGGGTCAGCTCGGTCGCGTCCACCTGCTCGATCACCAGCTCGTCCCGATCGACCATCTGCTGCAGATCGATGCCCAGGCCCTTCGCCCGGTCGAACAGCAGGCCGAGCTCCTCGTCGAACACGAACATGGCGGAACGCTCGCCGCGCCTTGCCGCGCCGACGACGAAGTTCAGGGTCAGCAGCGACTTGCCGGTCCCCGCCGGGCCGAGGATCAGCACGCTCGAGCCGCGCTCGACGCCGCCGCCGAGCAGCGCGTTGACCCCGGCGAGGTCGCTGGGCAGGACGTCGCGGACGAACGTCTTCTTGTGCTCGGCCGAGACCAGCCGCGGAAAGACGTGCGCGCCGCCGGTGTGGATGACCATGTCGTGATAACCGCCGCGGAAGCGCCGGCCGCGATATTTGATGACTCGCATCCGCCGCCGCTCGGCGCCGTAATCGCGGGCCATCTCCTCCAGAGCGATCACGCCGTGGGCGACGCTGTGAACGGTCTTGTCGTTGATCTCGGTGGTGAGGTCGTCGAGCATCAGCACGGTCGCGTTCTGCTTGGCGAAATAATGCTTCAGAGCGAGGATCTGGCGGCGATAGCGAAGCGAGCTTTGCGCCAGCAGGCGGATCTCGGACAGGCTGTCAAGCACGACCCGCTCCGGCCGGATCCGCTCGAACGCCTCGAAAATGCCCTTGGTCGTTTCGCCGAGCTCCAGGTCCGAGGAATAAAGCAGGCTCTGCTGCTGATTCTCGTCGAGCAGGCTCTCCGGCGGCACCAGCTCGAAAATCTCGATACCGTCGAGCGTCCAGCCGTGCGAGGCGGCGCTGGCGCGCAACTCGTCCTCGGTTTCGGACAAGGTGATGTAGAGCGTCCGCTCGCCCGCGGCCGCGCCCGCGATCAGGAATTGCATCGCCACCGTCGTCTTGCCGGTGCCGGGGCTGCCTTCGAGCAGGAACACCCGCCCGCGCGCCAGGCCGCCGCCGAGCACATCGTCCAGACCGCCAATTCCCGTCGCCGCGCTCGCGGCTCTATCCTGGTTCAAGCCTGTCTCCTTTCCAGGCGGCCCATGCCCCGTCGCGCCCGATTTCGAGGATTAAATAGATCAAGTTTTGGTTCGCAAGGCCAATTGCGCGCTACCGTTCCGCACCGGCAATGATCTCTCCGTCATGTCGGGTTGCCCCGGACCCCCGCGCTCCCTAGCCTTGGCGGATGGCGGACCGGGCGGAAGGGATGAACGGCGCGGCGGGCGAGCATCTCGACGTGCTCATCGTCGGCGCCGGCATTTCCGGTATCGACGCCGCCTATCATCTGCACCAGCGCTGCCCCGGCAAAAGCTGGGCGATCCTCGAGGCGCGCGAGGCGATCGGCGGGACCTGGGACCTGTTCCGCTATCCGGGCATCCGCTCGGATTCCGACATGTATACTCTGGGCTTCCCGTTCCGGCCCTGGACCGGCGACAAGGCGATCGCCGACGGGCCCGAGATCAAGGCCTATGTCAAGGATACGGCGCGGCGCTTCGGCATCGATCGCAGGATCCGCTTCCGCCACAAGGCGGTGCGCGCCGACTGGTCCTCCGCCGACGCGCGCTGGACGGTCGCGGTCGAAACGGGGGAGGGGACGCAAATGCTGAGCTGCGCCTTCCTGTTCCTCGGCAGCGGCTATTACGATTACGAGCAGGGCTACCGCCCGTCCTGGCCGGGCGAGGAGCGCTTCCGGGGCCGCTTCGTCCATCCCCAATTCTGGCCCGAGGAGCTCGATTATGCCGGTCAGCGGATCGTGGTGATCGGCAGCGGCGCGACCGCGGTCACCCTGGTGCCGGCGCTGGCGGATCGGGCGGCGCAGGTGACGATGCTTCAGCGCTCGCCCTCTTTCGTAGTGCCTCGCCCGGCGATGGACCCGCTGACCCGCTGGCTTCGACGGGTGATGCCGCGCAAGGCGGCCGCGGGGATGATCCGGCGCAAGAACATCCTGCTCGGCATGATGTTCTTCAACCGTGCCCGCAAGAAGCCCGACAAGGTGCGCGCGCTACTCCTGAAGATGGTGCGGGGCGCGCTGGCGCCCGGCTATGACGTCGAGCGCGACTTCTCGCCGCGCTACAATCCCTGGGACCAGCGCGTCTGCCTCGCCCCCGACGGCGACCTGTTCAAGGCGATGAACGCGGGCAAGGTGTCGGTGGTCACCGACACGATCGAGACGTTCACCGAAAGCGGCATCGCGCTCGACTCCGGGAGGACGCTGGACGCGGACATCGTGGTCACCGCCACCGGCCTCGTCGTCAAGCTGCTCGGCGGCATCGCGCTGACCGTCGACGGCGCGCCGGTCGATGTCGCCGAGACGTTCAACTATAAGGGCATGATGCTGAGCGGCGTGCCGAACCTGGTCCTTTCCTTCGGCTACACCAACGCCTCCTGGACCCTGAAATGCGATCTGACCTCGCGCTGGTTCTGCCGGCTGCTGCGCCATATGGACCGGCGCGGCCTGGCGATCTGCGCGCCCCGCCTGGCCGACCCGGCGATGGAGCGGCAACCGATGCTCGATTTCAGCTCGGGCTACGTCGCCCGCGCCGCGCGCGCGATGCCCGCGCAGGGGCCGAAAGCACCCTGGCGAGTCCACCAGAATTACCTCAAGGACGTGGCGGCCCTGAGCCTGCGCCCGATCGCCGACAATGTGATGGAATTCCGCAGCGCCGGTTGACTCGGAAGGCCGGGCGGGGCACTTGACGTTTACGTAAAGGAGAGGTCGCATGGACGATCTGGGTGAATTTCGTCAAGAAGCCCGCGCCTGGCTGGAGGCGAACTGCCCGCCGGAGATGCGCGAGCCGATGCGCGACGAGAGCGACGCCTGCTGGGGCGGCCGCAATCCGACCTTCAAGAGCGACGCGCAGAAGCGCTGGATGGAGGTCATGGCGGAGCGCGGCTGGACCGTGCCCGACTGGCCCAGGGATTATGGCGGCGGCGGCCTGTCGCCGGCGGAGGCGAAGATCGTCAGGCAGGAGATGGCCCGGATCGGCGCGCGCAACCCGCTGATGAGCTTCGGCATCTCGATGCTCGGCCCGGCTTTGCTCAAATACGGCAATGAGGCGCAGAAGAAGCGCTTTCTCACTGAGATCGCCCGCGGCGAGATCCGCTGGTGCCAGGGCTATTCCGAGCCCGGCGCCGGCTCCGATCTCGCCTCGCTGCAGACCAAATGCGAGGACAAGGGCGATCACTGGCTGGTCAACGGCCAGAAGGTCTGGACCTCCTACGCCGACAAGGCCGACTGGATCTTCTGCCTGGTCCGCACCGACCCGCAGGCGCCCAAGCATCAGGGGATCAGCTTCCTCCTGTTCGACATGGCGAGCCCCGGCGTCTCGACCAAGCCGATCCTTCTCATCTCCGGCAATTCGCCCTTCTGCGAAACCTTCTTCGACGACGTCGAGGTGCCGAAGGATCAACTGGTCGGCGAGCTCAACAAAGGCTGGGACGTCGCCAAATATCTGCTCGGCCACGAGCGCGAGATGATCTCCGGCATGGGTCTCGGCGGTCAGACCGGAAGCCTCGGCGAAGCGCTGAGCGAAGCGCTGGCGGACGATCCCATTCTTCGCGCCGACGTCGCCCGTTTCGACGTCGACCAGATGGCGTTCCGGGCGATGTCCGAGCGGTTCATCGACGAGCTCAAGGCGGGTCAGGCGCATCCGGCCCAGCCCTCGATGATGAAATATGCCGGCACCGAGCTCAACAAGGCGCGGCACGAGCTGGTCATGGCCGCCGGCGGCTCGAACGCGCTCGAATGGGAGAGCGACCGCTCGAAGAAGGGCAAATCGGCCCGCGAATGGCTGCGCACCAAGGCCAATTCGATCGAGGGCGGCACCAGCGAGATCCAGCTCGGCATCGTCGCCAAGCGGATATTGGAGTTGCCCGGGGCGTGAAATTTCGTGTTCCTGCGAAAGCAGGGAACCCAGTCTGGACCCCTGCTTTCGCAGGGGAACGAAGGAACCAAGAATGCCGCTCTATCTCGACGACGACCAGAATATGCTGCGCGACACCGCGCGCGACTTCATGGCCGCCGAAGGCGCGATTTCGAAAGAGCTGCGCCACTGGCGCGACAAGGGCAGCGCCGACGGTTTCGGCCACGGCTTGTGGAAGCAGTTCGCCGAAATGGGCTTTACCGGCATCCTGATCGACGAAGCGGACGGTGGCCTTGGCCTCGGCCATGTCGAGGCCGGGATCGTGCTCGAGGAGATCGGCCGCAACCTGACGCCGTCGCCGTTCCTGGTGAGCGCGGTCGCGTTCGTCGAGGCGCTCAAGGGGACGGCTCTGCGCGAGCGCTGGTATCCCGGCATCCTCTCCGGAGATACGGTCGCCGCGCTGGCGATCGACGAAGGCGCCAAGCACCGGCCCGAGGCGATCGCGATGCGCGCCGAGCGCTCGGGCAACGGCTTCAAGCTGTCCGGCAACAAGCAGTTCGTCGTTCAGGGCGCTTCCGCCGACGTGACCCTCGTCGCGGCCGGCACGGATGACGGCCTCACCCTGTTCGCGGTCGAGAAGGGCGCCAGGGGGCTGGAGGTCGAGGGCGTGCGCCTCGCCGATTCCAGCATCGGCGCCCGGATGCGCTTCGACGATGTCGAGGTGGATGCCGACGCGGTGGTCGGCGAGGTCGGCGGCGGCGCGGCCGCGCTCTCCCGCGCGATGAACGCCGGCCGCGCCGGCGCCGCGGCCGAGCTGGTCGGTGTCGGCTCGGCGTCGATGGACATGACCGTCGACTATCTCAAGCAGCGCAAGCAATTCGGCCGGCTGATCGGCGAGTTCCAGGCGCTGCAATTCCGCGCCGCCCACCTTTATTCCGAGCTGGAGATCGCCCGCGCGGCGACGCTGAAGGCGCAGCAATTGCTCGATGAGGGCAGCGACGAGGCCGAGGCGATGGTCTCGGTCGCCAAGGCCAAGGCCGGCCGCGCCTCGCAGCTGGCGGTGCAGGAGGGCGTGCAGATGCACGGCGGCATCGGCATGACCGATGAATATGATATCGGCCTCTACATGAAGCGCGACCGCGTCCTCAACGAGCTGTTCGGCGACCCCGCCTTTCACGCCGACAAGCTCGCGCGGATGAAGGGTTATTGATCCACGAGCGAAGCCTCGGGCCTAACGTATCTCCTTGGTGTCCCGGTTCTCGACGTAGATGCGGCGAACCATTCCCTGCACGAAAAGCGGGAAGAGCGCCGCGATCTCGGCATCGCCCCGCGCGAAGCGGTCCCTGAAGCTGTCGACGTGGATCGCGGCCTGAACCTCGTCGATCGACACGGCCCCGTTCCGCAGCGCCGCCACGACCTGCCGCGCCAGCTCGTCGAACAGGTCGGCTTCGAGCGTCATATAGGCCCTGTCGCGAAATGCCGGTCCGTGTCCGGGAATGACGAGGTCGAAGTCCAGGCGCATGAGCTCCCGGATCGACCGGGAATGCTGGGATAAGGGCGGCGTGTAATAGGGGAGTGGGTGACTGACCACGTCTCCCGTGATCAATATCCGCTCGCGCGGGAGGAAGAGCACCGTCGTTCCGGCGGCGTCTCCGGTCACGCTCATGAAGCGGAACTCACGACCTCCGTGATGAAGGGTCAGCCGATCACTGTAGGTGAGGGTGGGGAAGGTCCGGATGACGTTCGCCTGCTCGGCCACCATGTCCCGCGTCCGCACGAGGTCGAGATCGTCGCGCGCGCGGCGCTCGGGCGTCAGCGGGGTGCCTTGCGCGGTCATTCCGCTCGTATTCTGCCCTTCGACCGCCGCCGTCTGGGCGGCGAGCGCGCGCGGCAGAGTCGTCGCCCAGCTCGGCGCCATGTTCATCATGAAGTCGCGCTCCTGCTCGGTGGCGATGATCTCGGCGCCCGGGAAAGCGGCGGCGAAGACCTGATTCCCCGACCAATGGTCGGGATGCCAATGCGAGTTCACGATATAGCGGACGGGCTTGCTGGTCAGCCGCCGGATTTCGGCCAGGATCGTCGCCGCGGTCGAAGGCCTGGTCGTGGTGTCGAAAACCACGACGTCGACGTCGGTCACTATCGCCACCGAATTGAGCTGCTCGACATAACCGTCGCTCGCGACCGTGAACTGGTAGACCCCGGCCGCGACCTCGGTCGTCGTCACCGTCACGGGCGCCATCGCCGGAGGCTGGGCGCGCGCTCCGGAGAGCGAGACCGCTCCGGCCGCGATGACGATGGCGCGAATCAAAAGAGCTGGCGGCTTCATGTGTTTCTCCAATTCAGTGAAACGACAGGAGCCCTTTGCGCGGGATATCCGATTGCGGCCCACGTGGCGAGGGTCGTCAAAATTACCGGCTTCTTGTTTGGGCCCGAGAACGGCTAACGTACCCTATGCCGCTCGATCCCGAGACCTTCGACGCCCTGATCGACACCATTCGCCGTTTCGTCGCCGAGCGGCTCAGGCCTCTGGAGGGGAAGGTCGCCGAGGAGGATGAGGTCCCCGAGGCGGTGGTCCGCGAGATGCGGGAGATGGGGCTGTTCGGCCTTTCCATCCCGGAGGAATATGGCGGCCTCGGCCTCACCATGTCGGAGGAGGTGCGGGTCGCGCTGGAGTTCGGGCGGACGACGCCGGCCTTCCGCTCGGTGTTCGGCACCAATGTCGGCATCGGCAGCCAGGGGCTCGTCATGGCGGGCTCCGACGAACAGAAACGCGAGTGGCTGCCGCGAATCGCCAGCGGCGAGATCGTCACCAGCTTCGCGCTCACCGAGCCGGGCGCGGGCTCGGACAGCGCCGCCGTGCAGACCCGCGCCGTCCGCGAGGGCGATGTCTACAAGCTCTCGGGGAGCAAGCGGTTCATCACAAATGCAGACAAAGCATCGCTGTTCACGGTGATGGCGCGCACTGGCGGGGAAGGGGCGCGAGGGGTCTCGGCCTTCCTGGTCCCGGCCGACCTTCCCGGCGTGTCGGTCGGCAAGCCCGAGAAGAAGATGGGCCAGCAGGGCGCCCATGTCTGCGACGTCAATTTCGACGAAGCGCCGGTGCCGGCCGCCAACCGGCTCGGCGAGGAAGGCGAGGGGTTCAAGATCGCGATGCGGGTGCTCGACCGCGGCCGGCTTCATATCGCCGCGGTCTGCGTCGGCATTTGCGAACGGCTGATCGCCGATGCAGTCGCCTATGCCACGGACCGCAAGCAGTTCGGCAAGCCGCTTTCCGATTTCCAGCTGATCCAGGCGATGATCGCCGATTCCAAGACCGAGACGATGGCGGCGCGGGCTTTGGTGCTGGAGGCGGCCGGGCTCAAGGATGCGGGCAGCCCGATCACGCTCGAGGCGGCGGCGGCCAAATATTTCGCAAGCGAGACGGTCGGGCGGGTCGCCGATCGCGCCGTGCAGATTTTCGGCGGCGCCGGCTATATCGCCGATTACGGCATCGAGCGGCTTTATCGCGACGTCAGGCTGTTCCGCATCTATGAGGGGACCAGCCAGATTCAGCAGCTGGTGATCGCTCGGGAGACGATCAAAAACGGGGGATGAGGATGCGGTATATGGTTTTGGCGGCGGCGCTGGCCGCCGGCTCGTCACCGGCGCTTGCGCAGCAAAGCGGCAGCCTGCGCGAAGCGGTGGCGCAGGACTATCGCTCCAATCTCGCGGCCTTGTTCGATCATTTCCACCGCAATCCGGAATTGTCCGGCCGCGAGGTCCAGACCAGCGCGCGCATGGCCCGCGAGCTGCGCGCGCTCGGCTACGACGTCACCACGGGTGTCGGCGGCACCGGCGTGGTCGCATTGCTCCGCAACGGCGCCGGTCCGACGGTGATGCTCCGCGCCGACATGGACGGGCTGCCGCTGGAGGAGCGCTCGGGCGTTCCCAATCCGTCGCGGGCCCGCCAGGTCGGCGCCGACGGCACCGAGCAGCCGGTGATGCACGCCTGCGGCCACGACGTTCACATCACCGCTTTGGTCGGCACGGCGCGGCAGATGGCGGCGCGGCGCGGCAATTGGTCGGGCACGCTCGTCCTGATCGCCCAGCCGGCCGAGGAGACGATCTCGGGCGCCCGGGCGATGATCGAGGATGGGCTCTACCGGCGCTTCCCCAAGCCCGATTTTGCGCTCGCCTTCCATGTCGCCGCCGAGGTGCCGGCGGGCCGGATTGAGGTGCCGCCGACGATCGTCGCGTCGAGCGCGGACTCGGTGACGATCCTGGTCCGCGGCATCGGCACGCACGGCGCCTATCCGCACATGGGCGTCGATCCGGTGCTGGTCGCCTCGCAGATCGTCGTGTCGCTGCAATCGATGGTCGGGCGCGACATCAATCCGCTCGAAGGCGCGGTGATCAGCGTCGGCTCGATCCACGGCGGGGTGAAGAGCAACATCATCCCCGAGCAGGTCGAGCTGCAGATGACGGTGCGCTCGAACAACCCGGAAATCCGCACCCGGCTGCTCGACGGGATCGACCGGGTGGCGCGAGGCACCGCGCTCGCGCTCGGCGTGCCGCAGGAGCGGCTGCCCGTCGTGACCCGCTCGGCGACGGAAACCACGCCGCCGACGATCAACGATTCCGCGACGGCCGCGATCGTCCGCGACGCGATCGCGGCCCGGATGGGCGCCGACCGGCTGATCGAATCTCCGCCGTCCGGCATGGGCGCGGAGGATTTCGCCTATTTCGTCACCCCGGAGAGCGGCGTCAAAGGCGTCTATTTCAGCGTCGGCGGCACGCCGGCGGCGGACGTCGCCACCGCGCCGGGCCACCATTCGCCCTTGTTCCGGATCCAGCCCGAGCCCTCGGTCACCGCGGGCGTCGAGGCGATGGTGGTGGCGGCCGAAGCGCTGATGCCGCGTACCTAGTCCCGGCGCAGCAGCAAGTTGACCTGCGCCGCGGCGATCGGCTTGTCGCGGTCGAGCTGCCAGGCATGCGCCTCGACATTGGCGACGCGGTTGCCGAGGCGGGTCACGGTGGCGGCGGCGAAGGTGTCGTGCTGGGCGCCGCCGCGCATGTAATTGACGGTGACGTTGACGGGTTTCACGGTCACGCCCTCGCTCGAGCCCAGCGCCTCGTAAAGCGCGCCGAAGGCGGCGAATTCGAGCAGGCCGGCGATGGCGCCGCCGTGCAGGTAGCCGGGGCGCCCGACCACGACGTCCGCGAAGGGCATGACGAATTGCAGCTCGCCCGCTTCGGAGCGTTGCGTGCGGATTCCGAGGAATTGGGCGTAGGGCGGCAGCGGATTCATGATCGCGGCCTAGACGCTGGTCGCCGGCCGGGCAACAAGGGCGGCATGGACGCCGACGCCCTGTTCGAGGAAGCGGCCGCCAGGCTGCGGGCCAACCAAGTCGACGAGGCGCGCGACCTCTTTCGCCGCGCCGGCGAGGCCGGGCGCCACGACGGTGCGGTGATCCATTGCAACCTCACCGCCAGCGGCGGCGATTGGGCCCGAGGTCTGGCGCTGCTCGCGAGACTGGCGGAACAGGACCGGCGCTGCCGCCGCCAGTTCGAGCTGATCCGGTCGATGAACCTTGCGGCGACCCTGGTCGGCGAGGTGCTGAGCCAAAGACCGCATGTCACATTCTTCCGGGGCCTCTTCACGGCCGACGAGTGCCGCTACCTCGCCGAAGCGGCGGCGCCGATGCTGGCGCCGTCGGTGGTCGTCGATCAGGCGACGGGCGAGCAGCGGCCGGACAAGGTCCGCATCGCCGACAGCGCCGGCTTCACCCTGCCGCTCGAAAATCCGGCCGTGCACGCGCTCAATCAGCGCCTTTCGGCGGCGAGCGGCACGAGCTGGGCGCAGGGAGAGCCGCTGCAGGTGCTGCGCTACCGGGCGGGCGGCGAATACAAGCCGCATCTCGACGCCATCCCGGGCTTCGCCAACCAGCGCATCCTGACCATGATCGTCTGGCTCAACGAAGATTATGAAGGCGGCGAGACCCTGTTCATGAAGACCGGCGCGAAGCTGAAGGGGAAGACCGGCGACGCCTTGCTGTTCCGCAACACCTTGCCCGATGGCTCGCACGACCCCGATTCCGCGCATGCCGGCCTGCCGGTGACGCGCGGCGAGAAGCTGATCGCCAGCCGCTGGATCCGGG
>Ga0190274_10000192_pt1 | contig 41821 bp, 30 predicted proteins | sample Popmic531T_FD_133002 | JGI IMG/M metagenome (GOLD analysis project Ga0190274, IMG submission 133002) | Populus adjacent soil microbial communities from riparian zone of Yellowstone River, Montana, USA - 531 T | ecosystem: Environmental > Terrestrial > Soil > Riparian zone | place: USA: Montana... | reverse complement strand
TCGGTCTCGATCTTCGAGAAAACCGAGCTTTCATGCGCCTTGCAGCCCGACAGGTCCCAACGAGAAGTAGACGCCCCCGCTAACCAATTGATTCTATTCGACTTCTAACCGGACACTAGTGGTGTTCGGTGAAGGTGAATCTCGGCCACACGCATCATGCAGCATGCTTCTCCGTGATGGTGATCAGACTGCCGGTAGATCTCTCGAGCTTCCTCGAGGTGCTCCATCGCCTTCTCATAATTTGCACGGTAAAGATCGATTTCTCCGAGTTTACGGACACAATCTGCCACCAGCCTTACCTCAGAGATTTTCTTGGCTGTCTGCCAAGCACGCTGGATGAGCGTCAGGCCTCCTGTTCCGATGTAGCGGACTGCATCAGCATAAGCCAGGGCTGCGTGAATTACTGAAGCTGGATTCAGTCGTTCAAGCCCCGCGAGAATCATCGTCTCAAGATTACCCACTTCAGGGCGGAGCCTTCGTGCTGCGACGGCGCCACCTTTTCCGCCAATATTCTCTCCAAGACGGGCCAGTCCGAGGTAATGATCGATTGTCCGGTCAAAGTCCTCCACCGGCGGCGAACGACTCTGCCGGACATACTCACGAATCGGAGCCAACATCCGGAGTCTCGATCCCTGATCGAACGCCAATCCAACCTTCCGTAAGACGGCCGCAGCCTCCGATCCGTGCCCTGGAAGCAGTGCGTCCCAGTCTTCCCGCGCAGCTCCCTCGGGAAGAAGGCCCAGAATCGACAGGAGCCGCCGTCCGTGATCGGTCATGCGGGGACTGTTGATCGACAGTTCGAGAGAGACTTCCAGGCTCTGCTGCGGCTCCCGGGCGCCGGTTCTCTGCAGCAGCGCCGTTCTCCGCTCCTGCCAGAGCTGCCGGAGCATCGAGAGATCCGGCTCTCCTTCTGCCTGGCTGCCGAGCAGGACCACCGCGAGCGCCAGGCCATCCAGGGACAGGAGGAGCGGATCAAGATCGGGATCATCCCGATAGCGCTCACCAGCGACCGCAAGAAACGCACTCCGCGCCGCTTCTAGATCCAACGGCCCGGCAAGGATCGACTCGCGCCAGCTCGGACCATACGGGCGTTGCTTGCCTCGTAAGGCGACGACGAGAGCCAGCCCCGGAATCGCGGCAAGCTCGGTGAGCAGCTCTTCCACCGCTGCAATGTCGCGTTCCCAGGGCGTCTCGAAGTTGTCGAGCGCGAGGACCGCGGGTGCTTCCTCGAGATCGAAAAAGATCTTCGGTTCGAGAGGGGGAGCCGCATCGGGACAGACGACGCGTGCGATCGCTCCCACGAGACTGTCCCGGCCGGTCGCGCCGTCGCAGCGGACGAACCAGCGGCGCTTTCCGAAGCACTCCGTGACCCCTCGGGCATGGAGCGCGGCGAGAGTGATCGTGGTCTTGCCGGCTCCGGCGGGTCCGAGCACCGGAATGGGGAGTGGCGGGTCGGCACAGAGCGCCTCGGCGAGTTCGTGCGTTTCCGCCTCGCGTCCGAAGCACCGGGGTCGGGCGGGCAGACGGGGGTTCGTTCCTCGGCTCCGGTTGGACGAGCTGCTGTCCATCTCTCTGGGCCGTGGCGGAGCCGTGTCGGAGAGCGTGCTGTCGACCGTTGTGTCGTCTCCGCTCGCGAGGACCAGCAGATCCTTGCGTAGCTCCGCCACTCCGCGATACCGGAGGAACGGCTCCTTGGTGAGGCATAGGCTCACAATCTCGTTGAAGCGGTGGGGCAACTCCGAGACCAGGGTGCTCGGCGGCGGTGGAGTGTCGTAGAGGATGGCGGCGATGGTCGTGAGCTGCGTATTCCCCCGGAAGGGACGCTGTCCGGTTGCCATCTCATACAAAACGATCCCGAGCGAAAACAGGTCGCTCCTGTGGTCTACCGGGCGTCCCTGAATTTGCTCGGGAGACATGTAGGCCGTCGTCCCGACGACACTCCCGGTTCGTGTCAAGCCGGAATCGGTGTCGTCCTCCGGTTTTGCGCCGCTCGTCAGCCGCGCAATGCCGAAGTCGAGGACTTTGATCCGGCCGTCCCGGCCCACCATGATGTTGCGGGGCTTGAGGTCGCGATGGACGATCCCGCGTGCGTGCGCCGCTTCCAAGGCCTCGGTCAAGGCAAGCGCGATGGCGAGCACGCGATCCAGAGGCATCGGACTGCTGGCGGCGAGCACCTCGGTCAGCGTTTCGCCCTCTACCAGCTCCAGGACCAGGAAGTGCAGGCCGTCGGCTTCCTCCACAGAATGGATCGTGACGATGTTCGGGTGATTGAGCGCAGCGATCGCCCGGGCTTCGCGCCGGAAGCGCTCCAGATGGCGCGGGTCCGCGGTCAGATCTGGATGGAGAACCTTGAGAGCGACGCGCCGGCCGAGACGCTGGTCTTCTGCCGTGTACACCTCTCCCATTCCACCCTTGCCCAGGGGCTCGAGCACCTGGTAATGGGCGAGAGACCGGCCCTGCAGGTTCGGTGTGCTTCTTCGGCCTGGCATGCGATCTTCCTGAGCTTCAATCCGAGCTTCAGATGGTACTCCGTCTACGGCAGCTTCTTCGACCCCTTGGAGGCGGTGGAATCCTCCCTTTCCTGCGGAGACCCCATGACGATCTCGCTCCCGACGTTCCCGATGGCCCATCGCCCGCGCGCTTTTGCGCGGTTCCTGCTGTCCGGCCTGCTCCTCACCCTTTCTCTCCTTCCGGCGGGGTGCGCCGGCCCCGACTACCAGAAGCTCTTCACGGAGAGCCTGGCCAAGGAGGCCCTCACCTGCATGCACCCGCGGGGCGTCTTCCAGTCGGCCGACGACTTCAAGGAGGAAGGCGACGGGGTCTATGCCGGCACGATCTACTGGAAGGCGCGGCCCTGGAGAACGAGCACTCGACCCGAGTTCGGTTCAAGGTGGAGGAAGGAGTCGCCAAGATCTACCTGATCGAGGACACCGCCATCCTGCCCGCCGCCCACCAGACTTGCGAGATCCCGCTCCCCGATGATTGAGTGAATCATTCGGCGGTGACCGCATCGAGCTCATGGCTCATCTGGTCGAGGACTCCGGCTTTTTCCCAGACCTGCCGTGCTGCTTCGATGTGCTCATGGCGCTCTAGGGAGCCAGGACGGGCCAAGCTCGCGAGCTTCAGGTGGACAAGCCCAATCGCGACCAGCCTTGGGGCTTCTTGGAAAAGCTTGAGAGCCTCTTCGAAGTACTGCTGCGCTTTCAGCGGATCCGATTGCTCTGCGGCAATGGTGCCCATGACTTCGGCGCAATTGGCTATGCCCACGGCCTGCCCCATCTGCTGGAACTGCGACCGGGCCTGTTGGAGGAGCGGCTCGGCTCGCGCATAGTCGGACAACGCGCACGCCGCTTCACCAAGGATAAAAAGGCAGTTGGCCTCGCCCAGAAGAGAGCCGACTCGTCGGCTGAGCAGAAGTGCTTTCTCGCCGAGGTTCTGCGCGGCCCTGGGGTTTCCTTGGCGAAGGCTGATATGTCCCAGACTCCTTAGGCAGTTGGCCTCTCCAAGGAGGGAACCTACCCGTCGAAATAGGCAAAGGGCGGCCTCGTATTCGGAGCGGGATCTTTCAAAGTCGCCGGAGTCGAAGCTGGCGTGTCCCAAATGCTGAAGGCAATTAGCTTCACCTCGGGCATCACCGATCTGACGATACAGAGCGCTGGCTTGTTCTAGACGAAGGCGACCACCCCTCTCTGCTGTGAGGACGGCTACGCTGCCGAGTCCCAGAAGACAGCGCGCCTCCCAAGATCGATCGCCGAGACCCTGAAAACTGGTCAAGGCGGCCTCATATAGACGGGCGGCGGCCACCGGCTGGGCTCGGTGAAAATAGATCTCGGCCAGACGCGCCGTGCAGCAGGCATCTCCATGAGGATCGCTGGCCCGCTGATAGATCTCTTGTGCTTGCTCGTAGCGCTCCCGTGCTTTCTCGTAGTGTGCCCTATACAGGTCGACGTCTCCTCGTTTCCGGATGCAGTCCGCTTCCAGCTTTTTCTGGGAGACGGCACGGGCGGCCTGCCGGGCGCATCCAATGATCGTCAAACCCCCAATGCCGGTGAAGCGGACCGCGTTTGCGTATGCGAGTGCCGACCGGATCGCTGGAATCGGATCGGTCCGTTCGAGGCCCGCGAGGATCATCGGCTCCAGGTTTCCCATTTCGGCCCGCAGCCGATCGGCGGCCTCAGCTCCTCCTTCGGTCCCGATCTTCTCGCCGAGCTTTGCCAAGGCGAGATAGTGATCGACGGCCCGGTCGAAGTCCTCTCCCCTCGGTGAATGACTTCGCTGTACATACTCGCGGACCGGAGCGAGCACCCGGAGGCGTGGGCCTTGATCGAAGGCCAATCCGACCTTCCTCAACACCGAGGCCGCTTCGGCTCCTGAATCCGGGAGCAGGGTTTCGAGATCCTCGCGCGCCACCCCCTCGGGGAGCAGCCCGAGAAGGGAAAGCAGCCGCGAGCCTCCCTCGGTCATCCGTGGGCTGGCGACCGACAGCCGGAGGGAAACCTCGAGGCTGTGCTGTCTCTCGCGTCCCAGGCCACGGTGGAGAAGAGCCGTGCGCTGGTCGCGCCAGCGCTGACGCAAGGCCGAGAGATCAGGCTCCCCTTCGGCCTGGCTCGCCAGCAGGACGACAGCCAGAGCCAGGCCGTCCAGCTCCAGGAGGAGAGGATCGAGATCGGGATTGTCTCGAAAGCGCTCTCCCGCGAACGCGAGGAACACGCTCCGTGCAATCTCGAGATCCAGCGGCCCGGCGTGGATGGCTTCCCGCCAGTCCGGCCCAAACGGGCGCTGCTCACCGCGCAGCCCGACGACGAGGGCGAGCCCGGGGACCGCGGCGAGATCCGTGAGCAGCTCTTCGACAGCGGCGGTGTCCTGCTCCCAAGGAGTTTCGAAATTGTCGAGGGCGAGCACCGCGGGAGTCTCTTCGAGCTCCAGAAAGACCTTGGGCTCCTGCGGCGGTTGCGCTTCCGGGCAGACCAGACGGGCGATTGCCGCGACGAGGCTGTCGCGATCCGTCGCACCGTCGCAGCGGACGAAGAAGCGGCGCTTGCCGAAACGTTCGGCAACGCGGGGATGGTGCAGCGCCGTGAGAGTGATGGTGCTCTTTCCCGCTCCGGCAGGGCCGAGGATGGGAACGGGGAAGGGCGGATCGGCGCAGAGCGCCTCCACCAGCTCGCCGAGCTCCTTTTCCCGGCCGAAGCAACGGGGCGATGCCGGCAGGCGGGGAGTGTGGGACGGCCGGTCCCAACGCACAGCCTCCGGCCTTTTCCGCAGAGAGCGGACAGCGATCAGGGTGCTGCCGAGGTCCAGGCCATTGCCGCGGGCGAGATCTGTCAGCTCCTCGCGCAGCCGGGCCGCGCTCCGAAAGCGGAGAAACGGCTCCTTGGCCAGGCACAAGGCCAGGATCTCGTCGAAGCGGGGCGGCAGCTCGGGCCGCAAGGAGCGCGCCGGAGGTGGTGGGTCCGAGAGGATGGAGCCCAGCACCGCGTGCCGGTTGGCTCCCTGGAACGGCCGCTGGCCGGTGGCCATCTCGAAAAACAGGATCCCGAGGGAGAAAAGGTCGGTCCGCGCGTCGACTGGACGCCCCAGGATCTGCTCGGGCGACAGATAGTGAAGCGTCCCGACGACGACGCCTGGTCCGGTCAAATCGGTTTTCGAGGTGTCTTCCTCCGTCACCTCCTCCGTCTCGGTGATCCGGGCGATCCCGAAGTCCAGGATCTTGACGCGCCCTTCGCTGCTCACCATGACGTTCCGCGGCTTGAGATCGCGGTGCACGATGCCGCGCGTATGCGCCGCTTCCAAAGCGCGGGTGAGGGCGAGGGCGACGTCCAAGAGGAGCTCCAAAGGGAAGGGGCCGCGGGCTTTGAGGAGATCCGCCAAGGTCTCCCCTTCGACGTGCTCCATGACCAGGAAGTGGAGGCCCTCGGCTTCCTCGACGGAGTGGATGGTGACGATGTTCGGGTGGTTGAGGGCGGCGACCGACCGCGCCTCTCTCTCGAAGCGCTCCAGGTAGCGTGGCTCCGCCGCCAGCTGCGGCGAGAGGATCTTGAGGGCGACACGGCGGCCGAGGCGCTGATCCTCGGCCAGGAAGACTTCCCCCATTCCACCTCTGCCGAGCGGCTCGAGCACCCGGTAGTGAGCCAGGGAGCGGCCGGCCAGGTCCGGAAGTTGTGTGCGTGCAGCCATTGGTCTCTTGGAGTAGAAAATTCTACATCAGAGAGCCAAGAAACCCTCCCACCACGTTCCCCGTACTGGAGAGCGTCACGGAAGGAGAGACCCCCCCTATGAGCCTGCTACTTCAGGATCTCCGCTTCGCTGTCCGAGTGCTCGTGCGCAAGCCGGGCTTTGCGGTCGTCGCCCTGCTGACTCTCGCCCTCACGATCGGGGCGAATACCGCCATCTTCAGCGTCGTCAACGCCCTGATGCTCCGGCCCCTGCCGTTCCCCGAGCCCGACGAGATCGTCCAGCTCATGCGCGGCTACCCGGAAGGGAACAGCTCCGCGGTGGCGATTCCGAAGTTCCTGTTCTGGCGGGACCACAGCACGGTCTTCGAGCACGTCGCCACCTACGACACGATCGGCTCCGGATTCAACATGACCGGCGACGGCACGCCCGAGCGGATCACCGGCTCGCGGGTGAGCCTCGACTTCTTCAAGGTCTTCGCCGCCACGCCGGAAGCCGGCCGCACGTTCCTTCCGGAAGAGGACCTCCCGAATGGACCCAGGGTCGCGGTGCTGAGCCACGACCTCTGGAAGCGCCGCTTTGGCGGCGATCTCTCCCTGATCGGCAAACCGGTGACGCTCAATGGCGAGCCCTACACGGTCGTGGGGGTCATGCCGGCCGGGTTCCGCTACCCGGCCGCGGCCGAGCTCTGGACTCCGATTGGAATCGATCCGGCGAACCGGGAGAAGGCCAACTATCTGGAGATCTCGGCGCGGCTCAAGGAGGGAGTCACCCTGGAGAAGGCGCAGGCCCAGATGAACATCCTGGCGAAGCAGTACGACAAGGCGTGGCCCAATGAGATGAGCGACAACGAGACCGTGCGGCTGTTGACCCTCCAGCAGCGCCTCTACGGCGATCTCAGACCGGCCCTCCTGATCCTGCTCGGCATCGTGGGGCTCGTTCTGCTCATGGCCTGTATCAACCTGGCCAATCTGCAGCTTGCGCGGGCCTCGGCGCGGCGCCGCGAGGTGGCGATCCGCACCGCTCTCGGGGCGAGCTCCGCGCGCATCGTGACGCAGCTCTTCACTGAGAGCCTCCTGCTCGCCCTGGCTGGCGGCGCTCTCGGCCTGCTGGTCGGAGCGTGGACGATCAAGCCACTCCTCGCGTTGAGCCCGGTGGCCCAGGGGGGGCTGTTCGGCGCCTCGGCGCTGCCGGAGATCGGCATCGATCGCAACGTCCTCCTCTTCGTCTTCGCCGTCTCTCTCCTCTCCGGCCTGCTGTTCGGGCTGGCGCCGGCGCTCCAGGCAGCGCGCCCCAATCTCAACGATCCGCTCAAACAGGACTCGGCACGCTCCACCGGCGGCCGGGCCGGCCGGATCGTCCGCATTGGCCTGGTGATCGTCGAAGTGGCGATGGCCCTGCTCGTCGTCACCAGCGCGGCCCTGCTGGCGCGGAGCTTCTCGGGCATCGTCTCCAACGAGCCGGGGTTCAAGCCCGCAGGGGTGATGACCCTGAAGCTCTCGCTGCCCGAGGCGCGCTACGGCAACCCGATGGCCCTCGAGCAGCTCTCCCGTCAGGTGCGGGAGAGAGTGTCGACCCTGCCGGGCGTGCGCTCGGCCGCGCTCGCGACCACGTTGCCTCTCGAAGGGGGACCGGATCTGCCGTTCGCCATCGAGGGAAAGTTCACCGGCGGCGAGGAGGGAGTGGGCTCGGCGCAGTTCCGTGCTTCGACGGCCGGCTACTTCGAGACGCTGGGGCTCCGCCTGGCCCAGGGCCGGTTCCTGGTGGACCAGGACGGCGCCAGCAGCGAGCCGGTGGCCCTGATCAACGAGGTCGCGGCGCGACAGTACTGGCCCGAAGGGGGAGCCCTTGGCGCCCGGATCACGATCGGCAAGCCCTATGTCCCCGAGCTGGCCGACGCGCAGCCGCGGCGCATCGTGGGCATCGTCAAGGACGTGCGCGAGATCGGGCTCGACCAGGAGGCGCCGCCCATCGTCTACATCCCGATCGGGCAGCTGAACCCGCCGATCGCGGCTCTGTTCGTCCGTCTCCTTCCGGCTTCGCTCCTGGTGCGCACCGAGCAGAACGCCTCCGGTCTGCTCAAGGGGATCCAGAGGGAGATCTGGGCGGTCGATCCGCAGCTGCCGGTCACCAACGTGGCGACCATGGACGAGATCGTGGCCCGCTCGGTGGGTGGACACCGCTTCAACATGGTGCTGATGAGCGCGCTGGCGCTTCTGGCGCTGGTGCTCGCAGGCGTGGGGATCTACGGCGTGCTGTCCTACCTGGTGTCGCAACGCACCCGCGAGATCGGGGTGCGGATGGCCCTGGGCGCGACCACCAGGCAGGTGCTGACGCTGATCATCCGCCAGGGTCTGGTGGCGGTCGGCATCGGCGTGGCGATCGGGCTCGGTCTGGTGCTCGCGGGGTCTCGGGTGCTCAGGAGCCTGCTGGTCGGGGTGAGCGCCACGGACCCGCTGACCTTCGTGGCCGCCGCCGTGGCACTCACCGCCGTTGCGCTCGTCGCGACGACGATTCCCGCCCGCCGGGCCAGCGCGCTCAACCCGCTGATCGCGTTGCGGCGGGAGTAGGCGCGGCGCCTCAGTGCATCGGATCTCCGGTCCGGTGGTCGCCGATCTGGGCCTGCAGGAAGGCGTGGATCGCGGCCACCGCTTCGGGATCGGAGGTCCGGATCACTACCCGGCCGCCCTTCTCCAGATCCTCATAGCGGTAGGTGATGGCGTCCTTGCGCTGGATCATCTCCGGCACGCCGGGGAGGACCCGGTCATGGATCTCCTGAGGCATCGAGAAGTCTCCAGCCGTGAATTGGCGGGCCGCCTCGGCGAGATGGGAGCGGATCTGCTTCAGGCTTTCAGTGTCGCCAGAATCCTTGGCTTCCACCTGGATCGTGCCCCCCTCGGGCTCCAGGAGGAAATGGTGGGACGTCCGCTCGTGCGAGAAGCCCATCACCTCGTCGCCGCGATGGTCGACGCCGGCCAGGTGGTCGTGCTGCGCCGGTTGATCAGATTCATGAGCTGCCGTCTGGGCCTGGTGCTGGGCGTGGAGGGGGCAGGACTGGGCCGGATCGGAGGCCGCAGCCGCCGAGGCCAGGGCCCCACTCAGGAGAAAGATCGTTCCCGTCAGTGCGCCTGTCATGTTCATGTCGAAGTCTCCGTGTCGGATCGGCGTAGTGACGGCGAGTCTCCCAGGCCGCGGCCGGCGAGAGCATCGAGGAGGCCGGCGCGCCGGTCCGGGCCCGCGTCCTCCAGGAGCTGGTCCCATTCGGCCAGAAGCTCCCGCAGGTTGTCCCGCGACTCCGTGAGATCGCGGATGCGCTCCTCGATCTCGACGAGCTTGGCCGCGCCGAGGTCCCGCACCTTCCGGCACGGTACGCCGCCCCGGCCGCGCTCGGCCAGGATGCGCGCGAGCTCGTCGACCGTGAACCCCGCGGCCAGGATCTTGCGGATCCACAGCACGCGGGCCACCGTCTCGGGCGGATAGACCCGGTAGTTGTTGGCCCTCCGCTCGGGGCGGGGGAGGAGGCCCCGGCGCTCGTAGAAGCGCAGAGTGTCCTTGCTCACGCCGACCCGCTGCGCGAGCTCGCCCGCTCTCAAGGGTTGATCGGGAGTCTCGTCCGTCATGACAGGGAGCCTAAACTGTAGACCATATTCCAGGGTCAAGAGGGGAGTCCCGCTGAGCGGTTCTGCAGTACCGCGGACGGGGAAGCTCTACCCGCGAGGAAATCTCTCCGCCACGAGATGACGGACTTCCGGCGGCCGGTCTCCGATGTGGAACGCGCCGGCACGGTGCCGGACTTCTTCATCGGCAACGGTCACCCGCTCGTGCTGACGGAGGTGCTCGACCCAGGACTCGACGAGGAACACCTCGGTCCAGCGGTCAGGGACGTCCGCGTCCGTGAACAGTCCCCACTGGAGCGAGCCGTCGCGCAGGCGGATGCGGCGGAGGTCCTGCATCGCCGCCACGAACTCCGCGGCGCGCTCGGGATCGATCTGATACTCGATGGTCACCAGGACCGGCCCGCTCTCGAGCTCGAGATCGCTCGCCACGCGGGGGGCGGGCCATTGGCGCGACGGGGCCAGATTGAGCCCTTCGCCCGACGGGAGGTGAACGCGCCAGGTCGCGGCGAGCCCGAGGACCATCCCGCCCGCGGCCATCCACAACGCCTGCGCAGTGCCGAGGCGGTCGGCCAAGGCGCCCCAGAGAGCGCTGCCGAGCGACAGCCCGCCAAAGATGCCGAGCATGTAGACCGACAGCGCCCGCCCGCGCACCCAGGCCGGGATCACCGTCTGGACCGCCACGTTGAGGATCGACAGGAGCGTCAGCCAGGCGCCGCCCGCCGCGAAGAGGGCGACCAGGACCAGCCAGAAGATGCGCAAGCCGCCGAGTCCCGCCATCCCGGCCGCGAAGACGAGGGCGCCGGCCGTGGCCAGGCCCTCCGTCGAGCCCCCACGTTTGAGACGGGGCAGGGCGAATGCTCCGGACACGGCCCCGGCACCCAGAGCGGCGAGAAGGAGACCGTACCCGGCGGGTCCCTGCTTCAAGTCGGAGCGGGCCACCACCGGGAGCAGCGCCCAGAGCGCGCTGGCGCAGAAGACGAACGTCGCGCCGCGCACGATGACCGCCCGGACCTCGGGAGCGTGGCGCACGTAGCGCAGGCCCGTGCGAAGGGCGCCGAAGAAGCGCTCGCCGGGAAGGACCGACTCCCTGGGCTTCCGCCGCCAGCGGACGAGGACGATCAGGACGCCGATGAACGAGGCCGCATTCAAAAAGAATGTCGCCTCCGGCCCGGCCGCGGCGACGAGCAGACCGCCAATCGCGGGACCGATCGCGCGGGCGATGTTGAACCCGATGCTCTGAAGCGTGACCGCCCCCGGTAGGTCCTCGCGCGGCACGAGCTCCGGCACGATCGCCTGCCAGGCCGGTCCGTTGAGAGCGGTCCCCAGGCCGAGGAGGAACGTGAACAGGAGCAGCAGCCCGGGCGTGGTGAGACCCGCCAGGGTGAGGAGACCCAATGCCGCGGCGCTCGCCAGCATCCAACTCTGGGTGAAAAGCAGAAGCCGCCGCCGGTCCATCACGTCGGCAAGAGCGCCTGCCGGAAGCGACAACAGGAACATGGGCAGGCTGGTCACCGCCTGCACAAGAGCGACCATGGTGGTCGACGCGGCCAGAGAAGTCATCAACCACGCCGCTCCCACCCCCTGCAACCAGGTTCCGAGGTTCGAGGCGACGCTGGCGATCCAGAGCGCGCGAAAGACGGGGTGGCGGAGGGCGCGCCAGTTCATGGGGGGTAGGGTATAACGGCGGTCCCTGGGCTTGCCGGTGCCGTGGTGCAGTCGTCCTCGGCGCTGGGGGGTGTGCTAGCCTGAAGCTGGATTCGTGGAGGAGTCTTGGATGAAAGTCGCGACATTCGAAGCCGTTGTGGAGAATGGCCAGATTCGGATTCCCGGCAGTGTTCACCTGCCAGAGAAAGCAAGGGTGTACGTCGTGGTTCCGGGAGTGCCACCGGCAGCCTACATCGGCAGTCCCCGGCTGGCTCGCCCAGAACAAGCGGCCGATTTCGAGAAGGAGGTCGTCGAGGGAGATCTGGATGCAGGGCTATGACTCGGTCTTGTTTTCCCCTCCCGCGCCACTGGCGAGAGTCACCTTACGCGATCCTGTGAGTGGGGCGACAGTCTTAGATGTCCCGATGCTGCTCGATACCGGTGCCGATGTCACGCTGATCCCGAAATCGACCGTCGACCAGTTGGGTGTGGCCCATAGCTCCGAGGAAGAATACGAGCTGATGGGCTTTGACGGCAGCAGAAGCTCCGCTCAGGTGGTGCGCGTAGATCTGGTACTTCTGAAGAAGACATTCAAGGGTCGGTTTCTCCTGGTTGATCAGGAGTGGGGTCTCCTCGGGAGAGACGTTCTCAACCACCTGCCACTTCTGTTCGACGGGCCTCGGCTCCAGTGGGGCGAGCAAAGGCCGGTGCCGTAGAGCCGTCTCTTCGGGATTCGAGAGGACCTCTTCAGTCTGAGCTTCAAGGGGGGGCTGCTCCCGCACCTCCTCGGTTCCGGCCCCTCTGTCACCCCCCTCACCCCCGACTTTCACCTAATCGTGACCAACCCACTAGACAATCCCAGGGATTCACTACTACAATCATCACAAATGGGTGACGCGCCTCTTCACCTCGCCGGCCCCAGAGCCGATTCGCCCCCCGGGAAACCGCGGTGCACATGTAGCAAGCGGGTGTGAGCCGCTTCATGGCCCGCACCCGCTGACACGCACCTAAAACCAGCAAAGGCTTTTTGATCCGCACGTGCCCTCGATGGCACGTCCTGTGGCAGGTCTGTCTCCAAGGGGGTGTCGATGAGCAGTCTCCGTGGCGTGGAAGGGGAGGTCACCTGGGACCTCGTCCACAAGCGCAACTCGGTCGAGCGCTTCAAGCACCAGAAGGGCGGGCTGGCGGTCATCCATGACCTGCCGGCCATGATCACGGCCGGGTATGAGGCGGTCGCGGAGGAGGATTTCGTCCGGCTCCAGTGGTATGGCCTCTACCATGACAAGCCCAAGCTCGGCTACTTCATGCTGCGCGTGAAGATGCCCGGCGGGATCGTGACGCCGACGCAGCTCCGGGTGATCGGCGAGATCGCGGACCGCGACGGTCGAGGCCATGCCGAGCTGACCACCCGTCAGAACGTGCAGCTCCACTGGATTCAGATGGCGCGCATCCCGGAGGTCCTCGCCACCCTGGAGGCCTCCGGCTTGACCACGGCCGGAGCGTGCGGCGACAACGTGCGCAACATCACTGGCTGCCCGGTGGCGGGTATCGCCCAGGACGAGCTGTTCGACGTGCGGGGGCTGCTCGACGAGACCGCGGACTTCTTCCTGCGCAACCGCGAGTACTCGGACCTGCCGCGCAAGCACAAGATCACCATCGCGGCCTGCCCGCACCAGTGCAACGCGCCGGAGATCCATTGCCTCGCTCTGATCGGTGCGCCGCGCGACGGCCGGCCCGGCTTCGCGGTGCGGGCCGGCGGCGGCCTCTCGACGTGGCCGCGGCTGGCCGACGATCTCGGGGTCTGGGTGCCGATCGAGGAGTCGCTCGAGGTCCTCCGCGCGACGGTCGACGTCTGGCGCGAGGACCTCCGCTACCGGCTGTCGCGCACCCGGGCGCGCCTCAAGTACATGGTCCACGACCTCGGGCCCGCGGTGTTCCGGACCCGCGCCGAGGAGCGGCTCGGCCGCCGTTTGGAGGATGGCGCGGTGCCGCTTCCGCCCGAGGCGGAATTCGATCACGCCGGGGTCCATCCGCAGCGGCAGGACGGCCTCTTCTACGCCGGCTTCCCGGTCTATCTCGGCCTGATGGACGGCGCCGCTCTGCGCGCCATGGCCGATCTCGCTGAAGAGTACGGCGGCGGCATCCGCCTGACCCGCCGGCAGAACTTCATCCTGACGGAGATCCCGGGCGAGCGGGTGGACGAGGTGGTTGGTCAGGTGGCGGCTCTCGGCTTTCCGATCGACACGCACCCCCTGCGCAGCACGAGCATCGCCTGCACGGGCGATCCGTTCTGCAACTTCACGGTGGCCGAGACCAAGGGCCGGCTGCGGGGGATCGTGGAGCATCTGGAGGCGACCTTCGGCGATGACGCCGGCTCCCTCCGTCTGAACCTCGATGGCTGCCCCAACTCCTGCGCCCATCACTGGGTCGGCGACATCGGCCTCCAGGGGACGACGCTCCGCGAGCGCGGTCCCCAGGGAGAGCGTCTCCAGGGGTATGACCTCTTTCTGCGCGGCGGCCTGGCGCGGGAGGCGGCGATTGGCCGCCCCGTGCTGCGCCGGGTTCCGGCGCCGGAAGTCCATTTGTACATCGAACGTCTTTTCCGCGCCTGGCTCACGGCGCGTCTCGATGGAGAGCCCCTCCAGCGGTTCTTCGCCCGGTGCTCGGACGAGGAGCTGGCCGCTTTTGCTACCGGAGGGGAAGTTCCCTTGAATCCTTCGACGCCGGCCGAGAGCCGGAGCGAGGTCTGATCATGTTGGAAGTAGGGTACTCCGACGACCTTCTCGACGATTACGAAGCGGGGCAGCTTGCCGAAGAATTCGACTATGCCACGCCGCAGGAAGTAATCGCCTGGGCGCTCGAGCGCTGGGGCCGCCGCGCCGCCCTGTTCACCAGCTTCCAGGCCGAAGGCATGGCGATCCTCGACATGGCCTGGCGGATCGATCCGGGCGTGCGCGTCTTCACGGTGGACACCGGCCGTCTGCCGCAAGAGACCTACGACATGATCGACGAGGTCCGCAACCGCTACGGGATCACGGTCGAGGTCAAGTTTCCCGACGCGGAGCAGGTGGAGAACATGATGCGGAAGCACGGGCCGAACCTCTTCCGCAAGTCCGTGCCGGCGCGCCTCCTCTGCTGCAACGTGCGCAAAGTGGAGCCGCTCCGCAAGGCGCTCGAAGGGCTCTCCGGCTGGCTCACCGGCCTGCGCCGCGAGCAGTGGGCGAGCCGGGCCAACATCCGCAAGATCGAGATCGATCACGATCACGGCGGCCTCGCCAAGATCAGCCCGCTGGCCGACTGGACGATCCAGGAGGTCTACGACTACAACAAGGGGCACGACGTTCCGGTCCACGGCCTCTACGCCAAGGGGTTCACCAGCATCGGCTGCGGCCCCTGCACGCGGGCGACCGCGGCCGGGGAAGATCCCCGCGCCGGCCGCTGGTGGTGGGAGAAGAACGCGCCCAAGGAGTGCGGCATCCACTGCCCGATCGAGACCGGCGGCTTCGAGCACGAGATGGAGGCGATCGTCCACCAGGGAGCGAAAGGCCCCGAGGAGATTTCGGCGTGACGGCCGCCACTGCGGTTGAGGGCCTGGCATCCAGCTCCCTCTCCCCGTGGGGAGAGGGCCGGGGAGAGGGGCATGGGGTCAGCCTCGACGCGTTCCAGCGGGAGGTCCTGGGCGAGGAGATCGCAGCCCTGCTGGCGGGCCTCCAGACTCCCCAGGCGCGGGCACCCTGGGAGGATCTCGCCGCGGCGGTGGCGGACGGCGAAGTGCCGGAGCCGCTCCTGCCGCGGCTTGAATCCGCTCTCGAGATGTCGCTCCAAACCGGCCGTGCGCGAAAGATCCACGGCGCGGAGGGCGAGCAGGCCCTGCTGCGCCTGTTCCACAAGACTCCGCGAGGCGCGGCGGCGCGCCGGTCCACGGAAGCGGTCAACGCGGCGCTGCGTGCCCTCGCCGGCCAGACGATCGAAGGCCTGGTGGTCACCTCCCAGGGGCCGGGCGTCTTCCGGCTGGGCCTGTCCACCGACCGCTTCCGTCTGTCCCTGGAATTCGACCGTCACGGGGTGACGGTGGAGAGCCTGGAGGTCTGAGATGCACTATCCGGTCTTCCTCGATCTCCGGGGCCGTCCCTGCACGGTGGTCGGCGGCGGGCACCTGGCCGAGGAGAAGGTTCGCGGGCTGCTCGCCGTTGAGGCCGTGGTGACGGTGATCGCTCCAAGTCTGACGCCGGCTCTCACCGCTCTCTTGGACGCGGGGCGCCTGCTGCACCGCCCGCGCGGGTATGAACCCGAGGACCTCGAAGGAGCTTGTCTGGTCATCTCTTGCGAGCAGACGCCGGACGTGGCCGAGGCGGTCTGGCAGGAAGCTTTGCAGCACAACATCCTGATCAACACACTGGACGACGTGCCGCGCTGCCAGTTCATCGCGCCCTCGATCGTGCGGCGCGGGGACCTCGCCATCGCCATCTCGACCGGCGGCAAGGCGCCGGTCCTGGCGGTGCGGCTGCGCCAGTGGTTGGAGTCGCAGCTCGGCGAGGAGTACGGGCGTTTCCTGGCGCTCGCCGGCTCGGTGCGCGCGGCCCTTGCACGGCGCTGGCCCGATTTCGCCACGCGGCGCGAGCTCTGGTACCGGCTGGTCGACTCGGACGTGCTCGATCTGCTGCGGACGGGGGACGAGGCCGCGGCGGTGGGGAGGTTCCGCGACATCCTCGGCGTGGAGCCCGAGAGGACAGAGGAGGAGGCGGCCGCGTGAGGAGCGCCGGGATCGTCTACCTCGTCGGAGCGGGACCGGGGGATCCGGACCTGATCACGGTCCGCGGCCTCCGCTGTCTTCAGCAGGCCGACGTGCTGGTCCATGATCGGCTGGTCGCACCGGAGCTCCTCGACGAGGCGCCGTCCTGCGCGATGCGGATCGACGTGGGCAAGGAGGCGGGGAACCACCGCTGCGCGCAGGAGGAGATCAACGCTCTCCTGGTGCGGCATGCGCAGGCCGGCCGGGTGGTGGTGCGTCTCAAAGGGGGCGACCCCTTCGTCTTCGGCCGCGGCGCCGAGGAGGCGCTCGCCTGCGCCGCCGCGGGCGTGGACTGGGAGGTCGTCCCGGGAGTGACGAGCGCGACCAGCGTGCCCGCGCGGGCCGGTATCCCCGTGACCCACCGAGGAGTGGCCACGAGCTTCGCCGTGGTCACCGGCCACTGCCTGGGCGACGACCGGGTGGACTGGGATGCGCTGGCGCGGATCGACACGCTGCTGATCCTCATGGGGCTGTCGCGCCTCGGCGCGGTGGCGGATCTGCTCCAGGCGCACGGCCGGCCGGCCGAGACGCCGGCCGCGGTCATCTCGCGGGGCACGCTGCCGGACGAGCGGGTGGTGGTGACCACGCTCGGGGAGCTGGTCACGGCGGTAGCGCGGGAGGGGCTGGCGACTCCGGCGCTCGTGGTGGTGGGGGAGGTGGTGAAGGTGCGGGAGACGCTCGAAGGGACAACAAGGACTTCAAGGACGGCAAGGCCGCCGGTTCCTCTCTCCGCGGTGTCCTTGCGGTCCTTGGAGTCCTTGCTGTCCTTGGGGTGAGGGTACAATCCCCGAGTGATTTCCTGGCTGTCCGTTCTTTCGTCCCTCTTCCTGCTCGCGTTCCAGATCTCCGCGGAAGCTTCCGCTCCCGCTCCTACGACTGAATCCGGCCTGGCCGTCGAGGCTCTCGACCGCAGGGATGCTCCTCTGCGTGAGCCCAAGGCCGAAGACTTTGCCGTCACCGAAGAAGGCGCGCCGCGACGGGTGCTCGGTGTGGAGGTGGGGAAGCCCTGGAGGGTGGTCGTCTATGTCGACCGCATCCTGGCGGGGACGCGGTCGGTCCGTGGCGCGGCCGGTCTGCTCGCCGCTCAGGCCCGCGAGCTGACCGCCCTGGGTCCGGTGGAGGTCGTGATCGCGGAGCCGGAGCCGCGACCGGCTCTTCTTCCCACGCGCGATCCGGCAGCCCTCGATGAGGCGCTCTCCCGGTTGCTTCTCACCGGCGACGGGCGTGACGATTTGCGTCTGCTCCGCCAACGGTTTCTTGACGAAGTCGGCGCGCCGACAGACCGCCCCCAAGATCAGGCCGAGCGGCTGGAGGAGGCGATCGCGGCCGAGGCACGGCTGGCGGGGCATCAGCAGGACGTTCTGCTGGAGTGGCTCGCGGACGCGCGGGGACAGGATGGTCCGCGGGTGCTGTTCCTGGTGAGCGATGGCTTCGACGTCGATCCCCGCGCTCCCTATCTGAACCGGATCACGGACGAGGCGCGGCGGTCCGCCTTGGGTGCCGGGCTTCCCGATCCGGGTCTGGCGGAGCGGAGCCGCGAGCTGGCGCGGTCTGCCGCGGCTCTCGGCTGGACCGTGCTTCCCATGCCGGTGGGGGATGAGAAGCTTCCGGAGCTTCGGCGGTGGCGCACGCAGTCGACCCAGGAGGTTCCGATCGGCGTCGTCGTCACACCCGGGCGGAAAAAGGAGGAGGCTCCGGCCATGCCTACGTTGCCGGAGCTCACGGACCCGCGGGCGCCGCTCGCGGCTCTCGCGGAGGAGACCGGTGGCGAGGTGCTCACCACCCCGTCGGCCACGCTGAGCGCCATCGCCCGGCTCCGCTCCCGCGTCTGGGTGCGCTATGAGGCTCCTACTCAGGTGGACGGGGTGCTCCGTCCGGTCGAGGTGCGGGTCGCCTCCGCCGCCAAAACGAAGGCCGGGCGATGGAGTGGACCCGCCGTTCCGGATGTAGTCGCAGCGCGGCGTGCGCAGCGACTCCTTGCCGAGGAGGAGGATGAGGAGAATCTGACGGCCACCGCGACTCTCCGGCAGGTGGTCGATCCGTCCGGCGTCGCGTCGCGGGTTCTGGAGCTACGGCCCGAAGTGCCAGCCAGTCAACGGCTCACACTGTCGTTTCCTTCCGGCTCGGGGAGCACGACCACCCAACGCCTGTTGTCCCCGGCAGATCTCGGCGAGGACGGCGCCTGGCGCGTGCCGCTCGCGCTGCCTGCGGGCGTTGACCGGATCGCGGTCGTGCTCGACGACCCCGAGGGCGGCCCCTGGGGAAGCCGGCTCCTGCCGGTGGTGACGGAGCAGGCGGAGGAGGAAGAGGATGACGGACCGATCATGGAGGTGGCCGAGGCGCCGGTCTGGACGAAGCCCTGGAGTGGCCGCGGCGTGCGCATCGTCTCGCCGGCCGGAGGCAAGGCAATCGGGCCGGTCGACGTCGAGATCGACCTCCGTCTCCCCCCGGAACGGCGCCTGGAGCGTCTCGAGTTGTTCTGGAACGACGAGCTGACGGCGACCCTGTACGGGGCGCCGTACCGGCACCGGATGAACGTCCCGCGGGACCATCCGGTGGGCTACCTCCGGGCCAGCGCCCTGCTGGACGACGGCACGACCTCCGAGGATGCAGTCCTGCTCAACTCGACCGCCGTGGGCGAGCGGCTGGACGTCCGGCTCGTCGAGCTCTATGTGGTGGTGACCGACCGCGACGGCCGGCCGGTGCGCGGCCTCACGCGCGACGACTTCCGTCTCCTCCAGGACGGCCGCAACCAGGCGATCGCGGGCTTCGACGACGCGGGCTCGTCGCCCTTGAGCCTCGGTCTGGCCTTCGACTCCTCGGCCAGCATGTTCTTGAAGCTCCCCGACGTGCGGGAGGCCGCGCGCACGCTGCTCACCGGCGGCCTGTCCACCCGCGACCGGGCTCTCCTGGTGGATTTCGATTCCGAGCCGCGGCTGGTCACGGGGATCACCGGCGACCTCGGCACCGTATCCTCCGGCCTCGACCTGATGCGGGCGGACGGCGGCTCGGACCTCTTCGAGGCGATCGTCTTCTCGCTTCAGAAGCTCCAGGGAGTCGCCGGCCGCAAGGCGCTGGTCGTCTACTCGGACGGCATCGGCGAGGGAGAGAAGACCTCCTACCGCACCTGCATCCGCGAGGCGCGGCGGAGCAACGTCCCGATCTATCTGATCGTCACCAACCAGAAGGCGGCGCGGGCCGCGGAGTCCGGCATCCTGGAGCCGCTGGACAGCTACGCCGAAAGGCTCGACCGCCTCGCTGCCGCGACCGGCGGCCGCGCCTTCTTCGTCATGCCCAGCCAGAACCTGCGGGAGGTCTACGACAACATCCTCCGCGAGCTGCGCAGCCAGTACCTCCTGACCTACTACCCGCGAGAGGCGGCGCCGGAGGTGTGGCGGAAGGTGGGGGTAGAGGTGAAGGGGCGAGGGTATCAGGCGCGCACGGTGTCGGGGTTCTACACCCGCTAGAGCCCTCACCCCCAGGCCCGTCTATCCAGCCATCAACCCCCGAATCTCACCGTCCGCGAAATCGATCCGCAGCGCCTGCGGCGACGCCGGCAGGCCCGGCATCCGCAGGATGTCGCCGAGTAGGAGCACCACGAAGCCGGCTCCGGCCGACAGGATGAGCCTGCGGACTGTGATGTCGAACCCTTCCGGGCGGCCCACGACGTTCGCGTCGTCGGTGAGCGAGGCCGGGGTCTTCGCGACGCAGAGGGGGAGGCCCTCGGCGCCGAGCTTGCGGATCAGCTTGAGGTCCTTCTCGGCCTCGGCGCTGAAGACCACTCTCTTGGCACCGTACATGGCCCGGGCGATTTTCTCCATCTTCGTGGGGATCGGCTCGGAGAGCTCGTAGAGCGGCCGTAGGGGCGAGGGGGTCGCCTCCGCCTGCTCGACCACGGCCCGGGCCAGCTCGACCGCTCCGGCGCCTCCCTCGCTGTAGTGGTCCGCCGTGACGCAGGTCACGCCGACGCCGGCGCAGGCGCGGCGCACGACCTCGATCTCCTCGTCCGAATCCGTGGCGAAGCGGTTCAAGGCCACCACCACGGGCTTGCCGAACGCCTGGGCACTCTCCACGTGCTTGAGCAGGTTGCCGACACCGCGCTCGACTGCGGCCGGATCGGGATTCGCCAAGGCGTCGTTGGGCACGTCGCCATGCCGCTTGAGGGCCCGGACCGTGGCCACGATCACCACCGCCGAGGGGTTCAACCCGGCGGTCCGGCACTTGATGTCGAAGAACTTCTCGCCCCCGAGGTCGAAGGCGAAGCCGGCCTCGGTAACCACCCAGTCGCCGTAGGCCAGGGCCATCTTGGTGGCGATCACCGAGTTGCAGCCGTGAGCGATGTTGGCGAACGGGCCGCCGTGGACGAAGGCCGGCACGCCTTCGAGGCTCTGCACCAGGTTCGGCATCAGGGCGTCCTTCAGGACTACCATGAGCGAGCCCACGATGCCGAGACCGGCGACGGTGACCGGCTCCTGCTTCGGGGTGAGGCCGAGGAGCAGGCGATCGAGGCGCGTCCGCAGGTCGGCGGCGTCCTCGGCCAGGCAGAGCGAGGCCATGATCTCGGAGGCCGCCGTGATGTCGAACCCGGTCTCCCGCGGCACCCCTTCGAGCGGACCGCCGAGGCCGATGATCACGCGGCGTAGCGAGCGGTCGTTCATGTCCATCACCCGCTTCCAGAGGATGCGGCGGGGGTCGATCCCCAGGGCGTTGCCGTGCTGGATATGGTTGTCGAGGAGCGCGGCGATCAGGTTGTTGGCGGTGGTGATGGCGTGGAAGTCGCCGGTGAAGTGGAGGTTGATGTCCTCCCCGGGCACGAGGACAGACTTGCCGCCGCCGGTGGCGCCCCCTTTCATCCCGAAGATCGGGCCGAGCGAGGGCTCGCGCAGGGCGATGCACACCCGCTGACCGATTTTTGCGAGCCCCTGGGCGAGGCCGATGCTGGTCGTGGTCTTGCCCTCGCCCGCGCTCGTGGGCGTGATGGCCGAGACCAGCACGAGCTTGCCGGGAGGGCGTCCGGACTCGCGGGCCTCCAGACGGATCTTGGCCTTGTCATCTCCATAGGGCACCACGAAGCGGCGGTCGATCCCGAGGTCCTGCGCGACATCGAGGATGGGACGGGGCTGACTCATGCGGTGAGCTCTCCTTCGAGAAGATGGATCCATATGTCGGCTGCGCGCCGCATCGTATCGGAGTTGGCGGCCGGACGGGGAGGGAATTGTGTCAGTCGGTGATCCGCGGCAGTCGGGGGAGCCGCACCTCGAAGCAGGCGCCGCCCTCCGGCCGGTTCCGCGCCGAGACGGAGCCGCCATAGCCCTCGGCGATCGCTTTGACGATGGCCAAGCCCAGGCCGGTATGTCCGTTGCGCGCGTGGGGCTCGTCGGGCCGCCAGGTGAAGAAGCGGTCGAAGATCCGCTCGCGGTGCTCCTCCGGGATGCCGGGGCCGCGGTCGCCCACCCGCAGCACGGCCGTATCCGGCTCAGCCGCCAGCTCGACCGTCACCTCGCCGCCCGGAGGGGAGAAGCCGACGGCGTTGTCGAGGAGGTTCTCAACGACCTGGGCCAGGCGCTCGGGGGCGGCCACTGTGTGGACCGGCCCGGGGGGAGAGCGGAAGATGATCCGGGAGCCGTCTCCGGTATGCAGGCGGAAGCTGTCGAGGACCGCCGGCAGCAGCTCCCGCAGGTCGACCGGTCCGGCCGGCTCGGCTTCAAGCCGCGCGTCGATCCGGCTGATCTCCCGCACGCTCGACAGCAGGTGCTCCATGCGGGCCACCTCCCGCCAGGCGATCTCCAGGAAGCGCCGCCGGTCCGCCGGATCCTCGACCTCGCCGAGCATCTCGGTGGCCGAGCGGATCGAGGCGAGCGGGTTCTTGAGCTCGTGGGAAACGTCCGAGGCGAAGGACTCGATGAAGCGCAGATGGCGTTCGAGACGCCCGGTCAGCTCCTCCAGGGCGCGCGCCAGGTCGCCGATCTCGTCGAGCCGCCGCGAACCGCGGAACCGCCCGCGCAGCCGGCCCCGGCGGTCGACCACGGCATGGGCCTGGTCGCGGAGCTGGCGGAGCGGCCGTGCGATGGTGGCCGAGACGAGCAGGCTCAACACCGCCGCCGCCACTACCGCGGCGAGCACCACCCGGAAGATGTCCAGCCGCACGTCATAGAGAGCGAGCAGGATGCGGTAGGTCGATTGCGAGACGAGCACCGCGCCAATGACCTGCCCCTCACTGCGTATCGGGATCGCGCTGTAGAGGGTCACCGAGCGCTGGCCGGCGGTGGGCCGGATCGTGGCGCCGTAGCGTCCCGCGAGCGCCGACCGCACCTCGGGACCGAGGAGCGGCGCGCCGAGGGAGTAGACCTTCTCCGTATCCTGCGGCGGCTCGGGAGGCGCGAAGGGGCGGCTGATCCGTCCCACCAGACGATAGAGCCAGGCGCCGATCCGGTAGAGCGGATTCTCCCGTGGGTGCGGCAGGGACTCAGCGCTGCTGGCCGACTGTTCATACCGCTCTTCCCGTGGAGGCGCCACCGGGCGCGGTGGCACCAACCGAGCCGAGTCGGCGAGCAGGTTTCCCTGGCGGTCCACGACGCGGAGCCGCGAGCCCGTCCGCCCTTCCAGACGAAGCAGCAGCACCTTGGCTGCCGGCGCCTTCAGCTCTCCCTGGCCGGCGAGCGCCGCCGCGACCAGGCGCCCTTGCTGCACCATGGCCCGCTCCTGCGCTTCCAGCAGCTCTTTCTCGTAGACCTCCAGGTAGAAGAACCCGGCCGCCGGCAGGAAGACCAGCAGGATGTTGAACAGCAGGAGGCGGACCGAGATCCGGGCCAGGAAGCGCGTTCCCCCTCTTCCGGTGGACGGGGAGGCGATGGGAGAGGGGGCCAGGGGGTGAGATTCCAAGCTCACCCCTGCCGGAAGCGGTAGCCCAACCCGTAGACCGTCTCGATCTCATCAAACGAGGGGTCCGTCTCGACCAGCTTCTTGCGCAGCCGTTTGATATGGCTGTCGATCGTCCGGTCGCTCGCGTAGGCGTCGTGCGGATAGGCCTCCTCCAGGAGCTGGACCCGGGTCTTGACGTGGCCGGGGTGGCGGACCAGCGCGTGGAGCAGAGACAGCTCGGTAACAGTGAGCGGGAGCGGCGCTCCCTTCCAGGTCGCCTGGTACCGCCGCAGGTCGAGCCGCAGCGGCCCCGTCTCCAGGATGCTCTCCTCGCCGCCATCCGGCTCACGCGAAAGGGCTGCGCGGCGCAGCAGCACCTTGACCCGCGCCGCCAGCTCGCGCATCGAGAACGGCTTGCACAGGTAGTCGTCGGCTCCCAGCTCCAGGCCGAGGACGCGGTCGATCTCCTCGTCGCGCGAGGTGAGGAAGAGGATCGGCAGCCGCTCCGACAGGGCGCGCAGCCGCCGGCAGAGCTCACGGCCGTCCATGCGCGGCATCAGGATGTCGAGGATGACCAGGTCGGGCAGGTTGCGCTCGAACGCCCGCCAAGCCTCCAGGCCGTCGGCGAACAGCTCGACGCGGTGGCCTTCACGGCGCAGGGCGAACCCCACCGTCTCCCGCAGGTTCTCTTCGTCGTCCACCAGGGCGATGCGCGCTCCGGTTCCACCAGGAACATCGGCCATGGCCGCAATCTACCCCAACTTCCGCCAGCCGGGCGGGATGCCATATTTCCGCCACGATCTCCGTGCCTCTCTCCACGAAGCCGCCCTTCTCACGGCGGGCTGGCGCGGTCTGATGAATGTCTGCGGGGGGGCCGGGCGCCGGAGCGTCCGGCCCCTATCCAAAGATAATCCGGAGGACGAGAGACATGTTCGGAGAGACGTCTACGGCGGCGGCCCCTGTTGTCCAACGGCGGCCCCTGCGCGATTCCGTGCTGTTCAAGATGGTGGTGATCGGAGTGCTGATGCTGGCCCTGCTCATCCCTTTATCCATGGTGCGGGGCCTGATCTCGGAGCGGCAGATGCGGCACGACCAGACGGCCACGGAAGTGGCCAATTCCTGGGGGATGGAGCAGACCCTGAGCGGCCCGGTGCTGCGGGTCCCGTACCTCGTGCGCGGCAAGGACGAGAACGGCAAGCAGCAGGTCTGGACGGCGAATGCGTTCTTCCTGCCCGAGGACCTGGCGATCTCCGGGCAGATCACCCCCGAGCGGCGCAGCCGCGGGATCTTCGAGGTGGCGGTCTACCGCGCCCGCCTGAGCTGGAAGGGAACGTTCCGCCAGCCGAGCTTCGCGGCCTGGGGAGTTGCCGAGCAGGACATTCTGTGGAACGAGGCCGAGCTGGCCTTCGGAGTGCCTGATATGCGGGGCCTGCGCCGGAGCGTGAAAGTGTCCTGGGAGGGGCAGGACCTCGACCTCACTCCCGGCGGCGCGGTCGAGGGGATGTGGAGCCGCGGCCTGCGCACACCCGTGGAGGGCCTGGCCGTCGGCGAAGCCGGGCGGACCTATGCCTTCGCTTTCGACCTGGTGCTGGACGGCAGCCGTTCCCTCAAATTCCTCCCCCTTGGTCAGCAGACGACCATCAACCTGAGCTCCCCGTGGCCCGATCCGAGCTTCGTGGGCGCCTACCTGCCCGAATCCCGCCAGGTGGGGGAGAAGGGCTTCGATGCGACCTGGAGCGTGCCGTACTTCGGGCGGAGCTACCCGCAGCAGTGGCGGTCGATCGAAGCCTCGACGGTAGCGCCGCAGGACGCCCTCGATGCCTCCGCGTTCGGCGTGGATCTTTTCCTGCCGGTGGACGCATACCAGAAGACCGAGCGCTCGTTGAAGTACGGGATGCTCTTCCTGCTGCTCACCTTCCTGACCTTCTTCCTGTACGAGGTCTTCAACCCGTTCTCGCTGCACCCGCTGCAGTACCTGCTGGTCGGCTCGGCCCTGATCCTCTTCTATCTTCTGCTCCTGTCGATCTCGGAGCACGCGCGGTTCGGGCTGGCCTACGCGGTCGCCTCGGCGGCCACGGTCGGGCTGATCGGCGGCTACTCGGCGGCGATCCTGCGCGGCCGGCTGCGTGCCCTGGGGACGTCGGCGGCGCTGGCGGCCCTCTACGGCTACCTCTACGTGCTGCTCCAGGCCGAGGACTACGCCTTGCTGCTCGGCTCGGTCGGCCTGTTCGCGATCCTTGCCCTGGTCATGTTCGTAACGCGGCGGATCGACTGGTACGCGCCGCGTCCAGGCGGGAAGACGGTACCGGCGGCTTGAGGCTCAAGGCCGGCACCGCCAAAAACAAAAACCCCCGCGGCCCTCTCGGGCTCGCGGGGGTTGGGGAAAGCAGGTTTTTGTGGCTTGGCTCTACTCGTCTTCGTCGTCGCCTTCGCCGCCAGCCTCGCAGTCGAGGAGGTCGTCGTTGGTGATGATCCAGCCTTCCTGGCCGTCGCAGATGTCGACTCCGGGCACGACACACTCATCGCCATCCTCGTCGACGAGCCGCACGTCGTAGCTGTCGCAGGGAATGCCGTTCAGAGTGAAGGTGCCACCCGTGCTGATCACGTGGTCGCCGAGCTGATCCGGGCCCCACTTGTCCGTGTCCACCGGGGACAGGAAAAACTGGTGAAGCTCCCAGTCAGACTTGTTCTTGATGACGACGCTGTTCCCGGCCTGAGCGGTGACGGGAACCAGGAGGGCGACAGCGCACACAGCACCGGCCAGGGCCACAATGGACTTCTTCATCTAGATCTCCTTTCGGGGGTGAACCGAGTCTCATCTTAGCACGATCCGGAGCGGGACAAGTCCCGCGACAGTGATCCGAGCACAAGGTGAGGTCTCATGCCTGATGTCCGAGCCGCCCGATTCATTTCATTTCATCTCATCCCGCCGGCTTCTCCTCCGCTTTGCCGGGCCGCCGCAGATCCGCCCGCAGCAGGTCCAGCTCCTTGTAGGGAATGACCTCCGTCTGCCCGAGCTTCTTCTGGAGCTCGGGCAGGAAGGCCGAGGCGTTGCCCACCACGACGACCAGGGCCGACTCGGGGTGGATCCGCCGCTCGGCGAAGCTGCGCACCTGCTCCGCGGTCACCGCGTCGATCCGGCCGCGGTAGCTCTCGATGTATTCCCGGCCCAGGCCGTATTTCATCGCCTCCAGCACCTTGCCCGCGATCCCGTCGGGCGTCTCGATCTGCAGCGGGAACACGCCGCTGAGATAGGTCTTGCGCGACTCGAGCTCGGGCGCGGGCACCGGCGTCTTGTTCAGCTCCCGCATCGTGTCCAGCATCACCTCCAGAGCATGGACGGTGGAGTCGGTCTTGGTGGACGTCGAGGCCTGGAACGAGCCCGGCTGAATCCCCTTGACGAAGCCGCTGCCCGCGCCATAGGCAAGACCCCGCTTGCTGCGGACTTCCTGGTAGAGACGCGCGCCCGGGCCGCCGCCCACGATCGAGTTGTAGACGTCCGCCGCGAAGGCGTCCGGATCGGTGAAGGCGATCCCGACCTGTCCCACGCGGATCTCGCTCTGGACCGCGTCCGGCATGTCGATCACCACGATCCGCGGCTTCCCGCGCTGGGCCGTCTCCACCTTCGCGACCTCGTGCTCCTTGCCTTTGGGCCAGGAACCGAAGACGCGCTCCACCCGCGCGAAGGCGTCGGCGGCTTTCACGTCACCCACCACGGCGAGGATCGCCTGGTTCGGGACGTAGTGCTCGCGATGGAAGGCGACCAGGTCGTCGCGGGTCAGGCTGCCGACCGATTCCGGCGTCCCACCTTCCGGCAGACCGTACGGGTGGCCGTTGAACACCGCCCGGTCGAAGGCGGCGTCGGCCAGATAGCCCGCGTCCTCCTGCTGCACCTGCAAGCCATTGAGGGTCTGACGCCGCCAGCGCTCGACCTCCTCGGCCGGGAAGCTGGGATGGAGGACCACATCGGAGAGGAGGTCCAAGCCGAGATCGAGCTGATCCGAGGTCGCCTGCAGCGAGGCGCCGGCGGAATCCATGCTGCCATAGGTATCCAGAGTGCCTCCGACCGAATCGATGGCCTGGGCGATCTGCTGCGACGAGCGGGTCGCGGTCCCCTCGCGCAGGAGCCGGGCGGTGGCGGAGGCCAGGCCGGCCTTGGCTGCGGGATCGAACGCCTTGCCTGCCCGGAGGAGCAATTGGACCGTCACCGACGGCGTTTCCCCGTGCTGGATGACGACCACCCGGAGGCCATTGGCCAGCGTCTTCTGCTCGAAGGCGGGGAAGTGGACCTCCCGGGGCTCCTGGACCGGTGGGTAGGGCTGTTTTTTCGGTTTCATGGTCTCTTGGGCGGCGCCGAGGACGGTCGCCTGAACGGCCAGCACCAGGGCCGCGATTCTGCGCAGTGGGATCCTCATTTCTTCTCCTCGCTCGGCCGCATCGCTTCCGGCAGCATATGGACCACCGTGAGGTTCTCGGGACGGAAGTACTTGCGCGCCACGGCCTGCACGTCGGCCGCCGAGACCTTCTGGTACTTCTCGATCTGCTGATTCACCAGGCGCCAGTCGCCGAGAAGGACGGCGAAGTGCCCGATGTCGGATGCCTTGCCGTTGACGGTCTGGCGGCCGAGCACCTGGCCGGCGATGAGCTGGTTCTTGGCCTTGTCGAGCTCCTCGGTGGTGACCGGCTGGCTCTGCAGCTTCTCGATCTCTTCGACCAGGGACTTCTCCCCCTCGTCGACGGTGTGCCCCTGCTGCAGGATCGTGAAGAAGAAAAAGACTCCGGGGTCCTCCAGGGTCAGCGATTGACCGCTGGCCTGTAGAGCGATCTGCTGCTCGTAGACCATCTTGCGGTAGAGGCGCGAGCTCTGGCCGTCGGAGAGGATCCGGCTCGCCACTTCCAGGGCATAGAGGTCCGGATGCCCTTCTTCCGGCACGTGATAGTTGAGCATGACGACCGGGAGAGGCGTATTGGCGTCGTACTCCGTCACGCGGCGCTCGGCCGTCTGGTCCGGCTCCTTCGGGATCTCGCGCGGGATCTCCTTCCCCTTGGGGATGGGGGAGAAATACTTCTCGATCCAGCCCAGGGCCTGCTGCGGATCGAAGTCGCCGGCGAGGACGAGGGTCGCGTTGTTGGGCACGTAGTAGGTGCTGTGAAACGCGCGCACGTCCTCGATGGTCGCCGCATCCAGGTCGGCCATGCTGCCGATCGACAGGATCTTGTAGGGATGCCTGGTGAACGTGTTGCCCAGGACCACTTCGAAGAGCCGGCCGAAGGGCGGGTTGTCGTACCGTAGCCGCCGCTCTTCCTTGACCACGTCCCGTTCGGAGAGGAAGTTGGCCTCCGAGATGTCCAGGGCGCGCATGCGGTCGGCCTCCATCCAGAGCAGCCGCTCCAGGTGGTTGCTCGGGATGATCTCGAAGTAGAGGGTGCGGTCGAAGTCGGTGGTGGCGTTGTAGCGTCCGCCGATAGACTGGATGTACTCCGTGAACTCGCCGGGGGCGAGGTTCTCCGAGCCCTTGAACATGATGTGCTCGAAGAGGTGGGCGAAGCCGCTGCGGCCGGCGCGCTCGTTCTTCGACCCGACGTGATACCAGACCTGGATGGCGACAACGGGGACGGAATGATCCTCGTGGAGGAGGACCTTGATGCCGTTGGCGAGTTGGTGCTCGCGGGCCGCGAGCTGGGGGGGCTGCACCTTGAGCGGCGCCGCGCCGCCGAGCGCCGGGACGGCGGCGGCCAGCGCGAGGGCGGGCCAGACGATGTTTCGTTTGCGCATCCTGAGATCTTACGTGGAGAGGGAGGAGAAGGGGAGATCCCCTGTTAAAATGCCCGTCCACGTGCCGGAGTGGCGAAATGGCAGACGCAGGAGACTTAAAATCTTCCGCCCGAAAGGGCATACGGGTTCGAGTCCCGTCTCCGGCATCAAATTAAATCCAATAATATCAGTGACTTAACAGTCGGCGAGACGCCGGCGGTCCCAGGGGGGCAAGACCCAACTTCCACGACAAACCGAACAGTAGTGATTTAAAATCGCTCGCTGCAAGGCGTGCGAGCTCGAGTCCCGATTCCGGCACCACAGATGGAAACCGCAGCCACAAGTGCCACCTAAAAGAGGTGGAATTCGCTAAAGATACGGGGCCAGCCGGAACCGGTCCTCAGGTGGCCTTCTTGTTAGCCCTTGTAAGCTGGGAAAGCTGGATCACCAGCCGCAGAGCGTCATTGACCGCTTGGTGATTCGGAAACGCCTTGGCCACCTCAGGGTCGAGGAGAACCAGGTTGGTCCCTTGTTGGAAACGCTCTGCATACTTGCCTCGTACGCTTCCCTTCAAGAGCGTCCGAAGATCATACTCTGGCTCAAGATCGTCGTCTTCCTCATCCTTCTTCATAGGCTTTCCAGCCTCGGTGAACGAGACTCCATGCTTGCGAAGATTCCGCTCTTCCTTCCAAGGGTCCCACTCCAGCTCCACGGACCAAGAGTAGTTCCTTTTGCCCTCCGAGCCAACCTCAGCGCGCGCCTCAGACCGCCCGCCAGGCGGGGTAGGTCAGCAGCAGGAAGTGCACGGCGTTGAGGCCGAAATGCGCCAGGAGAGGGCGATGGTGGCGATGATCCATGGAGCGGCGCGCCACAGCGCCAGCTACAGGCGGCCGGAGCTCCCCCAGGCGGTCGCTGGCTGCGGTCGTCCCGGCTGCTCCGCTTTCCTTCTCCTCCAGCAGGCGGCAGTTGGCGTATAGTTCGGATGCCGGGTATTTTTCTCCTGACCGGGAGACCGAGAGACGTTTTCAACGAGCCCAGGACATCTACATGGAGTCGACAATGGGGGGCGAGTTCCCTGGAGAGGTATTATGATGGTCGACAACCTCGAGCGGATCGGCGAGATCCTCGGCGCGGTCGGCTCGCCCGGGTGCTTCACCGCCCGGCGGACGGCGATGGCCGATGACCTGCTGCTGGAGGTGCAGGGGCTCGGACGGCTCCACCTTCCCGTCTCGCGGGCTCAGGCGGAGAGGCTCTGCCGGCTCGCCCGGCCCGCTCGCTATGGACGGGGGGAGAAGACGCTTCTCGACCGGCGAGTCCGGGACACCTGGGAGATTCCCAGGAGCCGGGTGAAGATCGACCGCCGGCGGTGGAACCGGACGCTCCTGCCGGTGCTCGAAGAGTTGCGCGCCGATCTCGGGCTGGCCGACGGCTGCCGGCTCGAGGCCGAGCTCCACTCCTTCCTGGTCTATGGCCCGGGCCAGTTCTTCCTGCCGCACCAGGATTCGGAGAAGGGCGACGCCATGGTCGGCACCCTGGTCGTGACGTTGCCGGCCTCGTTCAAGGGCGGCGCCCTGGTCGTCGAGCACCAGGGCGAGAAGGTCGTCGACCGTGGCTCCCGCCGGCAGCTCTCCTTCGTCGCGTTCTATGCCGACTGCCGGCACGAGGTCCGACCGGTCACGGAGGGCTACCGGCTCGCCTTGACCTACAACCTGATCCTCGAGGGGGGCAAGACCGCGATCCCAGCGGCTGCCGCCGAGCCCGCGACGGTCGACGCCCTCGTCCGGTGCCTGCGCGATCATTTCGCGACACCACGCCCCTCCCGGAGGTATCGGGACGAGGGCCAGCCGGCGCAGCCGCCGAACCGTCTGGTCTACCTCCTCGATCACGAGTACACCGCGCACGGCCTCGCCTGGCAGCGCCTCAAGGGGAACGACGGCGCCCGGGCGGCGGCGCTCCGGGCGGCGGCGGAGCGCTGCGGCTGCGAGCTGGTGCTCGCGCTCGCCGAGATCCATGAGACATGGAACTGCATGGAGCCGGGCTGGGACGAGCCCTGGCGCGGCCGGAACCGCCACTGGGAGCGCGACGAGGACGATGAGTGGCCGGAGAACGACGCCGCGACGGACGATCCGGACGCCTACGAGCTCGGCGACTTCATCGACGGCGAGATCACGCTGGCCCGCTGGGTCGACCCGGCAGGGGAGGAGGCCCTGCCGATCGTCTCGAGGGTGCCCGACGACGAGGTGTGCTGTTCGACCCCGTCGTCGGACCTCGCGCCCTATGCCTCCGAGTACGAGGGGTACATGGGCAACTACGGCAACACCATGGACCGCTGGTACCGGCGGGCGGCCCTCGTGCTGTGGCCGCGCGAGCGCGCGTTCGCCGTGCGAGCCGAAGCCTCGCCCGTCTGGGCGCTCCGGGCGCTCGAGCAGCGGATCCTGGCCGGTGGGGCGCCCGAGGCCAGGGAGCTCGCGGCGTCGCTGCTGCCGTTCTGGGGGGGCGTCGCATACCGCGAGGACGGCCGCGGCCTCCTCGGCAGCGCCCTCCGGGTGGCGGACGGCCTCGCCACGCCGGAACTGGCGGCGTCGCTGCTCCAGCCCTTCCGGGTCGAGGCGCTCACCCCTGAGGAGGCGCCGCCGCTGGTCGCCCTGACCAGGCGCTATGGCGAGAGCTGGTGGGGACAGCTGCTCTCCGCCTGGTCGGGCGACCGCCATCGCAGTCCACGGCTCGATGAACGGGAGCGGCTCTCTTGGCTCGCCGCGCTGCCGCGCCTCTGCAAAGCCCTGCGCGCCGCCGACGAAGCCGTGGGATCGGCCGTCGCGCGGCTGCTGCTCCGAGACCGGTGGGAAGAGCTGCAGGTGGTGATCGGCGCGGCGCGGCGCCATGCGCAGCCGAGCCTGCGGGACAAGGCGGTGGCGGCGCTCTCCGCGCCGCTCCACGGCCTTCTCGGAAGCGCCGGCGTGGTGGTGGCGGACGACTTCCGGGACGAGGTCGTCGCAGCCCTGTGCACCGCCGAGAACGAGCCGCTGCTCCCCTGCCTCGTGCAGGTGGTGCGGGCGGCCGCCAAGGAGAAAGCGCAGCCCGGGAGATCGGCCGCGCCTGCGCTTGCGGCCCTGACGCGACATTGCATCGGGCGACTGGAGGCCCGGCTGGCCCGGCCGGCGCGGAGCGCGGGCGACTGGTCGATCGCCCTTCCGGACGGCTGCCGTTGCGAGCTCTGCAGCAGGCTGGGCGCCTTCCTCGCCGATCCTGTCCGCCAGCGGCTCGAATGGCCGCTCGCCGAACAGGGCCGGGGGCACATTCATCAGCGGATCGATGCCTCCGAGCTCCCCGTGCGCCACGAAACACGGCGCTCGGGGCGGCCGTACACCCTGATCCTGAGCAAGACGGAAGAGCTGTTCGAGCGGGAGGCCCGCGAGCGCCGGTCCTGGCAGTCCGATCTCGCCCGGCTCGGGCGGCTCCGCGCCGTTCGATAGAGGAGAGACAGCATGGTCGCGATGCGTGAGCGGGGGCGACCCTGGCCCGCGTGATATGATCCCGGCCTGAGCATGAGCGGATGGAAGCAGATGCTGCGACGACTGGTGCGGGAGCCCGGCTTCTCGACCATCACTGTGCTGACCCTGGCCCTCGCCCTGGCGGCGGTGGTCACGTTGTTCACCCTGGTCAACGCCGTGCTGCTGCGCCAGCTGCCGTACCCGGGGTCCGCCCACCTGGTGGAGATCAGCCACACCGTCCCGGGCCTCAATCTCGAGAAGATGGACATGTCGGCGCGGCTGTATCTCCATTACCTGGGGCACAGCAAGACCCTCGCCGGCATCGCCCTCTGGAGCAGCGCCGAGATCACCCTCACCGGCGGCCAGGAGCCGGTCCGCGTGCCCGGGGCGGTGGTCTCTCCCTCCGCGTTCCGCATCCTGCGGGTCAAGCCGGAGCTCGGCCGGGCCTTCAGCGAAGAAGAAGGACGGCCCGGCGGCACCCCGGTGGTGATCCTCGGCCATGACCTGTGGCAGAGCCGCTATGGGGGCAAGGCCGACATCCTCGGCCGGCCGCTCGACGTCAACGGCACGCTGCGCGAGGTGGTGGGGGTGATGCCGGCCGGCTTCGACTTCCCCAGCCCCACCACCGAGCTGTGGATCCCGCGGGTGCTCGATCCCAGCAAGGCGCGGCTGGGCTACTTCAACGATCAGGCCATCGCCCGCGTCCGCAGCCAGGTTACGCTCGAGGCGGCACAGGCCGAGCTCGTGCAGCTGACCCGCGACCTGGTGGGCGCCTTCCCGGACGAGGAGGCGGCGAAGCCGCTCCAGGACGGGGGCTTGCGTCCGGTGCTCAAGACCCTCCTGGAGACCACCGTCGGCAAGGTACGGCTGGTGCTGTGGACGCTGTTTGCCGCGGCCGGGCTGATCCTCGCCATCGCCTGCGCCAACGTCGCCAATTTGTTCCTGGTGCGCTTCGAAGAACGCTCCGGCGAGCTGGCGGTCCGCGGCGCCCTGGGTGCGAGCCGCGGCCGGCTGGTGGGTGGGCTCTTCGCCGAGGGGCTGGCTCTCGCTGCCCTCGCCGGTGGGGTGGCCGTGGTCCTGGCCTGGGGGACCTTGCGCCTGGTGGTCCGGTTCGGCGCGGGCACGGTGCCGCGTCTGCACCAGGTGGGCATTGACGCCGTGGCGGTGCTGTTCACCCTCGGCGCGGCGGTCCTGGCGGCGGTCCTGGCGTGTCTCTTGCCGGCCTTGCGAGCGAGCCGCATCGACCTCGCGGACGTGGTGCGCGACGGTGGCCGCGCCTCCGCTGGCCTCGAACGGCACCGCCTGCGCCATGCCCTGGTGGCGGCCCAGGTCGCCCTGGGGATCGTGCTGCTGGTGGCTTGCGGGCTGGTGGTGCGGAGCCTCCTGGCCTTGCAGAAGGTCGACCCCGGGTTCAGGACGAGCGGCGCGGCGACCTTCCAGCTGGTTCTGCCGGCCGCGACGTATCCTGATGCGCAAGCCCGGGTGCGCTTCGCGGAGGAGACCCTGGAGCGGCTGAAGGCGCTGCCGGGGGTCGGGGCGGTGGGCCTGGCCAGCTACCTGCCGCTGTCCGACGCCGAGAGCGGCTCCGCGTTCGTGGTGGAGGAGCTCCCCCTGGAGCCGGGAGAGGTGCCGCCGGTCTTCATGGAGACGAACGCCAGCGCCGGCTACTTCGCCGCCCTGGGCATCCCGCTCCTGGAAGGACGGACCTTCGAGCCCGACGACTACCGCCAGCGCCTGGGTCGCATCGTGATCAGCCAATCGGTGGCCCGCCGCTACTGGCCAAAGGGCAGCGCGCTTGGCAAGCGGATGACGTCGTGGGGGCCGAAGGCGGAACAGCAGGGCTGGTACACGGTGGTCGGAGTGGTGGGCGACGTGCGTCTGAAGGGCCTCGACCAGGAGCCGGTGGACGTGGTCTACGAGCCCCTCCTGGGCCTCGCTGACGGCCGCAAGGACCTCGGTGCCAGCCTCTCCTTCGTGGTCGCGAGCAGCCTGCCGGCGGCGTCTTTGGCACCGTCCCTGCGCACTGTCGTACGCGGCGTCGACTCCAACCTGCCGATCACCCAGGTGCGGACGGTGGACAGCCTGGTGCACGACTCCTGGGCCCGCATGTCGTTCACCGTCACGGTGCTGCTGCTGGCGTCGCTGATGGCGCTGGTGGTTGCGGCGGTGGGGCTCTACGGGGTGGTGTCGTATCTCGTGACCCGGCGCACCCGGGAGCTTGGCATCCGCATGGCCCTGGGGGCCGACGGCGGCCGCATTCGCCGGCTGGTCCTCGGCCATGGGCTCCTGGTCGCCGGCCTCGGCATCCTCGCCGGCGTGCTTCTGGCGTTGGCTTCCACCCGGCTGCTGGCGTCGCTGCTGTTCCAGGTGGGGAGCCGGGATCCGCTGACGTTTGTGCTCGCGGCCCTGGTGCTTCTCCTGGTCGCTGCCGTGGCCTCTTACTTGCCCGCCGCGCGTGCTGCCCGCACGGCTCCTGCCGAGGCTTTGCGCACGACGTAGGGGGCGGCCCAAGGATCGTGAAGCTCGACACCGAATTCATACAGCTGCCCTGGCGATTCGACGCCGGACGGTTGGCCGCCGAGGTGGCGGCGCTCCCCGAGGAGGCCTGGCGCCCGCACCCCCAGGGGCATCCCGGCAATTCGGCGCTGCCGCTGGTGGCGGCCGGCGGCGACCCGGCCAACGACGCCACCAAGGGGCCGATGCGGCCGACGCCGCACCTCGCGCGCCTCCCCTGCCTGCGCCAGGCGCTCGCCGCCTTCGGCACCGTCCTCGGCCGCACTCGCCTGATGCGGCTCGACGGCGACGCCGAGGCGACGCCCCATACCGACACCAACTATTACTGGTTCGAGCGCGTGCGCATCCACCTGCCGCTGGTCACCGACCCGGCGGTGCGCTTCCTCTGCGGCGCGCGTGAGCTCCACATGGCGGCGGGCGAGGTGTGGATCTTCGACACCTGGCAGACCCACAACGTGGTGAACCCGAACCCCACCCGCCGCATCCACCTGGTGGCCGACAGCGTCGGCTCTGCCTCGTTCTGGGCCGTGGTGGCCCGCGGCCGGCGGCCGTTCGCGGCGGACGGGCCGGCGGCCTTCGAGCCGCGCTTCGTCCCCTTCGACCCCGCCGCCGAGCCGGAGCTCGCCTTCGAGACGGTCAACCAGCCGGTGGTGATGTCGCCCTGGGAGCAGGGCGAGGTCCTGCGCTTCGTCCGCCGCGAGCTCGCGGCCGGGGACAACCCGCGGCCGCTGACCGGCGAGCTTACCGCCCTGCTCGCCGAATTCGCGCGGGACTGGCGGGCCCTGTGGGCGGCACATGGCGCCGCGCCCGACGGCTGGCCGGCCTTCCGCGAGCGCCTCGACCGCCTGGCGGCGGGGCTCGTCCGCTTCGAGGGGCAGCTGCGGCTCGCCAGCGGCTCCGAGGCGGTCGAGATCGTCCGCCAGCTCGCCATCCGACCGGCCTTGAACCCGGAGCTCGCGCCGCCGGCCGCCGCGGGGCCGCCGGCCGTGGCGCCGGCCGGGCCGGCCGGCCAGGCCGGGGACGATCCTGGCGCCTTCCGCGCCGTCTATTCCCCGGGCTTCGCCGGCATTCTGGAAGGGCTCGGCGTCTCGCTCCTGGTGTCGACCTACCAGAGCGGCCGCCTGATTACCGTCGGCGCCGACGGCGAGGGCTTGAACGTCCACATCCGCGCCTTCCCGAGCCCGATGGGGATCGCGGTGACGCCGGCCGGTTTCATCCTGGGCACCGAGCGCCACGTCTGGGAGCTCGCCAACCAGCCGGAGGTGGGGAAAAAGCTCCAGCCGCACGGCAAGCACGACGCCTGCTACCTGCCCCGCAAGGTGCACGTCACCGGCGACATCCGGGTGCACGAGCTGGCGGTGGGGCAGGACGGCCTCCTGATCGTCAACACCCGCTTCTCCTGCCTGGCCGGCCTCGATGCCGACAACAGCTTCGTGCCGCGCTGGCGGCCGCCGTTCGTGACCGCCCTCTCGCCCGACGACCGCTGTCACCTGAACGGCCTCGCGATGATCGACGGCCGGCCCGGCTTCGTCACCGCCCTGGGCGCCACCGACACGCCACAGGGGTGGCGGGAGGGGAGGGCCGACGGCGGCGTGCTGCTCGACGTGCCGAGCGGCGAGATCCTGCTCTCGGGGCTCTCGGTGCCGCACTCGCCGCGCTGGTACGGCGGCCGGCTGTGGGTGCTCGAATCCGGTAAGGGGGAGGTCGGGGTGGCCGACCTCGACCACGGCCGAGTCGAGTGCCTGGCCCGGCTCCCCGGCTTTACCCGCGGCCTGGCCTTCGCCGGCCGCTACGCCTTCGTCGGGTTGTCCCAGGTCCGCGAGTCGAACCTCTTCGTCGGGCTGCCGCTTGCCGAGCGCGCCGACGAGTTGCGCTGCGGCGTCTGGGTGCTCGATCTCGGCAGCGGCACGCTCGCCGCCTTCCTGCGCTTCGAGGGGCCGGTGCAGGAGATCTTCGACCTCCAGATCCTCCCTGCCCGCTATCCCGAGATCGTCGAGCCCGACTCCGACCTGCTGGCCGACGCCTTCACCCTGCCGGCGGCGGCGCTGGCCGAGGTGGCGCCGGGGTAGGAGAACGTCCGGCCCGAGGCTCCGGTCGGCACCCTTGCCGCCGGCCGGAGCCGCAGGGCATTGCCGGTGATCAGATGCTCAGTTTGGGGACGATTTCCTGCAACGGCTTGACCGCGCCGAGCTGCCGCAGCAGGCCGAGGCTGTCCATCTCCAGCCAGCCGGCAGTGAGGGTGCCCTCCACCGGCCCACTCACGGCGAGGCCGTTGACAGTGCCGGTCTGCACCGGCTGGCCCCCCGGGCCGGTGTAGATGCCGATGGCGGAGAGGGTGACGTAGTTGCCGGTCGGCTGGATGCCGAGGAACGGGCCGGTGTGCTGGCCGCGCAGGGTCCAGCGGATGGTGACCTCGGTGTCACCGCTCGCGGTCTCGGCGCCGAAGAGGTCGTTGACCTCCAGCTCGAAGCCGGGGAATCCCTGGTTGAACTCGCGCGAGAACTGCTTGATGCCCTCGGGGCCCGGCGCGAAGCCCGGGAAGGGGTACTGGAAGCGGAAGTCGGCGGTCAGGATCTTGTCTGCGAGGTCGTAATTGCCGTCACGGAATACCTGCGTGAACAACGCCTCGACTGCCTGGGTGCTCGCCTGAACATTGGCCATGTCGCCTGCTCCTTAAAGTAACAGCGTTTCTCGAAAGGCCTCCCTCACACTGAGGGACGCCTCGATCCACGGGGAGGCGCGAGAAATTCGTGATCATCAATGTATGGTAAGTGCGGCCCGGGCGCGGGTCAAGACAGCTCGCCGGCGGCCAGATTCCGCAGGGCACTGAGCGACGGCACGAAGGCGTAGACCGCTCCCGTAGCGTGGACGTGGCGCTGGAAAGACAGGGCCTGGCGGCCGTGCAGGGGGCAGCGCAGCGTGACCGGAGCGGCGTCTTCGCCGATCAGGGGGTCGGGCCCGTCGTCGGCTTCGAAGAAGTCAGGGTCGTGGGCCCAGCCACGCAGCAGGAACTCGAATTGCTGCTCGATGCTCGCCATGAACGAGTTCATCAGGAGGCCGCGCTCGACGTCGGGGCCGAAGCCGGGGCCGGCTTCGGGATCGTAGACCGGGCCGAAGGGCACGGCGCGCCGGATCAAACGGTGCCACTCGCGGTCGACCACCAGGTTGGAGCGCGGGTACATTTTGCGGATGTGGGAAAAACGCGGCGTCTTGAGGCCGTGCGGATCGTCTTCGTAGTCGAAGACGCCCGGCGCAGCGCCGTTGTCCACCTCGGGAGAGTGTGCCAGGGGGGCGCCGCTCGGCCAGCGGCCGATCAGCCGGGCCGCCAGCTCGTCGGCCGATATCGGCACCCCGCGGCCGGCCAGCTCGGCACTCGCCGCGGCCAGCTGGGCGCGCCAGCCCGGCACGTCCTGCTGGAAACGCTTGAAGACCTGGAAGGTGCCGTCGTGCATCCACGCTGGACAGGCGATGGGCGGCCCCAGGCCGCCGGCGCCGTGGCGCGGGTGGCCGAGGACGAACTCCCCGGCCGGGGTCAGCCGGCGCTCCGGCTCGCCTTCCGCCGGATCGTCGTGGCCGAGCACCGCCGGCTGCGAGATGCCGTCGCGGAAGCCGAAGTGCTCGCGGCCGGCCATGGCTCCGGGGAGCAAGCCGCCACGCTCCACGTGCACGACGTCGACCCCATTATCGGCGAGATCACTGGCGAGCCGCCTCTCTTCTTCGATTGCTCCCTCGAGACGCTCCAACGAGGTTGAAGCCAGGGTGAGGAGGGCGTCGACGGGCGCCTGGCCCGGACCGCCGAAAGCCCAGCGCTCGGGCGCCCCGGGGCCGCGGTCGCGCAGCTTGGCGGCGCGGGCGGCGGGGCCCTGGCGGAATGCCTCGAAGGCTTCCAGGCCGGCGAGCGCCGCAGGCGAAAGCCGGCCCAGCCCGCGATAGGAAAGACCGAGGCTCCGGTAGACGGCAGACTCACCGGCGACAGTTCCGCCGCCCGGAGCCGCGTTCACCTGCGCCGTGGCGGTGATCCCGGAGAGCACCCGCCGCAGCCAGCGGCGGGCACCTCCGGGGTCGGCCAAGGAGAGCATCAGGAAGGCCTGATGCTCTTCGGGAAATGGAGCCAAGACGTTGCCCTGGATCTCCTCCGAGGCACGTAGCGGCGCCGCCGCGTCGCAGGTCATTCCCAACGATCAGAAGCGCAGGTTGGGGACGATTTCCTGCAAGGGCTTGACCGCGCCCAGCTGCTGCAACAGGCCGAGGGTGTCCATCTCCAGCCAGCCGGCATTGAGGGAGGTTCCCGTCCCAGAGCCGATCGGGTCGGCCGGCGGCTTGTCGGGGCCGGTGTAGATGCCGATGGCAGAGACGGTGACGTAGTTGCCGGTTGGCTGGATGCCGAGGAACGGGCCGGTGTGCCGGCCGCGCAGGGTCCAGCGGATGGTGACCTCGGCTTCACCGCTCGCGGTCTCGGTGCCGAAGAGGTCGTTGATCTCCACCTCGAAGCCGGGGAAGCCCTGGTTGAACTCGCGCGAGAACTGCTTGATGCCCTCAGGGCCCGGCGCGAAGCCCGGGAAGGGGTACTGGAAGCGGAAGTCGTCGGTCAGGATCTTGTCCGCGAGGTCGTAGTTGCCGTCACGGAAAACCTGCGTGAACAACGCCTCGACTGCCTGGGTGCTCGCCTGAACATTGGCCATGTCGCCTGCTCCTTAGGTAACAGCGTTTCTCGAAAGACTTCCCTCACACTGAGAGACGTCTCGATCTACGGGGGCGGCGGAAAGATTCGTGATCATCAAGATCACTATATGGTAAGGGCGGTCCGGGTGCGGGTCAAGAGAGAGGCGCCACCGGCTCGCGCAGATCCTGGAACTGGCGTTGACAAAGCCGGGCGTAGAGGCCGTCTTGGGCCATGAGCTCATCGTGGCGGCCGAGCTCGACGATGCGGCCGCGGTCGAGGACGGCGATGCGGTGGGCGATGCGGACCGTGCTCAGCCGGTGGGCGACGACGATCGCGGTGCGGCCGGCCAGCAGCCGCTCGAGGGCCTCCTGTACCAGGTGCTCGCTCTCGCTGTCGAGGGCGGAGGTGGCCTCGTCCAGGAGCAGCATGCGCGGGGCCTTGAGCAGGGCGCGGGCGATGGCCAGGCGCTGGCGCTGGCCGCCGCTCAGCCTGGTGGCCCGCTCGCCGACCACCGTGTCGTAGCCCTCCGGCAGCTCGGTGATGAAGTCGTGGGCGTTGGCCGCCCGGGCTGCCGCGATCATCTCCTCTTCGCTCGCCTCGAGCCGGCCGTAGAGGATGTTCTCGCGCACCGTGCCGCCGAAGAGCTGCGTTTCCTGGGGCACGAGGGCGATCTGCCGCCGCAGGCTCGCGAGGCTCACCGTGCGGAGGTCGACGCCGTCGATCAGCACCCGGCCCGCGGTGGGGTCGTAGAAGCGGGGCACCAGGTTGACCAGGGTGGTCTTGCCGGCCCCGCTGGGGCCCACCACGGCGAGGATCTCGCCCGGCTCGAGCTCAAGGGAGACCTCGGCCAGCACCGGCGCCATCGGGACGCCGGGGGCCGGGGCAGCATAGGCGAAGCTCACCCGCTCGAAGGTCAGGCGGCCGGCCATGGGGGGCAGGTCGGGGGCTCCGGGCAGCTCGACCACGTCGGTCCGGGTATCGAGCAGCTCGAGCAGCCGCAGCGACGAGCCCACCGCCTGCTGCAGCCGGCTCCACAGCCCGCCGAACCAGTTGATGGCGCCGCCCATCATCGAGGTGAGGATGATGAAGGTCACGAGCTGCCCCGGGCTGAGCTTGCCCGCCAGCACCTGCTTGCCGCCGTACCAGATGACCAGCACCGTGCAGGTGAAAAACATCGCCGAGAGGATCGGCCCGAAGGTCACCTCCAGGTACAGCCGGCGGAGCGCGAGGGTGAAGAGCCGGTGCAGCCGCGCCCCGAAGCGCCCGGCCTCGTACTCCTCACGGACGAAGGAGCGCACGATGCGGATGGCGCTCAACGACTCCTCCAGCACCGTGGTCACGTCGGCGACCACGTCGGTCAGGTCCTGGGACAGGTTGCGCAGGAAACGGCCGAGGATCGTCGAGGTGATCGACACGGCGGGCACCAGCAGCACCATCAGGAGGGTCAGGCGCCATTCGAGATAGAGGATCACCACGAGCGCGCCGAGAAACGTGAGCACCTGCTGCAGCAGCCCGGCGACGTCGGCGGTGAGCACGCTGCGGATGTTCGAGACGTCGTTCATCACCCGCGATACCAGCTCGCCGGTGCGGCGCTGGTTGAAGAACGACAGCGACAGGGTCTGCAGGTGCTCGTAGAGCTTCTGGCGCAGGTCGATGGTCAGGCGCACGCCGACGTAGCTCAGGAGGTAGCCCACCAGCAATTGGGTGCCGCTCTGCAGGAGGTAGATGGCGATGAGGGCGAGGGTCACCCGGGTCAGCAGGCTGGGATCGCCGCCGGGCACGATGGAGTCGACCAGGAAGCTCCAGGCGAGGGGGCCGGCCAGGCTCAGGACGCTGCCGACGAACACCCCCAGGAGGGCCAGGAGCAGCCGCCGGCGGTAGGGCCGGGCAAAGGCGAAGAGCCGCCTCAGGGGCGCGAGACTGCTCGCCATGCGTCCCCCGCGCAGGTTGGCGAGGAGGGCCATGAGGCCGCCGAGGGTGGGTTGCGCGCTGTCCAGGGGTGTGGCCATCGACGTCTTCCGGCTGCCCGAACCTTGAACCGATGTAGAACGGTCTCAGTCTACATCAGAGAGCCCCGAGACCATACACCTGGTCCACCTGCGGGCTGACCGGCCGGTCTGCTGTCGCCCCTTCGGGGCTTTCTGAGGGTGGGAACCCCTGGCAACCTGGGGCTTACGCCCCAGGCTTATCGGGATAGGGGGGGAGCCTCGCGGCTCCCACCCCTCCCACACCACCGTGCGTACGGGTCCGTACACGGCGGTTCGGCTGGTTAAGCTTTCGACCAGGTCTCCAAAGTCGGAAGGCCAAGGG
>Ga0190274_10000191_pt1 | contig 42073 bp, 54 predicted proteins | sample Popmic531T_FD_133002 | JGI IMG/M metagenome (GOLD analysis project Ga0190274, IMG submission 133002) | Populus adjacent soil microbial communities from riparian zone of Yellowstone River, Montana, USA - 531 T | ecosystem: Environmental > Terrestrial > Soil > Riparian zone | place: USA: Montana... | reverse complement strand
GTATCGTTCACGTCGCTTCACCAGCGCGCGGCATTAGCTCAATTGGCAGAGCAGCTGACTCTTAATCAGCGGGTTCGGGGTTCGAGTCCCTGATGCCGTACCACCCTCGAAGGGCCGGGAACCACAGGTTCCCGGCCCTTCGTGCGTTCTAGTCTGGGTCCATGGCGAACCGGTTGTCCTTCCAGTCCCGCAACAGCGTGCTGTCGCTGTGGTCCGACGGCTCGGTGCTCAGCATCGGCTCCGTCGGGTCCGCACTGTCGGTCGGCAGCGTCGGGTCCTACGCGTCGTTCCTGTCCATCGGCTCCTCGATGAGCCGCTTCTCGGTGCTGTCGCACCAGAGCAACAACTCCGTGCTCTCGCACCAGTCGAACCGCGGCATCCTGGCTTCTCAGGCCGACGGTGCCGTCCACGGACGCCCCACCCCGGCCGAGGTCGCGATCCCCGTCCTCGTGGTGCTCGCTGCCGGGGCGGCGTACGCCGCGGTGCGGCGCTACGGCGGTTGACACCCGCGAGCATGCTGGAGACATGGAGATCCAGCAGGCGCTCGACGCCGTCCGGGCCAACCGTCAGGCGATCCTGACCACGATCAAGCAGGACGGCCGGCCGCAGCTGTCCAACGTGCTCGCCGGGGTCGGCGACGACGGGCTGATCCGGATCTCCACGACGGCGGACCGGGCGAAGTACGCCAACCTCCGCCGTACGCCGTGGGCGGCGATCCACGTCAACGGCGAGAGCTTCTGGGCGTACGCCGTCGTCGAGGGTGACGTCACCGTCTCGGAGGTTGTCGCCGAGCCGGATGACGCGGCCGCCGACGAGTCGGTCGAGCTCTACCGCGCGCTGGCGGGCGAGCACGAGGACTGGGACGACTACCGAGCCTCTCTGGTGCGCGACCGCCGGGTCGTGGTGCGGGTCGCGCCGACCCACGCGTACGGCATGCTGCGCTGAGCTACCGGTGCTGAGCTACAGGTAGAGGCCGGTGGCCTCGTCGCCGACCCGCTCGGCGGCGACGGCGTGGACGTCACGCTCGCGCATCACGACGTACAGCTCGCCGTGGACCTCGACCTCGGACTTGTCCTCGGCGTCGAAGAGCACCCGGTCGCCGACCTCGACGGCACGGGCGTGTGGCCCGACCGCCACGACCTTCGACCAGGCCAGGCGGCGCGCACCCATGGCAGCCGTGGCGGGGATGACGATGCCGCCGGAGGAGCGGCGTTCGCCGGCCTCCCGGTCGAGCTCGACGAGGACTCGGTCGTGGAGCATCTTGATCGGGGTCTTGCTGCCCAACGAGTCGTTCACGAGCTCAGTTGACGACCTTCCGGATGATCGTGAACACCACGACCACGCCCACGACGCCGCCGACGACCTTGAGGATGTTGTCGGTGCGCGGCTGGCCGGTCCGCACGTCCACGAAGTGCGCCTTGATGCTGCTGACCTCGCGGCTCACGATGGTCTTCGGGTGCGCCCGGTAGAGGAGCTGGTCGATCGTCGTCGCCAGTTGCTCCCGGGTCTGCTCGATCTCGCGCTCGAGCGCGGACAACGAGTCGTCCTTAGCCACTGGTTCTCCTCCGTCGACGGGTGCGGGTCGAGGCTATCAACCGAGCGGTACCCAGGTCAGGGCCGGGGCATCGCCGTACGGGGATCGAACCCGAAGGGCAGCTCGAGCCGGTGGGCGCGCATCAGCGCGTCGTCGGTGAGCACGTCGTACGTCGTACCGTCGGCCACGATCGTCCCGCCGCTGAGGACCACCGAGCGCGGGCACAGCTCCAGCGCGTACGGCAGGTCGTGCGTCACCATCAGCACGGTCACGTCGAGGGAGCGCAGAATGTCGGCGAGCTCGCGCCGCGAGGCCGGGTCGAGGTTGGACGACGGCTCGTCGAGCACGAGGATCTCGGGCTCCATCACCAGCACGGTCGCGACGGCGACCCGCCGGCGCTGCCCGAAGGACAGGTGGTGCGGCGGACGGTCCACGTACTCCGCCATCCCGACCTGCTCGAGCGCGTGCATGACCCGCCGGTCCAGCTCGGCGCCCTTGATGCCGAGGTTGGCCGGCCCGAACGCGACGTCGGCGCGGACGGTGCCCATGAAGAGCTGGTCGTCGGGGTCCTGGAAGACGATCCCGACCCGGCGCCGGATCTCGGCGAGGTTGGCCTTCTCGACCGGGAGGCCGCTGACGGACACCGAGCCCGCGCCGGCGGTGTGGATGCCGTTGAGGTGCAGCACCAGTGTGGTCTTGCCGGCGCCGTTGGGGCCGAGCAGAGCGACCCGCTCGCCCTGGTGGACGTGCAGGTCGACGCCGAAGAGCGCCTGGTGGCCGTCGGGGTAGGCGTAGGCCAGGCCGCGGACGTCGAGGACGGGAATGCTCACTGGGTCATCACCGGGGCATTCTCCCGGTGTAGCCGCGCGACAGCATCGCCAGGTGCACCCGCTCGCCGCGCTCGTAGGACCGGATGAAGAGCGCGCCGGCCGAGCGGGCCAGGACCGGCCAGTGCCTGGGGTTGCGGGCGGTGAAGCCACGCGACTCGCGGGCGACCTTCATCCGCTGCATCTCGCCGGTGACGACGTCGAGGTAGCGGACCATGAAGGACATGATCTGCACCAGCTGCTGGGGCAGCCGCAGCCGCTCCAGGCCGAGCAGCAGCTCGTTGGGCTCGGTGGTGGCGGCGAGGGTGAGGCTCGCGAGCACGCCGAGGGTGCCCTTGATCAGCAACGCGATGCCGGCCTCGAGGCCGTGCTGGCTGACGCTGACGCCGAGCACCTCGGTCTGCGGGCCGGTCGCCACGAACGGCAGCAGCACCGCGAAGAGGACGAACGGGACCTCGACGACGGTCCGCTTGAGCAGGTACGCCGGAGGCACCCGCGAGACGCCGATGACGACGACCAGGATCGCGAGGTAGGCGCCGAAGGCGGCGTACCAGTCCCGCGGCGTCGCCACCACGACGATCATGAACGCCAGCAGCGCCAGGATCTTCAGGTGTGCGGGCGTGCGGTGGACGACCGAGTGCCCGTGGAAGTGCAGCTTGTGGCCGTGCCCCGCGCCCACGTCAGGCCGCTGGCTGGTGGTCGCGACGGCGTACGACGTAGACGAGGCCGGTGCCGAGCGCGAGCACGACGACGACCCCGACGATGCCGGCAACGGCGCCGGAGACCCGCGCGTTGTCGACGTCCTTCGCCTGGTAGCCGGCCAACGGGCTGTCCGCGGCGCCGTGGTCGGTCTCCGTGTCCGCGAAGCCCTTGTCCTGCGAGACCTTGGTCAGGCCGTCCGGCTGGCTGGACGCGTAGTAGCTGACCCCGCCGGCGAGCACGAGCGCGGCGACCAGGACGCCGAGGGCGACCCACTTGGTGGCGACGTTCTTCACGCTGCTGCTCCCGTCGCCGAGGAGGGCTTGATCTCGAGCTCACGCTTCGCGAGCAAGCCGCGCGCGCCGTACACGAGGTCGGGTCGTACGGCGAGGATCGCGCCGATCGCGAGGAACGTGATGACGCCCTCGCCGATGCCGATCAGGACGTGCACCCCGACCATCGCCGTGGTGAGGGTGTCGAGCGGGATGTCCGCCGTACCGCCGATCGCGTAGAGGACTACGAAGAGCACGGCCGCGACCGGGACCGAGAGGAAGGCGGCGATGCCCGCCTGGACCGGGACGAGCGAGAGGCGCTTGGGCAGGACGGCCTGGAGGAGCTTGAAGACCAGCCAGCCGACGGCGACCGTGGTCAGGCCCATCAGCGTGATGTTGGTGCCGAGCGCGGTGATGCCGCCGTCGGCGAAGAGCAGCGACTGCACCAGGAAGACCACACTCAGGCACAGGATGGCGGTCCAGGGTCCGACCAGCACGGCGGCGAGCGCGCCGCCCATCAGGTGGCCGCTGGTGCCGGCACCCACCGGGAAGTTGAGCATCTGCACGGCGAAGATGAAGGCAGCCACCAGCCCGACCATCGGCGCGGTCTTGTCGTCCAGCTCCTTGCGAGCCTTGACGAGAGCGGTGCCGACGCAGACCGCGGCGACGACGCCGGTCGCGGCCGAGGTCGGGGCGTCGAGGAAGCCGTCCGGGACGTGCATGCGCTCTCCTGTCAGCGTGCAAGAGTCTGGGGATAGGTTGGCTTTCGCCCGAGATTGCTCACCCTACGTTATTGCACATCGCTTGCGACAAGGAGTTCGCCCTGTGAGCCAGCCTGCTCGCCTCTCCCCCGGTGACACCGCCCCCGAGTTCACGCTCACCAACGACGCCGGCGAGGAGGTCGCGCTGAGCGACTTCCTCGGTCGCAAGGTGATCGTGTACTTCTACCCAGCAGCGATGACCCCGGGCTGCACCAAGCAGGCGTGCGACTTCACCGACTCGCTGTCGTCGCTGCAGGCGGCCGGCTACGAGGTCGTCGGCATCTCGCCCGACAAGCCGGAGAAGCTGGCGAAGTTCCGCGAGCGCGACGGCCTCACCATCACGCTGCTGTCCGACCCGGACAAGTCGGTGCTCGCGGCGTACGGCGCGTTCGGCGAGAAGAAGCTCTACGGCAAGGTCGTCGAGGGCGTCATCCGCTCCACGGTCGTCGTCGACGAGGACGGCAAGGTCTTCCTGGCGCAGTACAACGTCAAGGCCACCGGCCACGTCGCCAAGCTGCGCCGCGACCTCGAGCTCAACCTGGCGGACGAGGAGCCTCGCTGACGGCTGGCGGGTTTCCCCGGCCGCCCGGGGAAACCTGCCGACACGCCGTTGCGGCAACGGCGTGTCGGCAGGTTTCGACTGACCACCCCGCGCGTACGACGGCGCCCATCGCAGGGACGCCACCCGGCGATCCTCGGTCGGACCACATCAGTCTCACCAGCACCATCGCGTCGTCCATTGGTCACGAACCGCACGAACGAAGCCTCGGAACCCGCGATTTCTGACCAATCGTTGTGCCGATGAGACACATGTGAATGACGGGACGGCCATGGCGACCACACCTCGGCGGCTTCCCGATAGGCGCGATCCCTGCCGGCCGTGACGGACAATCGGACGCCGGGAGGCCGCCGACCTTGCGCGCAGGTCACCTCTGCGACATGGAAGACTGACGCCGCTCGCCGAAGTGGTGGAACTGGCAGACACGCAGGTTTTAGGTACCTGTGCCTTCGGGCGTGGGGGTTCAAGTCCCCCCTTCGGCACTCGTATCCGCAAAGTCGCGTCACGATGTGACGGCGGTCACTAGAGTCCGCGCATGGACTCCGCCCTGACGACGGTCGCGCTCCCGCTGGCACTCGGCATCATCATGTTCGGGCTCGGGCTCTCCCTGACCCCGGCCGACTTCCGGCGGGTGGCGAGCGCCCCCAAGGCGGTCGCGATCGCGCTCGGCTGCCAGCTGGTCCTACTGCCGGCGGTCTGCTTCGGGCTGGTCAAGGCGCTCGACCTGCCGCCGCTGCTCGCGGTCGGCATGATGCTGCTCGCGGCCTCGCCGGGCGGCACCAGCGCGAACCTCTTCAGCCACCTCTTCCGCGGCGACGTGGCACTCAACGTCACCCTGACGGCGATCAACTCGATCGTGTCGATCATCTCGCTGCCGCTGATCACCAACTTCGCGATCAACCACTACGACCTCGGCGACACGGTCTCGCTCCAGTTCGGCAAGGTCGTCGAGGTCTTCGCGATCGTCCTGGTGCCGGTGCTGATCGGCATGCTCGTGCGGGCGAGGGCCGCGGCGTTCGCGACCCGGATGGACAAGCCGGTGCGGATCGGGTCGGCCGTGATCCTGGCCGTCCTGGTCCTCGGCGTCCTGATCGACCAGCGCGAGGACACGGCCGGCTACCTCGCCGACGTCGGCCTCGCGGCGGCGATCTTCTGTGCCATCTCGCTGGTGACCGGGTACGTCGTGCCGCGCGCCGCCGGCGTACGCGAGGCGCAGGCGGTCGCATCGTCGATGGAGATCGGCGTCCACAACGCGACGCTCGCGATCTATGTCGCCGTCGAGGTGCTGGACAGCACCGAGATCTCGATCCCGGCGGCGGTCTACTCGATCTTCATGTTCGCGTTCGCCACCCTGTGGGGGCTGCTGCTCACCAGGCGGCTGGCCCGGACGGCTCAGCCGGCCTGACGGCCCTCCTCGCGCAGACGCGGCTCGGTCGTCCCCTCGGGCTTGATGCCGGTCTTGTCGGCGAAGAACGCCCGGATCCGGTCCATGTCGGCGACGACGTCGCCGGTCGGGGAGAACGTCGGACCCCACCCGACCGTGCGCGACGGCGCGTCGAGGAAGGCGAGGGTGATCGGCAGCCCGGTCTGCTGGGAGATCCGGTAGAAGCCGGACTTCCAGTACTCGCCCTTGCTGCGGGTGCCCTCGGCCGCGATGCCGAGCAGGAACGTCTCGTCCGTCTCCGCATCGGCGAGCAGGCTCTTGATCGTGGCGCCCGGGCTCTCCCGGTCGAGCTCGACCGCACCCGTGGCCCGCATGATCGGCGCGAGCGGTCCCTTGAAGAACGAGTGCTTGACCAACAGACGGATCTGCACGTTGTTGTCCCACGCGAGCAGCATCGTCAGCACCCAGTCCCAGTTGGACGTGTGCGGGGCGCCGACCAGGATGCCCTTGCGCGGCACCTCTCCGACCGTCTTCCACCTCGAGACCCTCAACAGGAGGCGGGCCAGGTTGCGCCGGACGAAGAAGTGCCGGGTCATCGCAGGATCCGGGCGACGATCGGAGCCATCCGGCGCAGCGCCCAGCCTCGGTGCGAGATCGCGTCCTTGTCCTCGATGCTGAGCTCGGCGGTGGTCAGGCCGGGGCGCGCCTCGGCCTCGAAGAGCACGTCGTAGCCGAAGCCCCCGCTCCCCCGGACCTCACGGGTGACCCGGCCCGGCATGGTGCCGCTGGTCAGCTCCTCGCCGTCCGGGTGGCAGAACGCGACGGCGCAGTGGAAGTGCGCCGTACGCCGCGCGTCGGGCACGTCCTCGAGCTGGGCGAGCAGCAGCTCGTTGTTGCGAGCATCGTCCTTGGGCGGTCCCGACCAGCGCGCCGACAGCACGCCCGGCATCCCGTTGAGCGCGTCGACGCAGATGCCGCTGTCGTCGGCCAGCGACGGCAGTCCGGTCGCGAGCACGCCGGCACGGGCCTTGAGCAGCGCGTTGCCCTCGAACGTCGCCTGGTCCTCGACCGGCTCGTCGTAGCCATCGACCTGGTCGATGCCGAGCACCTCGATGTCGGGGAGGTGCTCGCGCAGGATGCGCTCCATCTCCGCGATCTTCTTGAGGTTGCGCGAAGCGAGGAAGACCTGCACCCGGTCAGCCACGAGCGAGCGCCTCCTGCTGGAGCCGGGTGAGGTCGACGCAGCCCTTCTCGGCCAGCGCGAGCAGCGAGTCGAGCTCGGCGCGGTCGAAGGCCGCCCCCTCGGCGGTGCCCTGCACCTCGACGAACTTGCCCTCGCCCGTCATCACGACGTTCATGTCGGTCTCGGCGCGGACGTCCTCGACGTACGGCAGGTCGAGGCGCGGGACGCCGTCGATGATGCCGACGCTGATCGCGGACACCGTCCCGGTGAGCGGCTCACCGGTCAGCGCGCCGGTCGACCGCAGGTGCGCGACCGCATCGGCCAGCGCGACGTACGCACCGGTGATCGCGGCCGTCCGGGTGCCGCCGTCGGCCTGGAGCACGTCGCAGTCGAGCTGGATGGTGTTCTCGCCGAGCGCCTTGTAGTCGATGACCGCCCGCAGCGAGCGGCCGATCAGCCGGCTGATCTCGTGGGTGCGACCACCGATCCGGCCCTTGACCGACTCGCGGTCCGAGCGGGTGTTGGTGGAGGCGGGGAGCATGGCGTACTCCGCCGTCACCCAGCCGAGCCCGGAGCCCTTGCGCCACCGCGGTACGCCGGGCGAGGCCGACGCCGCGCACAGCACCTTCGTGCGGCCGAACTCGATCAGCACCGACCCCGCCGCGTGGTCGAGCCAGTTGCGGGTGATGGTCACCGGTCGGAGCTCGTCGTCGGCCCGGCCGTCTTCGCGTGCACTCATGTGGGCGACCCTAGTAGGCGCCGCCCCCGAGGCTCACTTCACCTCGGCGCGGAGGATCCGCCAGACGCCGATCACCAGCGGCACGACCAACCAGATGAAGCCCGACACCACGAGGTGTGCCCACTGGTCGCCGGTCAGCGGCCACTCGTAGAGCTCGTTCTGCGCCGAGAGGAAGTCGATCCACGGGGCCAGCCGGTCGAACCACGCCATCAGCGCGGCGCCGATCCCGATCAGGATCGGCAGCACCCACTTGTAGACGAAGAAGACGACGATCGCGCCGGCGGTGTTGAGCAGCAGCGCGGCCAGCGCGAACCCGCCGAGCATCGCGAAGGTCTGGTTGACGATGAACGCGAGGAACGCCGCCCACCCGAAGGTCCAGTCGGCGTCGCCCTGGATCGCGCCGTACAGCAGGGTGCACACGAGCCCCAGGACGATCGCGACCGCCACGGTCAGCAGGGTCAGCAGGATGCCGACGACTGCCTTGGCCGCGATCACCATCGGACGCCGCGGCTCGAGCGCGAAGGTGACCATCGCGGTCCGCTGCCCCCACTCACTGGTGACCAGCATGATCCCGAGCACCGGCAGCAGGAACGACGTCATGAACGCCGCGGCCCCGATGAAGTCGCCGAACTGGATCGCCTCGTCGTTGACGGTCGTCACGATCAGGACGATGACCTCGGTGGCCAGCACGATCAGGCCGATCACCATCAGCAGCCAGAAGCTCGCCCGGGTGTCGTAGGACTTGCGCAGCTCGACGCGGACCAGCCGCCAGAACGGCGTCGGTCTGGTCGTCGAGATGTCCAGCGCGTGCCCGAGGCCGGGTGTCGTCGTGTTCATCTCACTTCACCTCGGCGCGGAGCACCCGCACGATGCCGATGGTGAGCGGTACGACGAGCCAGATCACGCCCGAGACCGCGAAGTGCGCCCACTCCGACCCCGACATCCCGGACCCGTCGAACAGGCCGGACTGGGCGTAGTTGAAGTCGATCCACGGCTGGATCGTCTCGAACCAGCCGATCAACGCGGCCCCGAGAGCGAAGAGACCGGGCAGGACGAACGAGTAGACCATGTAGAGCACGATCGCTGCCGGCGAGTTGAGCAGCAGCGCCGCGAAGGCGAAGCCGGTCAGCATCCCGACGACCTGGAGGAGCACGAAGTAGGCGGTCTGCTCGACGCTCTGGTCCCACACGACCGGCTGGTCCCCGAGTGCGCCGTACAGCGCGTTGCAGATCGCGGCGAGCCCCAGCGCGATGACAACGGCCGCGACCGCCAGCCCGATGCCGACGACGAACTTGGCGGCGATCACGTGCGGGCGCCGCGGCTCGAGGGAGAAGGTCACCATCGCGGTGCGCTGGCCCCACTCGCTGGTCAGCAGGAGGATGCCGATGATCGGGAGCAGCAGCCCGATCGAGAAGTTCGTCGAGGTCAGGAAGTCGTTGTACGACACCTGGAGGTCCTGCACCACCACGACCGCCAGCTGGATGACCATCACGGCGGCGGTGAGGAGCGCCGTGCAGACCAGCAGCCACAGACCGGCGCGGGTGTCCCAGGTCTTGCGCAGCTCGACCCGGACCAACCGGGAGAACGGCGTCGGCGAGGTCGAGGAGATGTCCAGGGCGTGACCGAGGCCGGGGGCCGCCGTGGCACTCATGCCAGACCCTCCCGCTGGGTGTCCGACGTGAGCTCGAGGAAGAGGTCCTCGAGGCCGCCGTCGGCGGCCCGCAGGTCGGTCAGCACGATCGCCTTCTCGGCAGCGGTGCGACCGACCTCGACCGGCTCGGTCTCCACCCTCAGGCCGTCGCCGGCGCCGGCGACCACGAAGCCCTTGGCGGTGAGCGCGTCGGCCAGCGCCTGGTTGTCCAGGGCCGTGACGAACGTCGAGCCGGAGCCGGCGGCGCCGGCCAGCAGCGACTTCTTGTCGCCCTGGGCGACGATCTTGCCGTGGCCGATCAGGATCATCTCGTCGGCGATCAGCTCGACCTCGTTGAGCAGGTGGCTCGAGAGGAGCACGGTGCCGCCGCGCTCGGCGTACCCCTTGAGCAGGCCGCGCATCCACCGGATGCCGGCCGGGTCGAGGCCGTTGGCGGGCTCGTCGAGGATCAGCACGGACGGGTCGCCGAGCAGCGCGTGGGCGATGCCGAGCCGCTGCTTCATGCCGAGCGAGTAGTTGCGTAGCCTGCGCTTCGACTCTGCGGGGGTGAGGGAGACGAGCTCGAGCATGGCGTCGACACGAGAGTTGTCGAGCCCCATCGTGCGGGCGCCGAGCTCCAGGATCTCGCGACCCGTGCGTCCGGCGTGCTGCGCGGACGCGTCGAGGAGGACCCCGACGTGGCGACCGGGGTTGGGGATGTCCTGGTAGAGGTGACCGCCGATGGTCACCCGCCCCGCGGTCGGCGCGGTGAGCCCGACCATGATGCGCATCGTGGTGGTCTTGCCGGCGCCGTTGGGACCGAGGAAGCCGGTCACCCTCCCGGGCTGGCAGACGAAGCTCACGTTGTCCACCGCGGTGAATGAGCCGTACTTCCTGGTGAGTCCTTCGACCGTGATCATGGCTCCAGCGTGCCCTATCGGACGCCGCCAGACATGGTCCGTCGGGCTCGACCCGCCGAGACCTAAGTAGGGGGCGGCCGGCGACCGACGGCCGCTCCGCTCACGCCGGGGCGGGCCTAGCCTTGCGGCGTGGACCGACCCGCGCCCGAGGAGTACCAGCCGCCCCTGTGGTGGTGGAGCCACACCTGGCGGGTGCTCCTCATGCTGGTCATCAGCTCTTTGGTCTGGCTGCCCTCGGCGGACGTCGAGGCCGACCGCTCCGAGCTGTGGTGGGTGCTCGACGTCGCGCTCGGCCTGGTCGCCTTCGTCGTGGTCTTCTTCCGCCGCAGGCACCCGTTCGCGATCGCGATCGCGCTGGCGCTCGTCAGTGCGGTGTCGGGCACCGCCGGCGGGCCGGCGGTCCTCGCCGCCGTCTCCCTCGCCACGAGACGCCGCTGGCGCGAGATCGCGGTGGTGGGCTCGCTGAACTTCGCCGCGGCCCAGTTCTTCAGCACCATGACGAGCAACGAGGACGACCCCGCCTGGCTGATCCTGGCCGCCAACGCGATCGCGACCGGCGCGATGCTCGGCTGGGGGATGTACATCGGCTCCCGGCGTGAGCTGATCTGGACGCTGCGCAACCGCGCCGAGCGGGCCGAGGCCGAGCAGGAGCTGCGGGTCGGCCAGGCCCGGAGCAACGAGCGAGCCCGGATCGCACGCGAGATGCACGACGTGCTCGCCCACCGGATCTCACAGATCTCGATGTACGCCGGGGCGCTGGCCTACCGCGAGGACCTCACGCCTGCGGAGACCCGAGCCAGTGCGGGGGTGATCCGCGACCAGGCGCACGAGGCGCTCACCGACCTGCGCGACGTGCTCGGCGTGCTCCGCGACGACACCGGCGAGCGGCACAGCGCACCGCAGCCGACGTACGCCGACCTCCCGTGCCTGGTCGCCGAAGCGCGCGACAGCGGGCTGCGCGTCGAGCTCGAGGACCTGGTCGGCGAGGACGGGCCGAAGGTGCCCGACGCCGCCGGTCGCACCGTCTACCGGATCGTCCAGGAAGGCATGACCAACGTCCGCAAGCACGCACCCGGGGCGCTCCTCACCGTGCGCATCACCGGCACCCCGGAAGACGGCATCGACGTGGTGCTGCGCAACCCGCTCGGCTTCGGCCCCACCCAGACCCCGGGCGCCGGGCTCGGCCTGATCGGATTGACCGAACGTGCCGAGCTGCGGGGCGGCCGCCTGGAGGCTCGGCGCGACGGGTCGATGTTCGTGCTGCACGGATGGATACCGTGGAGCACATGACTCGGGTCCTGGTGGTCGACGACGACCCACTGGTGCGCTCCGCGCTCGGCCTGATGCTCGGCGGCCAGGCCGACATCGAGGTGGTCGGCGAGGCGGCCGACGGCCTGGAGGGCGTCAGGCTGGCGGCCGAGCTGCGTCCCGACGTCGTGCTCATGGACATCCGGATGCCGCGGCTGGACGGACTCGCCGCGACCCGGGAGCTGCACACCCGGCCGGATCCGCCGAGGGTCATCGTGCTCACGACGTTCGACGCCGACGAGCACGTGGTCGAGGCGCTGGCGGCGGGGGCGGACGGGTTCCTCCTCAAGGACACCCCTCCCCCGCAGATCGTGGCCGCGATCCGCAAGGTCGTGGACGACGAGCCGATGCTGTCGCCCTCGGCGACGCGGACCCTGATCCGCCGGCTGCGGGTGGACAACGCCGAGGCCGCGGACGCGGACCGAGAGCGCGCCGAGCAGGCCCAGCGGCTGCTCTCCGTCCTCACCGACCGAGAGCACGAGGTGGCGCTGGCCGTGGGCCGGGGCCTGAGCAACGCGGAGATCGCGGCCGACCTCTACCTCTCGGTCCCCACGGTGAAGGCGCACGTCTCGCGGCTCTTCGACAAGCTCCAGGTGACCAACCGGGTGCAGATCGCGATCTGTGTGCATGATGCGGGTCTTGCGTAGGGCTCAGAGGTCGTAGGTCTGGCCCGGACGCGCAAGTGCCACGGGTCCGTCGTACGCCGAGCGCGCCTCGGCGAGCGAGATCTCCGGGTCGTGCCACGGGGGCACGTGGGTCAGCACCAGCCGCTTGGCTCCCGCCCGGGTCGCGGCCGCGCCGGCGTCCGTCCCGGTGAGGTGCAGGTCGGGCGGGTTGTCCACAGCGGCGAGGAAGGACGACTCCGCCAGGAAGACGTCGGCGTCGCGCGCGACCTCGTCGACCGCGGCGCACGGGCCGGTGTCACCGGTGTAGCCGACCGTCACGCCGTCGGCGCTGATCCGCAGGCCGAACGCCGGCACCGGATGGGTCACCGGCACGGGCGTCACGGTGAACGGGCCGATGGTGACCGGGTCGGCCCACTCCCTGAAGTCGAACTCCGCCGTCATCCCCGGGTCGACGGGCAGGTCGTAGGCGCGGGCCATCCGCTCGGCGGTGCCGGGCGGACCCCAGACCGGGATGCGCGGCTGCGCGCCGGTGGGGTGGTACTTGCGCATCACGTAGTAGCCGCACAGGTCGAGGCAGTGATCGGCGTGCAGGTGGCTGACCAGCACGGCGTCGATCGACAGCGGGTCGGCGTACTTGTGCAGGGCGCCGAGGGCGCCGTTGCCCAGGTCGACCAGCACCCGCCAGGTGCGGCCACCGTCCTCCGCCTCGAGGAGGTAGCAGCTGGCCGGGGAGTCGGGACCCGGGTAGCTGCCGGAGCAGCCCACGATGGTCAGCCTCATGTCAGTCCTCCGACGAACTGGGAGGCGACGCCGAGCTCGGGCCCGAGGAAGCGGGTGCCGATCGTCTCGAACTCGCCGGGCGAGCCCGTCGTCAGGAACGTGTACGACGGCTCGCCGCCCGGCCGCATCAGCTCGGTGCGCACCAGCATCTTGTAGACGTCCTTGGCACACTCCTCGGCGCTGCTGACCAGGGTCACGTTGTCGCCCATGACGTAGGAGATGACGCCGGTGAGGAGCGGGTAGTGGGTGCAGCCGAGGATCACGGTGTCCACGCCGTCGGAGATGAGCGGGTCGAGGTACTCGTGGGCGACGCGGATCAGCTCGTCGCCGCCGGTGATGCCGGACTCGACGAAGTCGACGAAGCGCGGGCAGGCGCGGGTGAAGAGCTCCACGTGCGGGGCCGCGGCGAACGCGTCGTCGTACGCCATCGACTCGGCCGTCGCGTGCGTGCAGATGACCCCGATCCGGCCGGTCCGGCTCGCCGCGACCGCCCGACGGGTCGCGGGCAGGATCACCTCGACGACCGGGACGTCGTAGCGCTCCCGGGCGTCGCGGAGCATGGCGGCGCTGGCCGAGTTGCAGGCGATGACGAGCGCCTTGACCCCGAGCGCGACCAGGTGGTCGAGGCACTCCAGGGCGTACTCGCGCACCTCGCCGATCGGCTTGGGGCCGTACGGCTGTCGAGCCGTGTCGCCGACGTACACGATCGACTCGTGCGGCAGCTGGTCGATGACCGACCGAGCCACGGTCAGGCCGCCGAACCCGGAGTCGAAGATGCCGACGGGAGCATCCCGGCGCGGGAGCGCCTCGAAGTCGGCGCTGGTCAGGTCGTGCACGGACGCAAGGCTAGAGCGTCCCGCCCCCAGGCGGCAGCGCGAGCGACCCACGTCACTGGAGATGCGGATCACGAGATGGCCGGCAGGTACCGTCTGGCGCATGTCGTCGCGTCTCGGACCTCTCGTCTGCCTGCTCGCCCTGACCCTGCTGGCGCCGGCCGGCGCAGCGGTCGGACAGGTGTCCCCGTCCGCCGTCGCCCCGGCCGGGCGCGGGCCGTCGACGAGCGCGACCCGGGTCATCGGGATCTCCGTCGACGGCCTCAACACCCAGGCGATCACCCGCCTCGGCGCCGAAGGCGCACCGACCTTCACCCGGCTCCTGACCGAGGGCGCGGGCACGCTCAACGCGCGCACGGAGTACGAGCAGAACGTCACGCTCCCCAACCACACGAGCATGATGACCAGCCGCCGGATCAACCGCGCTCGCGGTGGGCACGGCGTGACCTGGGACGACGACCGGCGGCGGATGACCGTCGCGCGCGCGGCCGGCCACCCGGTCAAGTCGGTCTTCAGCGAGGTGCACGCCGTCGGCGGCTCGACCGCGCTCTTCTCCACCAAGGAGAAGTTCGCGCTCTACAAGCGCTCGTGGAAGCGCGGCATCGACCGCTTCGTCGTCAACGAGGGCCAGACCCGACTGATGCGGACGGCGATCGCGGACCTCGAGTCCGCCGACCGCTCGTTCACGTTCCTGCACCTGTCGCTGCCGGACCGCTTCGGCCACACGTACGGCGGCATGTCGGCGCAGTACCTCAACGCGGTGCGTCACACCGACCGGAACCTCGGCCAGCTGCTCGAGGCGATCGACTCCGACCCGGGCCTGGCCGACATCGCGGTGGTCCTGACCGCCGACCACGGCTTCCTCTCCGGCAGCACGTCGCACTCCGCGAAGGTGCTCGAGAACTACCGCATCCCCTTCGTCGCCTGGGGCGCCGGCGTGCGCGCGGGCGACCTCTACGCCCTCAACCCGGACTACCGCGATCCCGGCACCAAGCGCCCGGCGTACGCCGCCAAGCGGCAGCCGGTGCGCAACGGCGACCTCGGCAACCTCGCACTCGGCCTGCTCGGGATGAAGGCCATCCCTGGCAGCGAGCTCGACCTCGCGCAGGACCTCGACGTCAGCTAGGCCCAGAGCTGGCCGTCGAGCCGGCTCTCGGCGTCGTCGATGGTGCCCTCGTAGGCGCCGGTCGACAGGTACTTCCAGCCGCCGTCGGCGACCACGAACGCGATGTCGGCGGTCTCCCCGGCCTTGACCGCCTTGGCGGCCTGACCCAGCGCGGCGTGCAGGATCGCGCCGGTGGAGATGCCGGCGAAGATCCCCTCGAGCTCGAGCAGCTCGCGCACCCGGCGTACGGCGTCGCGCGGGCCGACCGAGAACCGCGAGTCGATCAGGTCGGCGTCGTACAGCTCCGGGACGAAGCCCTCGTCGAGGTTGCGCAGCCCGTAGACCAGCTCGCCGTACCGCGGCTCGGCGGCGACGATGCGCACGTCGGGCTTGGCGCCGCGAAAGAAGCGACTCACGCCCATCAGCGTGCCGGTGGTGCCGAGTCCGGCGACGAAGTGGGTGATCGACGGCAGGTCGGCCAGCAGCTCGGGCCCAGTGCCCTGCTCGTGGGCGAGCGCGTTCGCGGCGTTGCCGTACTGGTAGAGCATCACCCAGTCGGGGTGCTCGGCGGCGACCTTCTTGGCGACGCGGACGGCCTCGTTCGAGCCGCCGGCCGCGGGCGAGGAGACCACCTCGGCGCCCCACATCCGGAGCAGCTGGCGGCGCTCCTCGGAGGTGTTCTCCGGCATCACGCAGACGATGCGGTAGCCCTTGAGCTTGGCGGCCATGGCCAGCGAGATGCCGGTGTTGCCGGACGTCGGCTCGAGGATCGTGCAGCCGGGACGGAGCGTGCCGTCCTTCTCCGCCTCCTCGATCATCTTCAGGGCCGGGCGGTCCTTGATCGAGCCGGTCGGGTTGCGGTCCTCGAGCTTCGCCCAGAGGCGTACGTCGGGGCTCGGCGACAGCCTCGGCAGGCCCACGAGCGGGGTGCCGCCGACGGAGGCGAGGAGGTTGTCGAAGCGCATGGGTATCAGGATGCCATTCGTGCTGGTCAGCGAAGGAAGTGCTCGGGGTCGAACTCCGCGAGCGGGATGATCCGCACCCGCGGGAGCGGCTGGGTGAAGGCGTTGACGTCGTCCTCGAGGTCGAAGAGCGGGATGCCGAGGCCGGTGAGCTGGTTGCTCATGAACTCGCGCAGCCCGATCAGGCCGAGCTGACGACCCTCGCCGAGCAGCGCGCCGAGGTGCGCGGCGAAGTCGGCGTCGTGGCTGGCCAGCAGCACGTCCGCGTCGTCGTGCGACAGCAGCGCGTCGAGCGTGCGCTGGATGCCGACGTCGACGACCTTCTGGTCGGAGCCGCCGGAGAGCGGGATCGGGCGGTAGCCCATCGCCAGCAGCGCCTGGACGAAGGACGACGGCAGGTTGCCGCTGCTCGCGTTCAGGAAGAACAGGCCGGTGACGGGCTGGCCCCAGGTGCGCTCGGCGAACTCCGTCACGCGTTCCCAGCGGGGTCGCTCCTCCGGCGCCGGTCGGCGCCCCAGCAGCGAGTTGCCGAGCGTCGCGTCGATGTTCTCGCCGTCGACGAGAACGAAGGTACGACGCTCGCTCACGGGCTTATCCCCCGGCGACGGCGGGCAGCACGACGACCTGGTCGCCGTCGCTGAGCTCGGCCTCGAGGCCGCCGATGAAGCGCACGTCCTCGTCGTTGACGTAGACGTTGACGAACCGGCGCAGGTCGCCGTTCTCGATCAGCCGGTCCTTGATCCCCGGGTGGTTGACCTCGAGGTTGTCGATGAGCGCGCTCAGGCTGGCGCCCTGGGCGTTGACCGCCTTCGCGCCGTCCGTGTAGTTGCGCAGGATGGTGGGGATCCGGACCTCGATGGCCATGGTTGTGACTCCTCAGTTACTTCTAGCTGGCAGCTCGTCCACGACCGTGACCTCTTCCTCGGTCACCTCGCCGTCGACGATCCTGTAGGACCTGAACTCCACGGGACCGGCATTATTCCCATGCTCGCGGGTGCTCACCAGCACGTAGTGGGCGTTGGGCTCACTCGCGAGGCCGATGTCGGTGCGGCTGGGGTAGGCCTCGGTCGCGGTGTGGGAGTGGTAGACGACGACCGGCTCCTCGTCGCGCTGGTCCATCTCCTTGTAGAGCTGGAACAGATCCGTCGAGTCGAACTCGTAGAACGTCGGCGACCCGGCCGCGTTGACCATCTCGACCAGCCTCTCCGGGCGGTCGCTCCCCTCGGGCCCGGCGACGACGCCGCACGCCTCGTCCGGGTGGTCCCGCTTGGCATGCGCGACGATGCCGTCGTACGTCGCTCGGTCGATGGTCAGCACCGCTCCAGGGTAGGGGCTGGGGTCGGGTCGCCGGCGAGCCGCCCGACCTCCGGACCGGGGCGGAGCAGCGTCGTGGCGAGCGTGGTGCCACCCGCGAGCACGACGGCCGCGACGAGCAGCCCCGCGCCCAGCCCGGCGCCATCGGCGACCACGCTGACCAGTGCGAGGCCGATCACGCCACCCACCTGCTGGGTCGTGGTGACGAACCCCGACGCGACCCCGCTGTGCTCGGGCGGCGCGGCCGCCATCGCGATCGCGGTGACCTGCGGCATCGCCAGGCCGAAACCGGCGCCCATGATCGCGAACGCAGGGGCGACGTCGACCCAGAACGTGCCGTCCGCAGGAGTGCGAGCGAGCAGCAGCAGGCCGACGACGAAGAGCAGGAGACCGGCGACGAGCACCCGGGCGGCGCCGTACCTCTCGGCGAGCCGGCCGCTCAGGGCCAGCGAGCAGACGGCGATCGCGATCGTCACCGGGAGGTAGGAGAGTCCCGTGGACATCGGGCCGAGGCCGAGGACGTCCTGCAGGTAGAGCGCACTGAGGAACTGGAAGCTGAAGCCGGCCAGGGTCATCGTGCCGAGCACCAGGTTGGCGACGACGAACGGGCGGGCGCCGAACAGCGCCCGCGGGACGAGACCGCCGCCGGCCGCCGCACGCCGGACGCCGGTGCCCGGGGCCGGGTCGAGGTGACGCAGGGCCACCGGGATCGTCAGCAGACCGATCGGCACGTTGACCAGGAACACCCAGCGCCACGACGCGAGCTCGACGAGCAGCCCGCCGGCGACGACACCGATCGACGCTCCAGCAGCACCCACGAACGCGAGCAGGCCGAAGGCCTGGGTACGACGGCGCTCGTCGTCCGCGAACAGCCGGGCGATCATGCCGAGCACGACGGCCGACGCGAGCGCGCCTCCGATGCCCTGGAGGAAGCGGGCGGCGACGAGCAGTTCCGAGCCGCGCGCGAGCCCGCAGAGGGCGGACGCCGCTGTGAAGACCACCAGGCCGGTGAGGAACACCCGGCGCGCACCCACCAGGTCGGCGAGCCGGCCGGCCGGAAGCAGCAGCAGGGCGAACGCGACGAAGAATGCGTTGACCACCCAGGCCAGGCCCGCGTCGGTGAAGCCCAGGTCACCGCGGATGGTGGGCAGCGCGACGTTCACGATGGTGCCGTCGAGGATCACCATCAGCTGGGTGGCGGCAAGGGCGGCGAGCGCCCAGGACTGAGAACGGGACGGTCTAGCCATAGACCAGACCGTAACAAATGATCCCGTACAAAACTATCTTTGTCGGATCTATCTCGTGGCGGATGGGACCTGACGGCGCCGTTGCGGCGCGGTGTGCGACGGCGTCGAGAGCGAGCCGAGGGTGAGGATCTCGAGCGCGTCGACCAGCGCCGCCCGCTGCACCTCGGAGAGATCGAGCAGCACGCGGTCGATCACCTCCCCGACGACGCCGAATGCTCGGTGCAGCACCTGCCTCCCGGCCGGCGTCACTGCTACGACCCGCGCTCGTCGGTCGGTCGAGGACACCCGCCGCTCGGCGTACCCGGCCTTCTCGAGGGCGTCGAGGGTGACCACCATCGTCGTCTTGTCCAGGCCGGCCAGCTCGGCGATCTCGGTCTGGGACCGCTCCTGCTCCTCGGCCTTCCACAGCACGCAGTACTCCCGCACGCTGATGCCGAGCTCGTCGAGCGCGGCGCCGAGCTGGGCCGCGAGCGCGTAGGACGCCTGGTTGAGCAGGAACGACAGGTCCACGGGCGGTGGCATGGCGGACGAGCGTGTCATGACACGACTGTAGTCAGAACGATCCGCTGCGGAACGGTCTGTCAACAGACGATGCCGAGGAGCTTGTTCAGCCGCGGAACCGTGCCGCGGTCTCCCCCGCGAGCACGTCGTCGATCCGTTCGCGAAGCCAGTCGGTCATCGGCGGCAACCGGTCGGCGGGCCACCAGCGGACGTCGACGTTCTCGTCGTCGGCGACCCGCGCCTCCCCGGAGACCCAGGTGCAGGCGAACGTGAGGTCCAGGTAGACACCGAGGTCGCCGTTGCCGTGGACCACCTGGGGGCTCGCACCGACCGAGGCCAACCGGTCGATGCTGACCACGACCCCGGTCTCCTCCAGCGCCTCCCGGGCGGCACCGACCGCGGGCTCCTCGCCCGGGTCGAGGATGCCGGTGATCGGCGCCCACTCACCGTTGTCCGCTCGCAGCGTCAGCAGGACCTCGGCGTCCGGACCCTCGCCCCGGCACACCACGGCAGTGACGGCGGGCAGCCAGAGCTCGAGCGTGCCGACGAGGGTGCGCAGCTCGGCGACGAAGGGCGGGATCGGCATCAGCTGCACCTCATCATTGGCTCAGCATCATTGGCTCAGTGCTCCCACGAGGGTCTCCTGGAGGTAGCCGACCCACTCGTAGATGTCGTGGGCCTGGGCACGGGGGTCGTCGTCCGGCAGCGAGTGCCAGTACCCCTCGTCGCCTTCCTCGACGCCGAGTCGCGTCGCCAGTGCGAGCCGCAGATCGGTGAAGGATCGCATCCAGGTCTCGGCGGTCGGCTGGTCGAGCTCGACGTCGATCATCAGCCCGTCCTCGGTCAGCTCCTGCGGGAGCCCGGCCTCCTCGAGCCCGTCGATGATCGCGACCGCGGCGGCCGCCTTGCCATCGCGCAGCCCGCCTTCGGTGAACCGGCGGAACTCGGAGGCGGCCTCCTCGTCGTCGGGGTACGCCGTCGGGAAGAGCCGCGCCAGCACCGGGTCCTCGGGCTCCTGGGTCGGCCCGGAGAAGTCCATCAGTGCCTCGAAGGGGTCGACATCGTCCCGCGGGACGGCCGCCTCGTTGCGCAGCAGCTCGACGAGCTGGCCCGCGAGGGAGCGCAGCAGGTCTGCCTCGAAGCCGGAGAAGTTCGCGATGATCAGCTTGCTGCGGCGGTGTCGGTGGAACCCGCTCACGCGACCCTCACTCCTGTCGGTCCATGGTCGCCCAGAGGCCGTACTCGTGCATCGCCTGCACGTCGCGCTCCATCTCTTCGCGGGTGCCGTGGCTGACCACGGACTTGCCGTCCTCGTGCACCTCGATCATCAGCTTCTCGGCCTTCTTCTTGGAGTACCCGAAGTACTTCTGGAAGACGTAGGTCACGTAGGACATCAGGTTGACCGGATCGTTCCAGACGATCGTCACCCACGGCTTGGCCGTCAGCGTGATCTCGTCTGGTGTGATGGTCGGCTCGACCTCGACGGGCGCGGTCACAGCCCAATATTCGCACAGCAGTGTTGGCACACTGTCGGCGTGGCCACTCCCCCGATGCCTGGCAGCGCCCTGTTGACCGATCACTACGAGCTCACCATGCTGCAGGCCGCCCTGCGGTCCGGGACCGCGCACCGTCGATCGGTGTTCGAGCTGTTCCCCCGGCGACTCCCCGAGGGTCGGCGGTACGGCGTCGTCGCCGGCGTCGGGCGCGCGCTCGACGCCATCGAACGGTTCACCTTCGACCAGCCGACCCTGCAGGTCCTCGAGGACGTCGTCGACGGTCAGACGCTGGAGTGGTTGGCGTCCTACCGTTTCTCCGGCGACATCTGGGGCTACGGCGAGGGCGAGGCCTACTTCCCGTTCTCACCGCTGCTGGTGGTCGAGTCGACCTTCGCCGAGGCGGTGCTGCTCGAGACCGTGCTGCTGTCGATCTACAACCACGACTCGGCCGTCGCGTCCGCAGCGTCGCGGATGACGTTGGCCGCAGGAGACCGGCCCTGCATCGAGATGGGCTCTCGCCGTACCCACGAGGAGGCCGCCGTGGCGGCCGCGCGGGCGGCGTACGTCGCGGGCTTCGCGGCGAGCTCGAACCTCGCCGCCCGACAGCGGTACGGCGTGCCGACGACCGGCACCAGCGCGCACAGCTTCACGCTCCTGCACGACGACGAGAGCGACGCGTTCCGCGCCCAGGTCGACGCGCTCGGCCGGGATACGACACTGCTCGTCGACACCTACGACGTCACCGAGGCGGTCCGCCGCGCCGTCGAGATCGCGGGTTCCGGACTGGGCGCGGTCCGTCTCGACTCCGGCGACCTCGCGGTCCTCGCGACCCAGGTGCGTGCCCAGCTCGACTCGCTGGGGGCAAGGGAGACCCGGATCATCGTGACCAGCGACCTCGACGAGTTCGCGATCGCCGCGCTGGCGGCGGCGCCCGTCGACGGGTACGGCGTTGGCACCGAGCTCGTGACCGGCAGCGGCCACCCGACCTGCGGGTTCGTCTACAAGCTGGTCGCACGAGAGGGCCGCGCCGGCAGGCTCGAGTCGGTGGCCAAGAAGAGCGTCGACAAGATCTCGGTCGGCGGGCGCAAGTACGCGCTGCGCCGCCGTACGGCGTCGGGCGTGGCGGAGGCCGAGGTGATCGGGATCGGCCACCGGCCGGCGGACGACGGCGACGACCGGGCGCTGCTGGTACCGCTCGTGCGGAGCGGCGAGGTCGTCGGGAGGGAGTCGCTCTCCGACGCACGCGACCGGCACCTGACCTCGCGGGCCGAGCTCCCGATCGCGATCCAGCAGATGTCGCGGGGCGAACCGGTCATCCCGACCGTCCACGAATGACGGTTACGCTCACGAGCATGAAGCACGCGCTGATCGTGACCGACGTGCAGAACGACTTCTGCGAAGGCGGTTCGCTGCCCGTCGCGGGCGGCGCACGCGTCGCCGCCGACATCGGCACCGTGCTGCGAACCCGGTCCGCCAAGGGCGGCGACGCCCCGGCGTACGACCACGTCGTCGCGACGAAGGACCATCACGTCGATCCGGGCGGCCACTGGTCGCGGGAGCCCGACTACGCCGACTCGTGGCCGGTGCACTGCCGGGTCGGCACCGACGGCGAGGCGTTCCACCCCAACCTCGACCCGCAGCCGTTCGACGCCATCTTCCTCAAGGGCGAGCAGGCGGCGGCGTACTCCGGCTTCGAGGGCCGCACCGTCGACGGCATCGGGCTGGTCGACTGGCTGCGCTTGCACCAGGTGTCGTCCGTGGACGTCTGCGGGATCGCCACCGACTACTGCGTGCGCGCCACGGCGCTGGACGCGGCGGGCGCCGGTTTCAGGACGCGACTGCTGGTCGACCTGTGCGCGGGCGTCGCCCCCGAGACGACCGCGGCCGCTCTCGACGAGATGCGCGCCGCGGGGGTCTCCCTTGTCTGACCACCTCCAGGTCCGCCTCGAGGACGGCGTGCTGTGGCTGACCTTCGACCGGCCCGAGGTCCTGAACGCCGTCAACGGGGAGATGATGGTCGCGCTGGCGACCGAGCTCGAGGGCGCCCGCGCCCGCGACGACGTCCGGGTCGTCGTGATCACCGGCACCGGAGCCGGCTTCAGCGCCGGCGCCGACATGGCCTCGCTACGGCTCGCGCCCGAGCATCCCGTCGAGACGATGGATGGCGCCAACCGGGTGATCCGGGCCGTCGTCGGGCTACCCAAGCCGGTCCTGGCCGCGGTCAACGGCATCGCCGCCGGGGTCGCGTGCTCGGCCGCGTTGGCCTCCGACATCATCGTGGCCGCCGAGTCCGCGGCGTTCCTGCTCCCGTTCTCCCGGATCGGGCTGATGACCGACGGCGGCTCGTCTGCCAGCGTGGCCGCCTCGATCGGCCGAGCCCGCGCCATGCGGATGGCGCTGCTCGGCGAGCCGATGACGGCGGCGGACGCCCTCGCCTGCGGCCTGGTCACCCACGTCGCCCCGGACGAGGAGTTCCCCGACCTGGTGGCCCGGCTGGCCCGCCGCCTGGCGTCCGGTCCGACCATCGCCCAGAGCGGGATCAAGAAGGCGATCAACGCCGCCACGCTCCCCCACCTCGAGGACGCCCTCACCCGCGAGCACGCCGGCCAACAGGCGCTCTTCACCACCCGCGACTTCACCGAGGGGCTGGACGCGTTCGCCGAGGGCCGCAAGCCGGTCTTCCGCGGGGAGTGAGTCGCCGCCGATCCCGCATGTAACGCGGTGTCCACGGAACTGCTGCCGCACTGCAGCGCTTGACCAGGCACGCGGACACCGCGTTACAAGCGAACGTGCGCGACTGGTGGCGCCCACGACGAGGTCACGCGACGAACGGCGGTCGCCGACGGATCCGGTACGGCTCGAGATCGGCGATGGACTCGCCGAATCGAGCCACCGTGTCGAGGTACTCGCGGCGCAGTCGCCGGAGCGCGTGCCCGCGCCGCTCGCCCCAGAAGTCCGCCCAGACGATCCGTGAGACACCGGTCTTGAAGCCGGTGACGAAGTCCTGGCGGAGCTTCTCCTCCCACAGCGCTCGTCCGGGATCTTCGGCCAAGCCACCCTCCGAGACCGGGAGGTACTTCACCGCTCCGTCGATCTCGAAGAAGTGGCGGCCCAGCCGAAGGTCGCACCACACCTCACGGGTGCCGTCGGACAGTCCGAACTGCGGCTCCGGACGTCCGAACCCGAGCTCGGTCACCAGGATCTTGCCGAGGCTCTCGGCCACGTTCATCGACCGGATGTCGGCGAGGTCCTCGGCCGCACGGACCTGCGTTACGCCCGGCCAGCAGCGCATCGGCTCGATCGCTCGCGCCAGATCGAGCCGGGTGGCGCCTGCGCGCAGCGCCGAGTCGAACGCGACCACGCCGCGGACGTAGCCGTGCTCGCGCGCGATGTCGGCCGTCGTCCGCGCGGGGTCGAGCACTGACCAGCCGTCCACGGCCGTCACCTGGTCGAGCCGGTACGGCGCCTTGTGGTGCTTCACGCCGTGCTCGGTACGGCTGCCCACGACCCCGGGTCGGGTCACGTGGACCAGCATGGGATCCGGCTTGAGGATCTGCATGCCGAGCTCGAGAGCTGCCGAGTCATGGCTGCGCACGTGCGGCCTGCGCATCGCCAGGCTGGCCGCGCGGGACAGGTAGAGGGGCCGGCCGCGACGTTCGTCGAGCGACTCCCAGAACTCCGCAGTCGTGTAGACCCCGCGCCGGGCCGAGACCCAGTGCCCGCGGCGTACCCAGTCGTCGATCTGGATGACAGAGACACCTTCGGCCAGCGCTTGACGCCTGGTCATCAACCCGCCGTGGCGAGCGAATGCTGCCATTACCCGTGGATCCATCCGGCCAGGGTCCGCCGGGCCGACACAACCGGGTCGAGCCTTCCACACTGAGTGTGGAGAAGGCCTCCCGAGCAGCGCCTGTGCACGATGATCGGCTCGCCGCGTTTCTGGTTGTAACGCGGTGTCCACGTATCTGGTCCGGTGCTGCAGCACGGTCCCGGTTCGGTGGACACCGCGTTACAACGACGCGGGCGTGGGGTCAGGTGACGGTGATCGGCGTACCGCCGGACACGAGGCGCCAGTCGACCGAGGCGAAGGCGGCGGGGTCGATGGTGCCGTTGGCGATCACCCAGTCGATCAGCAGTTGACGGATCTCGTTCTGGCGGTTGTAGACGACCGGGGCCGTAGAGACGGCAGGGAAGCCACCGCCGCCAGACTGGCGGTAGTTGTTGACCGCCAGCACGAACTGCTGCGCGTCCGTCACCGGTACGCCGTCGTACGCCAGCCCGGCGATCCGCGAGCCCGGAGCGGCCGCGATGTCGATGTCGTAGGTCAGCGGGGCGTCGAGGCCGGCGACCGAGTCGAAGTTGTAGTCCGGCGTGCCGTTGGGCGCCGTCGGCGTGACCGCGTTCGTCACCTGGTCCATCGTGAACGGCCCGGTGCCGCTGACCTGCTTGAAGTAGCGCGCCGAGAACTCCAGGTAGGCCTTCACGTCCGCGCCGCTCACCCGCACGCCGAGGAGGGTGTTGTCGTAGATGTAGAGCCCGGCGACGTCACGGATGGTCACCTGCCCGGCCGGGAACGACGCCGCGCGGTTGAACGGCGCCGCGATCGACAGCACCGGGAGCGCCGCGTCGGCGCCGGTCAGCCCGGCCTTGACCGCGTCGGCCTGCACGTAGTTGACGAAGTCGATGATCGGGACGTCCTCGACGACCGCGCGGGCCGCGGAGAGCGCCGCCGCCGAGGTGCCGACCGGGGAGTTCACGTAGGTCACCACGGTCTCGTGCTGCTCACGCACCGCCCGCGCCACCTTGGCGTCCTCGGCGACGACGTTGGAGTTGAGCACCTGTGAGGTCGCCGTCACCAGGCGCCAGCCCCGACCTCGACGCGAGCGAGTCTCCTCGACCACGAGCTCCATGACGGCCAGCCGCCGGCCCCAGTACGACGGCTCGCACAGCAGCACCTGCTGGCCGGTCGTCTCGTTCACGACGTACTGCTGCGCGATCTCCACGTGCGCGTGCCCGACCAGGATCGCGTCGACGTGCGGCACCTGGGCTGCCACCAGCGAGGCCGCGTTCTCCGGGTAGGGCAGCGCGTCGCCGTACGACGAGGACGTCGCCGCTCCCGAGTGCGCGGAGATGACCACCAGGTCGCAACCGCGGCGCTTCAGCTCCGGCACGAACTTCTTCGCCTGCTCGACCAGGCCGGGGAACTCCATCTTGCCCTCGACGTTGGCCTTGTCCCAGATCGCGATGCCGGGGTTGGTGAGGCCGAGGATCCCGACGCGCACCGTGCGGCCGCGACCGACCTTGTAGGTCTTGATCAGGTACGGCGGGAAGGCCGGCCGCTTGGTCGCCGGATCCACCGCGTTGGCGCCGAGCAGCGGGAAGTCCAGCTGCTCCTCGAACGTGCGCAGCGTGTCGAGCCCGTAGTTGAACTCGTGGTTGCCGAGCGCCGCCGCGTCGTACCCGACCTCGTTCATCGCCCGCGCCATCGGGTGCACGGCGCCACCGGTGATCGGGTCGATCTTCGCGTAGTAGTACGCCAGCGGCGTGCCCTGGATCGTGTCGCCCGCGTCGAGGGTCAGCACCGGCTCGCCGCGACGCTCGCGTCGCGCCGCCTTGATCAGGGTCGCGACCTTCGCGAGCCCGATGTCGTTGTGAGCGGCGTCGTCGTACTCCGCGTTCTTGAAGTAGTCCCAGTTGTAGACGTTCCCGTGCAGATCGGTTGTGCCCAGGATGGTCAGCCGCAACCGGTCCCGGCCGTGATGACCGTGGTGGCCGTTGCCTCCTCCGGCGTACGCCGAGGGGGTGTAGCCGGCAGCGGCGAGCGCGGCGGCTCCGGTGACACCACCGGCGATGACGGCGCGGCGAGACGCGCCTGAGACAGGTGTGGGCGCAGACGATTCAGACACTGACGATTCCTCCCGAGAACGGATCAGAGCCACAGTCCTATCTCGCGTCCGGCACGCGGCACAAGGGGTGGCATCATCTGCCACGAGATGTTCACCTCCGCCGCCCTCGCCCCACTCCGCGAGTCGCGGTTCCGCTGGTACTTCGCCTCGCGCTTCGTCAACCTGGCCGGTACGACGATGGCGCCGGTCGCCCTCGCGTTCGCGGTGCTGCACGTCAGCGACTCGGCGGGTGCGCTCGGGCTCGTGCTGGCGGCGCACAGCATCCCCCAGGTCGTGTTCCTGCTCCTCGGGGGCGTCGTGGCCGACCGGCTCGGCCGGACCCTCGTCATCCAGGTCTCCAACGTCGGCGCCGCGCTCAGCCAGGGCCTGCTCGCCACGCTGCTGCTGACCGGCCACGCCGAGCTGTGGCACTTCGTGGTGCTCTCCGCGGTCAACGGCACGCTCTCCGCGATGAGCCTCCCGGCGCTCGCGGGCATCGTGCCGGCGCTGGTCCCCCGCGACCAGCTCCAGCCCGCCAACGTGCTCATCTCGATGTCGCGCAACGCACTCGCGATCCTCGGGCCGACGCTCGCGGCAGGCCTGGTCGTCACGGTCGGCCCCGGCTGGGCGCTCGCGGTCGACGCCGTCAGCTGGCTGGGCGCCGCGCTGCTGCTGGTCCCGATCCGGCTACCGGCACGCTCCCGTACCGGCGTCGAGCCGTCCATGCTCCGCGAGCTGGCCGAGGGATGGGACTTCTTCCGTCGTACGACGTGGCTCTGGGTCGTGGTGCTGGCGTTCGGGGTCCTCAACGCGATCCACGCGGGCGGGCTGCTCACGCTCGGCCCCGTCCTCGCGAACAACACCGACATCGGCGCCCACGGCTGGGGCCTGATCATGTCGGCCGAGGCCGTCGGGCTGTTCGTGATGACGCTGCTGATGCTGCGCATCCCGCTGCAGCGTCCGCTCTACTGGGGGATGATCGGCGTCGCACTCTTCGGGGTGCCGATGGTCGTGCTGGGACTGCACCCGCAGACCGCGTGGGTGATGGTGGCGGCGTTCGTCGGCGGGATGGGCATCGAGGTGTTCGGTCTCGGCTGGAACCTCGCGATGCAGGAGAACGTGCCCGACGAGATGCTCTCGCGCGCCTACTCGTACGACATGCTCGGCTCGTTCGTCGCGGTCCCGGTCGGCCAGCTCACGTTCGGCCCGCTCGCCGCCGTGTTCGGCATCCAGGACGTGCTGCTGGTCGGTGGAGTCGCCTACCTCGCGGTCTCGCTGCTGACGCTCGCGTCCCGGTCGGTGCGAGACCTTCGCCGGGTCAGCACCACTTCTGCGCCAGCGCCCTGATCACCGTGAGGTTGCGGTTGGTGGCGACGCCGAGCTGCTTCTCGATGACGGCGTTGGTCAGCCTGGCCTCGTGGTAGTTCTGGCCGAGCAGCAGGTGCACGGCGCGGCCACCGACGCGCGCCACCTCGTCCGCCGTGCTCGTCGCCTCGAGCGCCTTGATCGCCGCAGCCGTCGGCGGCTCCTTGAGCAGCGAGACGTAGTGCTTCCCGCCGTGCCCGAACGACGCGGCCTCCTCGGCGATCGCGACCAGCTCCTTCTGCGTGAAGACGACCGTCGGCACCGCGAACCCGGCCTGCGCCTCGAACGCCTTCTCCAGTGCCGTCTCGATCTTGGCCCGTGACCGCAGCGTCGTGTCGAAGCGGACGTTGCCGGTGTTGATGTAGGTCTCCACATCGGTGAATCCGGCGGCCTCGACCGCCGTCACGATGTCCGCCTTCGGGAACTTCCGCTTCGCGCCGAGGTTGATCGCCCGCAGGAAGCCGATGTACGTCGCCATGCCGCAGATCATGCCGCGTGATCCGGCCCACGTAGATTTACATAGTCTTCCTATGTAATGTGGAGGACGTGACCACCACCGAGCTCGCCAGCGACCTGGTCGTCCACGCGGCCCGCCTCGTGCGGGCCGTACGACGGGAGCTCGAGCTGCCCGCGGCGACGCGGATCATCTCGCTGCTCGACGAGACCGGCCCGCAAGGCATCACCCAGCTCGCCGAGCTCGACCGCTGCTCGCAGCCGACCATGTCGGCCGCGGTCGCCCAGCTCGTCGAGCAGGGCTGGGTGACCAAGGCCCCCAACCCGGCCGACGCCCGCGGCACCGTCGTCACGCTGTCCGACTCGGGTCGCGCCGAGCTCGCCCGCGTCCGCCGCCTCCACGGCGAACGCGTCGCGGCGCTCGTCGACGCACACCCCGACCTCACCACCGAGGACCTCGCCACGGCCGTCGCCGTACTGCGCGGAATCCTCGAGAAGGCACCGCTCCAGGAAGGCACTCCGTGAACCACCCAGCCACCACCGAGCCCGACCAGGGCTCCTTCTTCAAGCAGCCCCGGGCCGTCTGGGCCGTCGCCTTCGCCTGCGTGATCGCGTTCATGGGCATCGGGCTCGTCGACCCGATCCTCAAGGAGATCGCGGCGAAGCTCGAGGCGACGCCGAGTCAGGTGTCGCTGCTCTTCACCAGCTACATGGCGATCATGGGCGTCGCGATGCTCGTCACCGGCGTGGTCTCGAGCCGGATCGGCCCGAAGCGCACGCTGCTCTCCGGCCTGGTGCTGATCATCGTCTTCGCGGCCCTCGCGGGGTCGTCCAACAGCGTCGGCGCCATCATCGGCTTCCGCGCCGGCTGGGGGCTGGGCAACGCGCTCTTCGTCGCCACCGCGCTCTCCACGATCGTGAGCGCCTCGAAGGGCTCGGTCGCGCAGGCGATCATCCTGTTCGAGGCGGCGCTCGGCCTGGGCATCGCGTCCGGCCCGCTCATCGGCGGCCTGCTCGGCGAGCAGTCCTGGCGCGGCCCGTTCTTCGGCGTCTCGGTGCTGATGACGGTCGCCCTGGTCGCGACCGCGTTCTTCCTCCCGACCACGCCGCCGCAGGGTCGCCGTACGTCGCTCGCCGACCCGTTCCGCGCGCTGCGGCACCCGGCGCTGCTGCTGATCGCGCTGGTCGCGATCTGCTACAACCTGGGCTTCTTCACGCTGCTCGCCGCCGGCCCGTTCGCGCTGCCGAGCTTCGACATCATGCAGATCGGCTGGACGTTCTTCGGCTGGGGCCTGCTGCTCGCGTTCACGTCCGTGGTGGCCGCGCCGCGGCTGCAGCGCGTCTTCGGCACGCTGCCGACGCTGCTCGCGATGCTGGTCCTCTTCGGGCTCGACCTGGTCGCCATGGCCGTCTTCACCACCAGTGAGGCTGCCGTCGCCACGGCGATCATCGTCGCCGGCGCGTTCCTCGGCGTGATCAACACCCTGGTCACCGAGGCCGTCATGGGCGCCGCGCCGGTCGAACGTCCGGTCGCGTCCGCGGCGTACTCCTTCGTCCGCTTCACCGGCGGCGCCGCGGGCCCGTACGTCGCGCTCAAGCTGGCCGAGCACGTCGGCGTCCACGCGCCGTTCTGGTTCGGCGCGATCGCCGTCGGCGTCGGCGTGGTCATCCTCGCCCTCGGCGCGGCCACCATCGGGCGCGCACTGGTCGCCGGCGCCCCAGCCTCGCACTCCCCCGCCGAGGCGGAGGCGGAGCTGGTCGGCGACCTCGCCTGAGGTCGGCCTAGCGGGTCCGCACCACGTTGGTGCGCGCGGCCTTGTCGTGGAGCGCCTGGCGCTTGCCGTCCCAGAGCGGCCACAGGCCGTCGAGGAGCTGGTAGACCGAGATCAGGTAGCCGACGTACCGGATCGCGTTCAGGAGGCTCGGACCGAACTGCGTCAGCCAGCGCACCAGCACCGTGCCGAGCGGCATCGGACCCGGCACGTCACGGCGCCGGACCCGAAGCCCGAGCATCAGCTTGCCCGGCGTCGCCTGCTTCCACATCAGGAAGCCGACGTGGTAGACGAGGCTGATCGCACACCAGAGGAGCCCGATCGCCAGGATCACGTGGGCCAGGTCGTTCTGGAGATCCGCACCGGAGGGCGTCGGCCCGTTGGTGTCGAAGGAGCGGTTCACCTCGTCCAGGTAGTCGCTGACCACGTCGCCGATCTGCCGCCAGAACGGCACGCTCGCCAGGACGTACAACGGCACCAGGACCAGGCAGTCGAGCAGGTAGGCGCCGAGGCGCACCCCCCACCCGGCGAGCGGCGCGCCGTCGGGAGTCGTCGCGTGCTGCTCGTACGTCGGCTGCGCGTACGCCGGCGGGGGAACCGGCGGGGCCACGGGGGCGAGGTGCTCGGTCCAGGCGGCGCCGTCCCACCAGCGCTGCGCGGGAGCGGCGCCGGGCGGCGACTGCGGGTCGGCATACCAGCCTGGGGGCGTCGACATGCCCGCACGCTAGCGGTCAGTCCCGCGCGTCGGGCGCGAACGCGGTGGGTCGTGCTGTTGAGAGAGCGCTCTGACGCCCGCTCAGCAGCACGACTCCGTCGTCAGAGGTTGCCGCGGGCGTCCTGCTCGCGCTCGATCGCCTCGAACAGCGCCTTGAAGTTGCCCTTGCCGAAGCCCAGCGAGCCGTGCCGCTCGATCAGCTCGAAGAACACCGTCGGCCGGTCGCCCAGCGGCTTGGTGAAGATCTGCAGCAGGTAGCCGTCCTCGTCCCGGTCGACCAGGATCGCGCGCTTCTGCAGCTCCTCGATCGGCACCCGCACGTTGCCGATCCGGGCGCGCAGCTCGGGGTCCTCGTAGTAGGAGTCTGGGGTCGCCAGGAACTCGACGCCGTTGGCACGCAGCGCGTCGACCGAGGCGAGGATGTCGTTGGTCGCGACGGCGAGGTGCTGGGCGCCGGCGCCGCGGTAGAACTCGAGGTACTCGTCGATCTGCGACTTCTTCTTCGCGATCGCGGGCTCGTTGAGCGGGAACTTCACCCGGTGGTTGCCGTTGGCGACGACCTTGCTCATCAGCGCCGAGTAGTCGGTGGCGATGTCGTCGCCGATGAACTCGGCCATGTTCGTGAAGCCCATGACCTTGTTGTAGAACTCGACCCACTCGTCCATGTGGCCGAGCTCGACGTTGCCGACGATGTGGTCGAGGGCCTGGAAGAGCCGCTTCGGCTGACCCTCGGGCTTCACCCAGGAGCTGGACCTGGTGACGTAGCCGGGCAGGTACGGGCCGTCGTACCGACTCCGGTCGACGAGGGTGTGGATGGTCTCGCCGTACGTCGCGATCGCGGCGATCCGGACCGTGCCGTGCTCGTCGGTGACATCCTCCGGCTCGCGTACGACGCGGGCGCCGGCCTTGCGGGACTGGGCGATGCAGCGGTCGACGTCGGGCACCTCGAGAGCAATGTCAACGACGCCGTCACCGTGGCGGCGGTGGTGGTCGGCGAGCGGGCTGTCCGGGTCGACGGCGCCGTTGAGCACGAACTTGATCGAGCCCGAGCGGAGCACGAACGACTTGTGGTCGCGGTTGCCGTTCTCGGGGCCGGAGTAGGCGACCAGCTCCATGCCCCATGCCGACTGGTAGTAGTGCGCGGCCTGGGTGGCGTTGCCGACGACGAAGACGATCGCGTCCCACCCGGTGACCGGGAAGACGTCGCCCTCCTCGTCGTACTCCACCAGCCCGACCAGCTGCTGGAGCTGCTCCAGGGTGAGGTCGGCCTTGAGCTCGTCGGCGGTGAGTGCGTGGTGGGTCGTCGTCATGGGGCGGAGCCTGCCGGGACAGCGCAGAGTGTGCAATCGTGGACGGAAACACTGCGCAACCTGTCCAGCAACGGAGGCGGTCATGGACGATCTTGACGGCAGATTGATCGACCTCTTCGCCGACGACCCTCGAGTCGGGGTGCTCGAGGCGTCCCGGCGGCTCGGCGTCGCGCGCGGGACCGTGCAGGCCCGGCTCGACAAGCTGACGACCACCGGCGTGATCACCGGCTGGGGGCCGGACCTCTCCCCCGAGGCGCTCGGCTACCCGGTGACGGCGTTCCTGACCCTCGAGATCCGGCAGGAGACGAGCGGCGGCGGCCATGACGCGGTCGCCCACCACCTCGAGCGGATCCCCGAGGCGCTGGAGGCGCACACGATCACCGGCGCCGGCGACCTCTGGGTCCGCGTGGTGGCGCGCTCGAACGCCGATCTCCAACGCGTCATCGACGACGTGCTCGACGATGCCCGTATCGTCCGCTCCTCGACCGTGATCGCGCTGGCGACCCAGGTCCCCTACCGGGTCCTGCCGCTGGCACGGAGTGTGACGTCGGGATAGTCCCTCACGTTCTGGTGGTCGACACGCCGATGGCGGCAACCAGAAGGTGAGGGACTATCCCGGCGGTACGGCGGGCCGGACTCAGCGAGTAGCGAGCTCGCGACCGGCGGTGACGGCGGCCTCCTCGGCCTCCTTCTTCATCAGCGCAGCCAGCTCGGCGAACTCGTCGAGGGCCGGGTTGACGCCGACCAGGGTGAACTCGCGCTCGACGAGCGTCAGGTCGGCCCCCCAGATGTCGACCAGGATGCGGCGCAGGTAGTCGGTGCTGTGGTCCCAGCCCTCGCGCGGGGTGCCCTCGCCGTACGCGCCGCCTCGGGTGGTGACCAGGACGACCCGCTTGCCCTCGAGCAGGCGGGCGCCGTGCGGGGCACCCGCGAGGACGAGGTCGAACCAGGTCTTCGCGTGCTGCGAGACGCCGAAGTTGTAGAGCGGCAGGGCGAGCACCACGGCGTCGGCAGCCTGGAGCTCGTCGGCGAGACCGGCGGCGAGGGCGAGCGCCTCGACCTGCGCCGGCGTCCGCTGCTCCTCCGGGCTGAACGAGCCGTGGATCGCGTTCGCCCAGGCGTCGGACGGCAGCGGGTCGGCCGCGAGGTGCCGGTTCACGACCGGCACGTCAGGGCGGACGGCGCGGAACTCGTCGAGCACCAGGTCGGCGAGCGCGGCACTGGCGGAGGCCGGGCCCTGGATGGTGGCGTCGATGCGGAGCAGGGTCACGAGGTTCTCCTGAAGGCTGGGCTGGAGGCTGGGGTTGAATGTTCAACACGACGGTACGACGATCGAGTTGAATGTTCAAGTCGGTCAGTATGCTGGCCCCGTGCCCGACCGACCCGCCCTTGACGACACGCCCTGGCTGGACGACGCCCAGCTGCAGGAGTGGCGCTCGGTCATGGGTCTGCTGATGCTGCTGCCATCCGCGCTCGACACCCAGCTGAAGCGGGACTCCGGCATCAACAACTTCGAGTACCACGTGCTCGTCGGCCTGTCCGCGTCCGGCGGCGCGCTGCCGATGAGCGAGCTCGCTGACATGGCACAGGGTTCGAGGTCCCGGCTCTCGCACGCCGTCTCCCGGCTGGAAGCGGCCGGGTTCCTCGAGCGGCGTGAGTGCGTCGAGGCCGGCCGTCGTACGGCCGCCCACCTGACCGAGGCCGGACGGCTCAAGCTCGAGGAGGCGGCGCCCGGGCACGTGCGGGAGGTACGCCGGCTCCTGGTCGACGTCCTCACCCCGGAGCAGCTGGCGGCCCTCGGCGACGCCGCGCGCGCCGTCCAGGACGCGGCGACTACTCCGACCTGTAGCTGACGAGCTCGCCCGGGCAGCCGGCCGGAACCTCGACTCCGCTCGGCGCCTCCCCGAGCATCCCGCCTGCCCCACTGAGGGTGTCGCCGACTTCGACCCGGCCGTCGCCCGGGACGTCGAGGACGAGCGGGTCCGTGGAGACGACCTCGGTCCCGCGCGGCCAGTAGGCGACCATGCCCGCTATCCCGACGCAGTCGCCGACGAGCTCGACCACACCCGAGATCAGCGCGTCGTCACCCTGGTCGGGGTCCGAGCCGACCACGACGTACGCGTCCCCGGCCTCGAGCACCCCCTCGGGCGCCTCGTCGCACGCGGTGAGCAGGGCGACGAGGGCGACACCGACAAGGGCTCTCCTCACGACATCCGCTCGGCGAGCGCGGCGGCGGCCCGCTCGACCAGAGGTCCGATGATCGCGGTGTCGATATCGGGGTCGACGGTGACGATGCCGACGCTCGCCTCCAGACCGGGTACGCCGCGCACCGGCGCCGCCAGCCCGCGGGCACCGGACTGGAGCTCGCCGACCGTCAGGACGTACGGCGTCGGGTCGCCGCTGCGACCGAGCAGGATCGCCTTGCCGGCCGCGCCCTGGCCGAGCTGGTGGCGCGACCCGACCCGGTAGCTCACGTGGAAGTCGGTCCAGGACGGCTCGACGACCGCGAGGGCGAGCGCCTCCTCGCCGTCGGCGACGGTGAGGTGGGCGGTGCAGCCGACGGCCTCGGCGAGGTCGCGCAGCACGGGTACGGCGAGCTCGCGCAACACCGGCTGTACGGCGGCGCCGAGCCGGAGCACGCCCAGCCCGACCCGCAGGCGGCCGGCCGCGTCGCGGCGTACCAGCGCGCGACCCTCGAGGGTGGCCACCAGCCGGTGCACGATCGTCCGGTTGACCTCCATCCGGGCGGCCAGCTCGGTCATCGTCAACCCGTCCGGGGTCGCCGCGAGCACGTCGAGCACCCGCAACCCACGGTCCAGCGTCTGGGAGATCTCGCCCGGCACGTCTCGGAGTCTAGGGATCAGGACGACTTGCGGGTCGCCCAGTCACGGATCCGCTCGATCCGGGACTTCAGCTGGTCCGCGGTCGCGACCGCGGCGGCAGGGCCTCCGCACTCCTTGCGGAGCGCTGCGTGGGTGATGCCGTGCGCCTGGCCGGTGCGGTGGTGCCAGGCGGCGACCAGCCCGTTGAGCTCGCGGCGCATGATCGCCAGCTGCTCGTGCGTGGTCACCTCCGCCACCGTCTCGGACTCGGCCTTCGGCGTCGCCTTCTGCTTCTTGGCCCGGTCGCTCTGCCGCTGTTGGAGCAGCTCGCGCATCTGGGCCGGCTCGAGCAGGCCGGGAATGCCAAGGAAGTCCATCTCCTCCTCCGAGCCGACGTGCACCTCGCCGGCGTGGCCGAACTCGCCGCCGTCGAAGAGCACCCGGTCGAAGCGCGCCTCGGAGCCCAGCGCCTCGAAGGACTGGTCGAGCTCGTCGGACGCCCCCTCGCCGGCGTTCGCCTGGGCCATCAGCTCGTCCTCGGCCGCGAAGATGTCGCCCTCGTCGTTGACCTTCCGGCCGAGGACGTGGTCGCGCTCGACCTCCATCTCGGAGGCGAAGCCGAGCAGCGAGGGCACCGACGGCAGGAACACCGAGGCCGTCTCGCCCCGGGTCCGCGCGCGGACGAAGCGGCCGACGGCCTGCGCGAAGAAGAGCGGCGTCGAGGTCGTGGTCGCGTAGACGCCGACCGCGAGACGCGGGACGTCGACACCCTCGGACACCATGCGGACGGCGACCATCCACCGCTTGTCGCTGTCGGTGAACTCGGTGATCTTCTTCGACGCCAGCTTCTCGTCGGAGAGCACCACGGTCGCCGACTCCCCGGTGATCTGCTTGAGCGTCTTGGCGTAGGAGCGGGCGGAGTCCTGGTCGGTCGCGATCACCAGGCCACCGGCGTCGGGCACGTGCCGGCGCACCTCCGAGAGCCGGCGGTCCGCGGCCTGCAGCACCGACGGGATCCACGAGCCGGACGGGTCGAGCGCCGTACGCAGCGCCTGGTTGGTGAGGTCCTTGGTGAGCGGCTCGCCCAGCCTCGCGGCGATCTCGTCACCGGCTCGGGTGCGCCAGGTCATCTCGCCGGAGTAGGCCATGAACAGCACCGGCCGGACGACGTGGTCGGCCAGGGCGTGCGCGTAGCCGTAGGTGTAGTCGGCTACCGAACGCGGCACCCCGTCGTTGCCGGGGGCGTAGGTGACGAACGGGATCGGGTTGATGTCGGAGCGGAACGGCGTACCGGTCAGGGCGAGCCGGCGGGCCGCGGGCTCGAAGGCCTCGCGCACGCCCTCGCCCCACGACAGCGCGTCACCGGCGTGGTGCACCTCGTCGAGGATCACCAGCGTCTTGAACCGCTCGGTGCGGATCCGCATCGCGAGCGGGTTGACCGCCACGCCGGCGTACGTCACCGCGATGCCGACGAAGTCCTGGGACGTCTTGCCCTTGCCCGCGGAGTACGTCGGGTCGATCGGGATGCCGGCGCGCGCGGCCGCCTCGGCCCACTGCAGCTTGAGGTGCTCGGTCGGCGCCACGACCGTGATCCGGTCGACGATCCGGCGGCCGAGCAGCTCGGCCGCGACCGACAGCGCGAAGGTCGTCTTGCCGGCGCCGGGCGTCGCCACGGCGAGGAAGTCGCGCGGCTGGTCGTCGAAGTACTGCCGCATCGCCGCCGTCTGCCAGGCACGCAGCGAGGGCGCCGTCCCCCACGCCGCGCGCTCCGGCCAGGCCGGAGTGAGTGCGATCGGCAGGGAGTCGGCCTCGGGCCGACCCGTCACTCGTTCGAGCCTGCGTCGTCGTTGAGCTGCTCCCAGGCGTCCTTGCACTCGGGGCACACCGGGAACTTCTCCGGCGCCCGGCTGGGCACCCACACCTTGCCGCACAGGGCCACGACGGGAGTGCCCATCACCATGGCCTCGGTGAGCTTGTCCTTCTCCACGTAGTGCGAGAACCGCTCGTGGTCGCCCTCATCGGTGGGGACGGTACGGCGGTCCTCGCGGACGTCCGTGTCTGTCGAGAAGCCGATGGTGGTCACGAGCACCAAGACTACGTCACCCGGAGCCCGAGGAAACCTCGGCGGCGGCGAGCCTGTGGAGTTCCGCGGCGACGTCCCACTCGCCCGGGTCGGCGGCCGTGGCCCACTGCCGGATCTGCTCCTGGGCCCACCGGGCCCACCGCGCGGTGGCGGCCTCGTGCTCCTCCTGGAGGCGCAGCGTGAGCGCACTGACATGGCTCCGATGCGGGAACGCGGGCTCCTGGCCCGCCATCTCGGCCAGCTCGGCGAGCCGCTGGTGCGCAGCGGTCTCCATCGAGGCCAGCGTCCGGCCCAACGCCGCCAGGTCGCCGGCGTCCGCGAAGAACACCTTCACCATCGCCTCGCTCTCCCAGGTCGGCGGCGCCGCCTCCTCGGCCAGCCAGGCCGCCAGCGCGCGCCGGCCGGAGGTCGTGATCTCGTAGACGGTGCGCCGTCGGCGCCCGGTGAACTCCTCGGTCGCGGTCGCGAGCCCGGCAGCGACCAGCCGCTTCGGCTCGTCGTACAGCTTGCGCTCGGCCCGCGGCCAGAACCAGTTGAGGCTGCGGCACACCTGCTGGGCCAGCTCGTACGTCGTCCACGCGCGCACCGACAGCAGCCCGAGCAGGGCGTAGCTGGTCGAGGTCAGGGAGCCGGGGGCGGCCGGAGGGGTCCGAGGCATGCCGCATCTTGACATACTGCCCATGGCAGTATCAAATACTGCATCCGACAGTATGTGCCGACCACCGGAGACACCCGTGTTCCCTGACCTGGACCCACAGCACCTGCCCCCACGACTGCTCCTGGTCGTGGCCCACCCCGACGACGAGACCTTCGGCTGCGGTTCGCTCCTGCTGCACGCGGCGAGCCTGGGCTGGGAGACCACGGTCGTCTGCGCCACCCGCGGCGAGGCCGGAGAGCCCGCTCCCGGAGCCGACCTCGGCGAGCGCAGCCTGGGTGAACACCGTGAGGCCGAGCTGCGGAGCGCCGCCGCCCTCCTCGACGTCCACCGGCTGGCCCTGCTGGCCTTCACCGACTCCGGCATGGACGGGCCGGCCGGCCCCGAGACGTTGCACGGCGCCGACCCTGCCGAGGTCACCGACGCGGTCCGCCGCGTCGCCCTCGAGGTCCGGCCCGACGTGGTGGTGAGCCTGGACGCCGCCGACGGGCACCGCGACCACGCCCGGATGCGGGAGGTCGCCGTCGTGATCGCGGCCGAGCTCGGCGTGCCCGCCTACCTGCAGGCACTCCCCCGCAGCCTGATGCGGCGGTGGGCTGAGCACATGGCCGAGGCGCGACCGGAGATGGCGCACCTGCAGTACGCCGAGCTGGGCACCCCGGACGCACTGGTCAGCGTCGTCATCGACACCGTCGCCCACCTGGAGACGCGTGAGCTGGCGATCGCCGAGCACCGCACGCAGACCTCGCCCTTCGAGGGCCTGCCGGACGACCTCCGACGCGCCTTCCTGACCCGCGAGCACCTGCTCCGCGCGTAGTGTCGGCCGCTCAGTTGAGCTCGGGGTCTGCCGGGCGAGTGGAATGCCAGGCCAGCTCCCCCGGCTGCCGGCGCAGCACCTCGCGCCACAGGTCGGTGGTGTCGGTCCGGAACGCGTCCCAGGTCTCCCCGGGTACGACGTACCAGCTGCCCTCCTCGATCTCGCCGTCGAGCTGGGCCGCGCCCCACCCGGCGTACCCGGCGAAGATCCGCAGCCCGGCGAGGCTGCCCTCGAGCAGCTCGACCGGAGCGTCGAGGTCGACCAGCCCGAGCCGGCCGTCGACGGAGCGGAACCCCACCGGCACGTCCTCCGGGTCACGCAGCAGCGCGACCGCCAGGGCGCCGTCGGCACCGACCGGCCCGCCCTGGAACAGCACGTCGGGCTCGGCGACGACGTTCGCCCAGCCGTCGAGCACGGCATCCACCGGGACGCCCGACGGGCGGTTGAGGACCACCCCGAGCGCGCCGTTGTCGTCGACGTCGAGCAGCAGCACGACCGAGTCGGCGAAGTTGGGGTCGACCAGCGCAGGCGTCGCCACCAGCAGCATCCCGGCGACCGGCGGACTCATGGCTCCATCATGCCCGGAGAACGTGCCCGGAGAACGTGACCGGAGAACGTGACCGGAGAACCGCCCCGGGGTCGGGGCGGCGTGGTCAGGCCGCGATGACGGCCCGGAGCCGGCCGAGCAGGCCGCCGGTCGGCGCGGCGGAGACCGGCTCGGGTCGGTACGTCGCCCGGGCGCGCTCCTCGATCTCCGCGCCGACGCGGGCGGCGGCGGCGTCGGGCGTGCTGACCCGACCGGCCATCATGGCGAGCAGGATGTGCTCCTTGGCGGTGGCCTTGGTCATCGCCTCGGAGATCGCGGGCGTGCCGGGATCGGTCCGCTGACGATCCAGGATCGCGCGGACTCCGGGGAGCTCGTCGGCGGTCACGTGCCAGGCAGCGACGACGGCGGCGTCGAGATCCATCGGATCGGCCAGGAGCGCGCGCTCGATCTGGCCGGCCAGGCGGGTGTGCCAGCGCAGCTGGAGCGCACCGAGCAGGGCGAGCTCGTCGCCGAAGGTCTCGGCGACCCCGGGGAGGTCCAGGGGAAGGCGGCCGTCGCGGCGGCGGTTGGCGCTGGCGATGACGTCGCGGAGGACCTCGCCGCGGCGGTGGAAGGACGTCCAGGTCATGGGTCTCTCCTTCGGGACGGACGGTGGCCTCGGTCGTGAGGCATACCGGAAGTACGTACTCACGGTATGTCCCGTACTTGCGGTAGGCAAGCCTGGACCACCCGGTGATCCGGGTCACCCATACCGACCGTAGGTATTAGGCTCCCGTGACCATGAGCAAGTCGTCGGTCTCCAAGCTCGTCCCGCGCGTTCCGGGCGTGCCCGGCGCGAGCCGGCGCCAGCAGTACTCCGCGTCGACCAAGCGCGCCCTGGTCGACGTGGCCGAGGAGCTGTTCACCGAGAACGGGTACGCCGCGACCTCGCTGGACTCGATCGTGGCCGGCGCCGACGTCACCAAGGGTGCGCTCTACCACCACTTCAGCGGGAAGCAGGCGCTCTTCGAGGCCGTCTTCGAACGGGTCGAGGACGACGCCTCGCGGGCGATCCAGGACGCGCTCAAGGGCCACCGGGACCCGTGGGAGAAGGCCACCGCCGGGCTCCGGGCGTTCCTGACGGTCGTCCAGGAGCCGCGCTACCGGCGGATCGTGATCCAGGAGGGCCCGGCCGTCCTCGGCTACGAGCGCTACCGCGAGCAGGAGGAACGCTCGACCTTCGCGAACGTCCTCGAGATCGTGCGCTCGGTCCTCGACGCCGGCGAGTGGGAGCTCGACGAGGACCTGCAGCAGACCTTCGCCCGGATCTTCTTCGGTGCGATGTCCTCGGCCGGCGAGTCGGTCTCGAGCGCACCGGACCCGATCGTGGCCGCGACGAACGTCGAGACCGCGATCAGCTTCATCCTCGCGGGCTTCCGGGCCCTCGCCGAGAGCGGCGTGGAGCTCCCGGCGAGCGAGCTCGCCGGGTAGCTTGCCGAGTCCTACCTCTTGGTGAAGGTGACGTTGCCGTTCGCCGCCGGGACCAGCTCGATCCAGGTGTGGCCGGCGGGCACGGTCAGGTCGCCGGCCCGGGTCGACAGCTCGAGCGGCGACTTCAGGTCGGCCTTCGACCAGGTCCCGCGCACCAGCTTGCCGCCGTGGAAGACCATCGCCTTGCCCTTGCCGGTGAACTTGGTCTCCGGCACCGGGTTGCCCGCCGGGTCGAGGTAGCCGGCGTCGCCGACCTGCACCCGCAGCACCAGCACGGTGTCGGCCGGGAAGTGGTCGCCGTCGGCGGCGTACGTGTTCTCGTTGACGTAGCCCTTGCCGTCGTAGGTCCAGTTGGTGGTGTGCCCACCACCGAAGCTGGCCGCGATCTTGGTGGCCTTCTGACCGCCCGGGAAGTCCTTCTCCTCGCCCCACGGCAGGTAGTCGTCGGGACGCTTCGCGTCCGTCTGGGCGTTCTGCGCGACCGTCGTCAGGTCGGCGAAGACGTTGTACGGCGCGCTGCGGCTGGTGTCGCGCGAGATGCCCTTGGCGCCTTCCTGGAAGAACTGGATGCCCGCGCCCTTGATCCGCGCGATCGTCCGGCCGGCCGCACCGCTGGTCACGACGGACGCGTCGACCGGCGAGACGATGCCGATGTCGCTGGCGCGCATCGAGCGGACCGGACCGACCTTGGTCGGCAGCTGGGAGTAGAAGAACGCCGCCAGGCGGGTCAGCCCACCCTCGACCAGCTCCTCGACCACCATGTCCGCCTCGCCCAGGCCGAGCTGGGGCGAGCTGGAGTAGGTGTTGTCGATCTTGGTGACCAGCACCGGGTGGGTCTGCGCGGCGTCCTCGTCACCCGTGACCGGGAGACCGGTCAGCGGCCAGGTGGCCGCGACCTCCTCGCTGGCGGCGACCTCCTGGGACGCGGCCTTGGGGGCGTCGGACTTGTCATCTCCCCCGCCGCAGCCGGCGAGCAGCAGGCCGGTCGCGGTCAGCAGGGAGACGATGGTCAGTGGGGCACGACGCACGATGGCGCTCCGATCCGTGAAACTCTTGTGACTTGCTCGACTTCAAGTGTGCAGGCGCGACCGTACCCCGTGGGGAGGCGCGCCCACACATCGCCGAATGTGCCGAATGGCTCAGCCGAGCTTGGCGCCGCCGTCGACGTACAGCGTCTGGCCGGTGATGTACGACGCCTCGTCGCTGCACAGGAACGCGGCGGCCGCCGCGATGTCCTCGGGGTAGCCGACCCGCTTGACCGGGTTGGCCTCGGCCGCGGCGGCCCGGAAGTCCTCGACGCTGACGCCGAGGCGGGCGGCGGTGGCGTCGGTCATCTCGGTGGCGATGAAGCCGGGCGCGATCGCGTTGGCGTTGACGCCGTACCGGCCCAGCTCGATGCCGAGGGTCCGGGTGAAGCCCTGGATGCCCATCTTGGCGGCCGAGTAGTTGGCCTGGCCGCGGTTGCCGAGGGCGGAGACGCTCGAGAGGTTGACGATCTT
>Ga0190274_10000190_pt1 | contig 42096 bp, 35 predicted proteins | sample Popmic531T_FD_133002 | JGI IMG/M metagenome (GOLD analysis project Ga0190274, IMG submission 133002) | Populus adjacent soil microbial communities from riparian zone of Yellowstone River, Montana, USA - 531 T | ecosystem: Environmental > Terrestrial > Soil > Riparian zone | place: USA: Montana... | reverse complement strand
TGTTCAAAATGGAATTATTACCCAAACCACACCTTTAAATTACATAGCATTTAATAGCATAACTGCCGGAAATGATGTTGATAATGATCAAGATCAACAAACGGGTAATTATGAAATACATACCGGTTCTGATGTTACATTTACGGCAGGGCAATACATTCATCTTACAAATGGTTTTAATGTTCAAGGAGGAAACTTTCATGCTGTTATCAATGATAATATTCCTATACCACCTCAATGTTTTTTCAGTAGTTCCCAAAACGGTGGAAACAGAGTTTTTAGCCAAGAAATATCAAAAAATAGCGAACCTACTTTTAATGTAACGTTGGATCCTAATCCAAGTTCAGAATTAACAACAATTACAAGTGAACATCTGCTTATTCTTAATATTGCCATTAAAGATATCTCAGGAAAAAATATTTTTGTACAGCAATCCGTAATGTCAAGGATAATTCCAATATCATTAACAAATTATAAAAAAGGGATGTATGTGGTTCAAGTAACTGGCATTGATGGATCAGTATGTAATAAGAAATTAATCGTGGACTAACTGTGCATTTATAAATTTGCTAAAACCTATTAATGAGCAGCAATGGGTATTTTTTAGTCAATGAATTTGGAGACTCTTCGGAACGGACTTTAATCAGTCTGCAAAAATTTTCTAAATCAGTCATTATGATTACGAATAATGTTTTGCATATTTGCGACGGCAGGCTATCCAGAACACATATACATGAGGGGAACTGAATTAGGACAAAGCGGGTGAAGTATAAATTTTTATTCGTGATTTGTTTCTTTCGCCTACTGGAATAATCAGAACGAAAACATTATAGCTATTGTTAAAATAATGATAAGTAAAATCTTCAAAGCCAGATTTTGTCATCAATTGAATTGAACCTTCCGTATGAAATCTCCTTTTTCTACTGTAATCAAGAATGAAAGGAAAGTCTGAATTCAATTTTTCAGGGAATGATAATTCGCCAAACTCCTTGGTGAAAGATGGGGATTGGAAACTATTTCTAAGGTCAAGAGAATATCTATGTCCATTTTTTTCTTTGTCTTCCAAGACAATTAATGCGCAACGTTTCTTACTTACTTCAGCATATCTTCTTATAGAAGCATGATTCGAACCACCAAATTTTGCTGCTAATGCTATTGGACTTCCAATTTCTAATGGTAATTTGTTCATTTCATCTTCATACCTGTTTAATTGAAATAAACCTGCCGATGCAAAATAATTAGCTTCAGTTTCAAAAATTTCTTTTACCTCAGGGCTAAGTGTGTATGCATCGTCGTGATAATTGATTTCTTTTTGCCATGGAATAGTATCATGTGCGACTTCGTGCAACTTTACAAAATTTTGTTTTACACCTGGAAGGGAAGGGTCAATATAAATTATTTTTTCCTCCCTGTCTAAAGCTCCTAAGATTTTTCCCATCATTCTCTTGAAAGCATCAAGTTTTTTTGGTATGAAGTTTTTGGGGATGTTATGGAAATTGTTTTCATTACTTAGGTTCAACTCACAATATTCCACAATTTTGTCAACTGGTGTTGGAAAAACATCTAATGATTTACTGCTTTTGAGAATCTCGAAAATGAGATCATCAATTTCTTTTTTAGAGTGTTGATTGTTCATACAGAATTACTTCTTTTTTTTCTGTCGCATAAATTGCAAGTATTCAATCAACATTTCCTCTTCTTCAGGGGATAGGTTATCTTTTGAAAAAACAAATTTACCAAATGAGACATTTTCGGAGGTGCTTTTCTCAACAAGCCCTGAAACATGTAATAGAAAGTTGAAATCAATTTTGTAGGTGATCGCCAACTTGTGAAGTATATCAGCAGATGGTTTTTTTATTTTATCGTTTTCAAGCTGACTAATATAAGCATTGGAAATACCTGTCCTCTCTTCAACTGTCCTCAAAGCAAGGTTCTTCAAATCCCTGGCTTGTCTCAATACACTGCCTAGAGTTTTTTTTGAATCAGCCATGACTATTAGTTTAGAATTGTATTCAAAATTACGAATTTTTGCTTATTAACACAAGCGACGCTAAATTGTTAATAACTTTATTCAAGCATTGCTTGATATATCAAGCAAGAATATGTATATTTGCAATCTAAATTATATAAAATGATACCAAATCAAAACAATGATTCCTCCAATGTACAAGGTGCAGAAGAGGTAATTGACTTGGAAGCTTACACCAAGTCGGATAAAAAACCTGATGTCGGCAAACGGTATAAAGTGAGGGTAGATAATGAGTTTTACATTTTTGACCATCACATTGTTACTGGAAAGGAGATTCTTATTAAAGTAGGAAAAACTCCGATCGAATGCTATTCTCTCTATCAGAAATTGAAAAATTGTGACTTTGAAAAAATTGACCTTAATGAAAAGGTTGATTTGACAAAGCCAGGAATTGAACACTTCGTTGTAAAACCACCTGAAGTGTTTTATTATGCGGTTGATGATGAGATGGAAACAACTGATCAAAAGGTGCTGACCCCCAATCAAATTTTGGAATTGGCAGGCATTAAACCAATAAGTGATTATTATCTTATTCAGAAAAACCCGGACGGAACTGAGATTTCATATAAAGGGCAACCTACTATGCCAATTACAATGCTTTGTCCGGCAATGAAATTTGTATCAATATATAACGGAGAAACACCCGTTTCATAATTATGGGGAAAGAAGATTTTATTAACCAATTGCAAGCTCTTGGATTCAATGTCCAGGAACTTGCAAATAATTATATAGGGTTTGATTATGAAATTCCTGTCGGAAAATTTTCCGGGCAAAAAGTTTCTCTTGGATTCCAGATTGACAATGGGTTTCCAATGAATCCACCAACGGGTGGTCCACATTTCAGACCATTGCTTTTACCTAAAACGGGTGGCGGTGGTGCACATCCTTTCGGTGCAATACATGATAGTCCCTTAGGGGAAGAATGGGAATATTGGAGCAGGCCATTTAAGGATTGGAACAAAACAGAAAAAACTGCTAAGGCTTACATGGCTCATATTAGAAATCTACTATCAACTATTACATGAAAACATTTAGTGTAATATTAATTGACGAAATACATAAGCAGCTGTTCAATCATCTTATTCGTGAGGATGGGGATGAAGACCTATGCTTTGCCACATATCTCCCAAGTACAGGTAGCAATAGATTTAGTGGAATTATTTCTGAAATCATTTTACTTAACAATGGTGAAAGAGAAGTTCACGGAAATGTTGGTTTTATGCCAGAATATTTTGAACGAGTTTTAAGAATTGCAGAAAAGCGAAAAGAAGGCATTGCTTTTTTGCATTCACATCCATTCCCCGGTTGGCAAGGGATGAGTACGGATGATATAGTTGCAGAAACAAGAATGTCACCTACTGTTTTTGCATCAACTGGATTACCATTGCTTGGTTTGACTCTTGGTACTGATGCTTCATGGAGTGGAAGGTTTTGGTTGAAAGACAAAACTGAAAAAAGAAAATATAATCGTGCTTGGTGTGAAACAGTCCGTGTTCTGGGTAAAGATTTGAAAATTACTTTCAACGATGATTTACTGGAACCCAATTTTGATTCTGAAAAACAACTGAGAACTATCTCCGCTTGGGGTAAAAAAACTCAGGAAGATTTATCTCGCCTAAGAGTAGGTATAGTTGGACTTGGGAGCGTTGGAAGTATTGTTGCTGAAATACTAGCACGAACAGGTATATCAAATTTTACTCTAATTGATTTTGATGAAGTTGAAGAAAAAAATCTTGACCGACTGACAAATGTTTTTAAAAGTGATATTGATCGTGCAAAAGTCTTTGCAATTAAAGAGGCGATTGAGCGAAGTGCAACTTCTCCAAAGGTTTCTATTGAATGTTGTGAATATAGTGTGTGTGAAAAAGAAGGGTTTGAAACAGCTTTGAATTGCGATATATTATTCAGTTGCGTAGATAGACCTTGGGCTCGTCAGGTTTTGAATTTTATCTCTTACTCTCATCTGATACCTGTTATTGACGGGGGAATTATGGTCAGAACCAATAAGCGCAACACAAAAATTGTTGGTGCAGATTGGAAAGCGCAAACTGTTGGATATAAAAGGAGTTGCCTTGAATGTTTAGGACAGTACAAAACTGAATATGCAGCATTAGAGAAATCTGGATTGCTTGATGACCCTTCCTATATCAATGGTTTGGAAGATTCTGCATTTATCAATTCACACGAAAATGTTTTTGTATTCAGTTCTCATCTTGCCTCATTGGAAGTATTGCAATTGCTGAGTTTATTTCTTTCTCCTTCTGGTTTTTCTGATGTTGGTCAACAAATACATCATTTCATTTCGGGTGAAATGGAAACTGAAAAGAATAAAGTTTGTGACATAAATTGTTATTTTCAATCAATCGTCGGGAAAGGTGATTCGACGGAAGTAGAAATATTTAGCCGACATGAAGTTGCGGAAAAACTACGACTAATGAGAGCAATTAGCAGTTAATAGTACTGATTATGTTTCATTTAAGACCGGGCAATAATTTCTGTAACCATTCATATTGTTTTGTTTCGTTTGCTTGTTGACTCCAATTGCCTTTGTATTTTTGAATATAATCTAATGCTTGTTTTACTCCAGGTCTATTTCCCGCAATGCTATTTAGAGACTTTAAAAATCTTTCATAAGTATCCTCGTTCCCCCAATAAGTCAAATTTATTATATCTTTCTCCATTAGGTATGATTCAAGGGGATACCCAGCGCCCGCATTCCAATGTTTACACAACCGAATAGTGTTTCGTATTACATTGTTTCCATATTCAGTATTCTTAGAAGCCAAACTGTTGTTAATATGGTTTGGTACAGTGCTTCTCCAATTATCATTTGAGCTTGGAATGTGATAAGATTTACCTCCAATAAAATATTCTTCACAATAAGCAGGAACAATATCAAACATGATGTGATTGAGTAAAAGTTTAATAGCAGGAAAATCCTTTTGGGAAACTGAATTTGGATAGGCAGCAGTTACTACATCTAATAGCCATTTACGATACGTTCCAGGTGTTTTTCTGTCTGTACTTGTATTAAAGATTACCATCAAATCAACGTCAGATTCTGGGTCATATTTTCTTGGTAGAATTGTGTTTCGAGTGAATGAACCAAAGCGGATAAATTCTTTGATGTTACTTCCGAATTTATCTTTCAACACTTTTTCTAATTGTCCAATTGAGGCCTTTATTTTTTCTCGTTCGGTTTCATTATGAGAAAGCACTAAATCATTTTGGGCAAAGGTTACAAGCTTATTGTTTATACTCATTTTAAATTCAAATTTAAAACCAATTGAATCATTTGAAATCTTTACTTTCAATCTAGGATTTATAATCTTAAATATCGATTTACTTTAAGTCAACAACTCTTCGCAGAATTTCTACTTAAAATTATTATTTAATATTATAATTTTTCTTCATTATTTCCCAGTCCTTAGAAAGTGAAGGGTTCAAGTTCTTATATATTTCAGTATCATTTAATACTCCTCCCCAAGCGTGGGTGCATTCATAATTTAGAACGTTTTTTAAAATTTCTGGACTACGTTTCTCTGGATCAGTTATAACATTGAGACTATTGAATAGAGTTTTAAAATCTTCAAAAATCTGATTCATTTTAAAATAATACCACTGAAGTTTAATGCTTTGCTGAAGCACAATGCCTGTAACTGATAACTGAATAAGCATATTCAGTAGACTTGTACTTCCGGAAAATGCAGCAAGTATAATTGCCACAACAAGTGTACTTGAGGTAATCCATTTTTTCCATAACATTTTACTTACAATTGTTGCAGTGAAAAATGAATTTTCAAAACAATTCACAGCCAATTTGTAGAGACCATCACATAGTTTACTATTTGAATAATAATTCTCAGATCTTATTCCACTAAGGTTTGAACCAAGTGAATTATCTATAAGATCGCTTCGTTTTTTTTTACCTCCTGCTGCAATATAGGATAGAACAATGAATTCAAGAGTTGCATAAACTATTGCCATAACAGAAACTATAATTCCAGCTGATTTAGTAAAATAATTAACAAGTACTATCCAACTTTTTGCAGTAATACTTATTTTAAGCGTATCTAAGTTCAGGATAAATGCCATAACAGACAAGGATGCAGCTATCCATAGTAATCTATTTTGATATTTTTCAATTCTCTTTGCGGTATCGAAATCGTTCAAGTGAGGAGAAGGTATTTGATTCATCGGCTAGGAAATTCATAATTATAAAATAAATTCCACCAATAAAAGCAATCGTCTAGATTGGATTCCCGTTTTCCAACAGCTTTCTCAGTTCTTACAAATCCTGTTTTGGCCTTTGAGAGAGCGTCCAAGTATTTTAAAGTGGAAGAACATGCTTTTACATAACCGGAAATCCCCATAGGATCTTGCATGCTCGGTAACTCCTTTTCAACAAGAATTTTTATGACATTTTTCAAATCAATATCATAAACGATTGTCGTTTTGCCCTCTGCATATTTAGTTGTGCGTAATTCTAAATAAAATGAACTAATTGGTACATTGTTGTAGAATTTCCATGCCTTGATTAGTTTAATTAAAGGTTTAAGTTTATAACTTAATCGTTCATCTTCCCGTTTTACATAGGCATTATGGGCTAGTGGGCTTGATTGCATCCATCCACCATCAAAATCAGGTATATCGTATGAACTCTTTTTACCAACTGGCGTTTCTACGATTTCATTAAATTTACAGGGAGTTATTTCGAGGGTTTCTGAAGCATACTGACCAAATGGAACTATGACTGCTGGTGCATTCACAGCGATTCCTTCTGTACTCCAAAATGTATCTTGTAATGCTTCTTTTACTTTTCTCAAGGTATAGGCAGAATCGTTATATAAATTATTTGCTGGTATTGCAGCGAAATAATCTGTATCACTGAAATGTCGAACGCCCGTTTCATTTCCAAACGAGCCGATTTCAAAAAAGCTGTGACACTCGAAATTGTTTTCCAAACAGGATTTAACAGAATCCTTATGGGATTTTGCAATATCATGTTCAGAAGTTAATGGAACTAACCGTGACAAAAACGTTTCAAAACCTTGCTCTAATGTTTTTGCCATATGAGGTTGTCCGTCTATTTGAAGCTACTTGAAGAGAGACTATTATTTTATACTGAGTAAAAGTATAATATTTTTAATTAAATATCATGCATAATAGAACCTGAATGTGATTAATGCGATACTTTTTTCTCTGAATTTATTGGAAAAGCTGGTTTTCCATAAAGTTACATAATATATAGAGCTAAGATTTTTTGAACCAAAATGCAAACTGTTTCAAAATGACATATGGAAAACCAGATTTTTGACTTCAAGAATTTTCAAAGGGGTAAGGGGAAATGTGTTCCCCCAAGATAGCGTGTGGCGGTGTTGACCGTCCACACGCTATCTTGCCATGCGGCCATTAGGACGAATGTTGAGCTAGAAAGGGTCAGCTGAGCACGAAGGGGAGGCTATCTTGCCATGCGGCCAGAAGGACGAATGAAGTAGGGTAGTGGGATGGCGAGAACGTGCCACACGCTATCTTATAATCTTTTAGTGTATAAGGCTGTTAAAAATTAAGTTAATAACTAAAGTATAATCGGGACGACATTTATCAAAAAAAGCGATATTTTTAGAATAGTTCTTCGTTAACCAGACGAATCTTTTTGATTTGTACTCTCAAATCCCCAATTTGAAATGAGCAAAAAAACTATTTATCGATCCTCTGAAAGTGGCAGGATTATTACAAAGCGGCAAGCTGAAAATAATCCCCGAACTTCGGAAAAAGAAAGAGTTAATGTTCCTAAGAAGAAATAGGTAACATTGGGACAAAGCCTCATATTTTTGAGGCTTTGTTTTTTGGGGTTATAACACTTCAAGTTTTAATGCAATCGGTCGTTACCTTGTGAGTCCAGACCTTGTCTTCAGGCCACTATGTCGAGGGGAGCAGGGTAGTGGGACGGGGAGAACGAGCCACACGCTATCTTGCCATGCAACCCTGAAGCAAGCCTAAAACAATTATTTAGAATTCCTCGATAACTGATTTTGTAGGAGTAAAAAATGATTACAGATTAAAGTTCTCGATTTTTGAGGGCATCAATTAAATCCGGTAACTGTTCATTAAGTTGCTTAATTTCATTGGCAACGTTGGGGTTATAATCAGGGTTAAAATGATTAGCTATCGTACTTCTCATTTGAGATATTTCTTCAGTTAAATCCTTGAGTGCTTTAACCAGTTGTTCGTTGTTTTCCATAACTGTTTTTGTAAGTGTAAAATTGAATTGATATTTACCTAAAAAGATTGAAAGGTACTACACGAAGGTGATTAAGGTGATTTAATTCAGCCTGGAGGTGGATACGGATCATTTCCATAAGTCCATTCAGTTCGAAATAAATTATCTCGACCTTGTACTTTGACTTGAGAAGGATTACCCTTTCTTCCGCATTCCTGAGCTGTGTCAATAGCCATTTTGATGGCGTCTGACTGAGTTCGGTATGGTCCATAATGAGAGCCGTTAAGAGTTATCTTCCATTCACCTTGATGGAGAACTACGTAATAAACAATTCTGTCCATTTTAGAGATTTTTAACATTTGTAAAAACCCCTTCACTGGTCAGAGTTTGGGGGTTCGATGGGGTTTAAAAGATTACTTTCTCTTAGGAATGCGAACACGTTCCTTTTCGTTCGAGACGGACGTCTTTAAGCAACTTGCTTCGGCATGATCTGTTCTGTTTTACAATCCCGATAAATAGTTTTAGTAGCCATTTGTTAAGTTGGTTTTTGGCATAACAAAATTTTCTCAACTGTCAATCCTTTTACCAAACTCAGAGTTTAATCAAGCATATTCAAAAATAAAGTTAAAAACAGGATAAACAGGAAACAAAGTGATGGAATTTCTGAACAATTTCGGGTTCAAAAATTTATTCAGTAAAAAGCTTGGAAATGATCGTAAAAATGGTTAGGTATTGATTGTAATAATATCAATTTTACTCTCCAAATATGTTACTGTACTATTTCTAACTCACGATGTCATTCTCGAATAATATGTATAAGTTTAAATATCAACCACTTACCTAATTTGAATGTTGAATTATAATTCATTAGTTTTGCATTGTTTTCTGAACAATAAGGTGTTAATAATTGGGTAAATAAAGGATTAGTTTTTTATAGAGATCTCTTAATTTTAGGAGCACCTGTTTTTGTTCAGCTATAATAATTAAAGGTAGTTAGATTAGGGGTTGAATTATGGATTTCAAATTTAAATTAGATGTTATTGGTGCGGTGAGTAGTAGCATTGCACTTGTGATTACAATCATATCGCTAATAGTATTGATTCTACGATTACCTCCAGAGAGTTCAACCTGGTTGGTAATCACCTTTTGTGGTTCAAATATTTTGCTGACTATTTTATTTGTATCATTAAATTTTCATGTTAGCCGACGATTGTTCACTATGAATGAAATTAGTAAAGAGAATTATGATCTTAACACCCAAATAAAAGCTAATAATGTTGAAATAAAAAACACTCCAGAAACTTTATCAAGTTTGATTTATTACAATGAACTTTTATGGTTGAAGATGAATAAACTTGTTGATGAATCCATGAGTAAAGACAATCTCAATACAGATTTTATAAATTTTTGCAATGACTTAGACACATATTTGCATTCATTTACATCATGCTTGCAATCTTTTTTTTCACAAATGACTGGCGAGAAATGCTCAGTTACATTAAAAATCACCAAAACAATTGATGGAGTCAATTATGTTAGGACACTATATCGAGATCCGATGTCCTTGCAAAAAAGGCAACAAAATGATAGAAAAAGCGATGGAACATTAATTGTTTACAGAGTTGAAGATAATAGTGGATTTAAAGCAATCATAAATAATAAAATCCCAAACGATGGCTTTTATTGTGATAATTTAAGCAGATTAGAATATTATCATAATGGAAATTCAAGATGGAAGCATTTTTATAATGCCACAGCAGTAGAGCCTATCACAATTAAAAAACAACAGTTTATTGTTAAAGGATTTTTATGTGTGGATAACTACGGTGGCAAATTATCAAAAGAAAGTTTAAAATCAGTATTAGAAGCAAATGCAATACAATTGTATAGCATATTTGAAAAATTTGAAAAGATAAGTGAACATCCTAAAATTAAAATTATAAGTCATGAACTTAGAAACAAATTCACAGACTGGAATATTAGTAGATAAATCTAATTCAGATCCTACACAATATTACGGTGACAATCTTAAAATATTTTCGGATGAGTATTACAGAGCTGTTGAAGCTATCGAAGAGTACGAAAAAAAACGAAAAGAAGAAAAGACAATCAGCTTAAGGGTATCATTTTTGAAATTTTTAAGATCCATGTTCTCTTTGTAACCAATGATGAATGTGCAATGATGCCTCTCAATAAAATTGAGAGGCATTTTTTATAATTAGGCAATTATTGAGCTTACTTGTTTTTCGGTTTTGCAGGTGGAGGTGGTGCAACATTAGTCTTTTCTCTGGTCGGTGTAGGTTTCGTCTGACTATTTTTATTAGCACCTTTTGTAAGAGGTTTGCTTATAGGTTTAGGTTTCTGTCCCATTATTTTTATTTTTAGCAAGTTCGAGTGAAGCCGTATTACATGATTTACACGATTGAGAAATAATGCTACGAATTCTTCTTGAAATTCAATTTGGTCAGACTATATTTCAATGAGTATTTTGTAATCATCATGAGATTTGGAAATTTATATCATTTCATATGGTTTAACTTTTGAAGAATATGATGCCATTATTTTAACAAATTGATTATACATTTCGGTTTGCATGACTAATGGATTTGTTGATTATACCCACCTCATTCAAATCAATCAATGAAAGTGAGCCATAGGCGATCTTGCCATGCAATCATTATGACTAATGAAACAGGGTAGTAGGATAGGAATGAAGCCACATTCTACCTTGCAACCAATCATAATCTATTAGATGCCCTAGATTATCAGTTAATTTATTGTCAGGGTTTGAACGCAAGTATTTTCCAGTGATACCATTCACTACTTGAACATTTTCACCAATATCCCATTTTGCTTGGTTGTAATTCCAAATCCATGTAGTGGCAGTGTTACCTGGAATCTCAATAAGTGAAATTGCATCAGACTTAGTCTATTTTACAGCCAATGAAACAGTATCATTTCCAACTGAATGAAAAGCATAATGTGTAATTACATTATTAGTGTTTTTCCAAACCCCTGAAATTAGATATAGCGCCATATAATTTTGTTATATATAAATTAATAATAATTTAAGAAAAAGGAGGTCTGTAATATAATTTACGACATGACTCGATCAATATGCTCAATTGTGTGTAGAAGTAAGTCGGATTGACTTTTGTAAATTTCAATTGTTGAATATTGGGGACTATCTTTTTTTAATTCTTCAGAATATGATACTTGAACAAAAGTATCGCTATCTTCACTAATTGGCTTGGCGTCAAGAAGAAGAATTGTAGAATTGATCCCCTGAGGAAATCGCTTAATTAATGATGCTTGCATGTGAATCCCTCCGGTATTTATTTCACCTTTAACATATAAGGTATGTTTGTCGCCTGATATTGAAGGGATGATTTTCGCTTCCCAATTTTTAGATGTTGCCATGATTATTATTTTTTATAAAGTCTAATTACTAATATATTAGCGTAATCCAATCTGGGTAAAATTATTGATAAGGTGGAACTAATGTCCTATGGTTAAAGAAATGAGTCATTTCGTTTGGTCCAACATCTTGCCTTCCATCACCGAAATATACTTCATGAACGGGATCATTATATCCAGAACTAATTATTGTACCGTCTGCAAAAGATAAGAGAAGCTCCTTACGGAACGTCCAATGATCACTATGTCCAGGTCCTACACCTTCAAACCAAAAAGTAACTTTGATAGAAAGTTTTGTAATTGTATTGCTGTCAAGCTGATTAATACCTCCACTCATTTCTATTGGCATCACTCTATCAGCATTATTTGTAATTCCAGAAGAATTTTGGAAGTGCCCGAAGCCAATATAAGTGTTGCCATCAGTTGATAATATTTTAATTTCAGCATCTACCCATGAACCATCATCATTCTTTCCATCTGCCCACATAGGAACAGCAAAAATTACTTCAACTTTTGTTAGTAAACTCATAGTCTTTAGATTAAATTTTATAACTGAATAATAAGAAATTCTAGCTAATTTCTTATGTTATTGCCTCAACTTTTAATTCATATATTTCATATCTCAATATTATTTAAATATCCATTTGGGTATATTTGCTTGATAAAATATAATAAATATTGTTTATAATACATCTCTCTCATAAAATCAGGTTAAACCCTTAAAGGTTTACCCTGATTTTAGAAAGGTTGAATTAGCTCAACCGAAGACAATGTTCACATTTTGGCCGACCATCAGTTCCTGATCGTTTATTTTTTACTTCAATATTGTTCCCTTCAGTACAAGAACTATTGTCATGATAAACTTTTCGGTCAGTTTCTTTGACCGAATGAAATGGTGCTACTTTTGCCATGGTTTCAGTAATTAGTTAGTTAGATTTATTAATTGACCCGAAAATTAAAACTTAAGTACAATTCAGAACCAAGGGTTTTCCCTGATTTTTTGATACAAGGGTAAACCCTTGATTTACCAAGGGTAAACCCTTGGTTTTACTTTTTCAAAATTCATTTTAGAATTCAGAAAATTGAAAAGTGGTATTTGGAGCAAGTGATCAAATTTTGGGTTTCAAATTAATGTTATCAATATCGAGACATTAAATAAAAAATTGATTTTGCCTGAATAAAAATGTATGTTCATAACTTTATTTTTGAATTCTGCACATTTTCTTACATTCTTGTTTACATTTGGTCAACTATTGGAATTAGATCTTTGATTTATTTTCAATTTGGAAATTGTTTCTCCTTCACTAGTTTTATTCTCTTTTCGCCCCCCATCTGAGATAAAATTGAGTTTCGATTCATTGTTTGCAAAGAACAATGTTCTAGATTAAATTCTCTAATTTCTTAATCTTCTTATTTAATTAACAGTAATAATTTTATTCTATGAAAACAATTCTTCATTGTTTATCAGGGTCTATTCGATTTATGATAAAACTGCTGCCATGTACAAAGGAATTAAAAAGTTGTCTATTTGGTCTTCTATTAGTCTGTGCTTTTTCAAATACAAGCAGAGCACAATCTCAAAATTCACCTCTTGATAGTTATGTAAATGTAGATGGTGGTATGTGCAATGTATTTGTGTTGCTTGAAGATACCCTTGATCTCTCTAATATCGAAGTATCTTTAGGAAGTAAAGGAAGCAGTACAGATATAGTAGATCATATATTTTCCTTTGATCAGATTACAGGATTGCCAACGGGATTTTCATATTTGAGGACAAACATGCAAGTATTTTTGGGTTTAGGGGATTTAGATTTGCCTGCGGCATTCAATGCAAAAGTAAGACTGAAAAATTCGGCTGGGAATTGGAGCTCTTGGTTTGAATATGTGTCGAATTAAACTTGTTCAATTTACAAACTAAAACTTAATTTCTATGAGAAAGTTATATATTTCTTCAGCCATAACAATATTTGTAATGTTATCTAGTTTCATTGGAAAAGCAGCAAACTATACATGGTTAGGTGGAACAAGTGCATGGAACACCACATCAAATTGGAATCTAGGTAGCATCCCTGATTCACTGGATAATGTAACCATTGGGAATACAGCTCATTCTCCTGTTTTGGATACAATTCGAAAAGTTAACAATTTAACATTAACTACAGATTCTATAGACTTAAACTATTTTGTATTAATAGTGAAAGGTACGGCAACTTTTAATAGTGGAGTTGTATTACATGGAACGATTAAACCTCAAGGACAATTATGTCATTTTGGAGGTACAAAATTTGATGCTACTATAATTGCAAGATGTGGTTATTTCCATATGAATGGAGGGCAATTTGAATTACCAGTTACCCTGGAAGATACTGGATATGCATCAACCACTGGTACAGGAGCGAGCGTCTTCAACGACAGTCTTAATATTACTCACTATGGAACTGTATATTTTACTATGGCAACTACAACTGGTGATGTATTTAATGGACCTGTTAAGTTAATCAATTATAGTACACACGAAATTAATATTGCAAGTTCAGACAGTTCAACTTTCAACGATAATATTATTGTAAATTCAACCAATGGTGGCGGTATTTTGTTTGGAAATACAGGAGGTAAAACTGTTTTGGCAAGTGGGAAAACCATTTCGGTTGGCAGTGTGGGTTTTACAAATGATTATTTAACATTGAAGAAATTTACACAATTAGGAAATACTTCACAAACCTTAACTGTAACAAGTACAGCATCAGTAAATTTTATTGACTGTGCTTTCAACGGAAACTTGGCTGTATCGGCATCTGGATTTTTGTTAAAAAATTGTATTTTTAATGGAACAAGTGATTTTACTAAAAATGGGACTGCAAATTATCAAAGCGATGGAGGAAATACATTTAATGGAGCAACTACCATAAGTAATAGCGGAAGTGCTGGTAGAATAAGGTTAGCCACAATCACAGCAGACACTTTTGTTGGGAATGCCACATTCAATTCGACTGGACAGGATCATCAAGTAGCTTATAGTGGAGACAATATATTTCAAGGAAATATCACAATCAATAGTACAAAAGTAGTTTTTAATACATTGAATGGAAGAGTTGTTTTTTCTGGTTTAACTTCGCAGACCATAAATGGGAGTTATAACTACGCCTTCAAGAAATTGAAAATAAATAAATCTAGTAATCATGTGACTGCCAATACAACTTTGAGTGTAGATGATTCACTTGAGTTTGTTTCGGGGAATTTAGTAACAACCAGCAGCAATTTATTAACGATGAAAGCGGGTTCGAAAGCCTTAAATTTTGGTAATTCCAGTTATGTTAACGGTCCAGTAAAAAAGATTGGAAATACAAGTTTTATATTTCCCGTTGGAAAGGATTCAATCCAAAATTCTATTGAAATTTCATCACCTACAGCTTCAACTGATGCATTCACTGCCGAATATTTTAATGTTCAACAATCTTTAGGTTCAACAATGGACAGTACAATCGATTATATTAGTAATTGTAATTATTGGAATTTATCTAGAGACGTTGGAAGTGCAAATGTCAATGTATATTTAAACTGGCATCAAGGATATTGTGGAATTCTCGACTCTGCAGATCTAAGAGTAACAGGATGGAATGGATCAACTTGGAAAGATTATGGGCAAAATAGTTTTGTTGGTATTTTTCAAGCAGGAAAAGTTAGAAATAATTCATCAATCACTACTTTTCATTCATTTGCATTAGGGTATAAAACAACTACAAACCCTTACTCCAATCTGGGACCTGACACCACAGTGGCAATTGGATCTATTACCTTGAACAATGTTTCAGCGTATGGAAATTTACTATGGTATCCCAAAGCAGATTTATCGTGTACTGATTGCTTAAATCCTGTTGCAGATTTAGCTGTTTCTAGAAAATACTTTTTGGAAACATCTGATTATAAAGGTAGAACTGCACTTGATTCGGTTTTTGTTAAAGTTATTCAGCCATTATCCCAGGACGATTTTTTACCTCCGGCACTTGATTGGAAGGCTACAGATTGGGCACCTGAAGATCCATACACAATGACACCTTTAGATTGGGACGATAGTGGTGATGAATGGTGGTATTCTCATGACAACAGCTACGATGTTAGCGGTGTTTCACCTGTGATGAATGGCTACATATGTGGTGGATACGCTTCATTTATTAATACAGAATTAGATGAATCTTCATTTAGTGGTTGTGAAGGATGGAATGCTCATCCCGCCCAATGTTACGATTTTGAAACAGATATCCCTCTGCTCAATCGGGGGTTGATATTAACAGCTTTAGCACTAAAACCATTACCTGGTAAAGGCTTTACCTGGTTTAAAAACTATGAAGCTGGAGCTTTTATAAGAGTAAAGATGACTTCTGATGGTGGTTACTTGGCTTGTGGAGTATCTGATGCTACGGTTGACCGATTAACAGGTGATCCGCTTATCTACAATAAGGGTCAAACCTTAACTGATCATAGTATTTGTGATGCAACTACTTCGAATGATAAAAAGACTCATGCATTTATTATTAAAACTGATAAAGACGGAGTAGTCGAATGGAAAGGTATTTATGGTTACGCTACATTTAATGATATAGACAATAACATCGATCTCAAATCTTCATTTACCAGTTTTGTTGAAATCCCAGGAGAAGGTTACAGGTTAGTTGGCAAAGCTGAACATTCCAATATGGTTGGTAATAGGCAAAATGGATGGATTTTAGATTTATCACTCACAGGTGAGGTATTGGATTCCTATATTTTGCCATCATTCACAAATCAAATAGCTTCTTTTCATGCCCAATACCCATCTGATGTCCGAGATATCTTATTTGATCCTGTATCAGAAGAATTTTTTGTCAGCGGGACATTTGATGATCCTGGTCAAAATCCTTACAAAAGACAATCTTATGTGTTTGAATCCGTTTATAATTTTGGAATGATAGATTTGAATTCCGATGTGTATTGGATTAACTTAACTGATTTGGATAATTATGCAAATAGTCAATTAAACACTGTAAATCATTATATCAATTTTGGGAAATTAGATAACGGAACGGACATTTTATTGGTACCTGTAATTTATGACTGTTTTGGCTGTTTATATGCAGAGGAGTTTAAGAATTTTGGAGAAGGTAGAGTTTATAGGATGGATAAAACTGACGGACATGTGATTGATTATGTTTCTATAGGAGAAGTTATGGCATATGATATGAAGATTGATGCTATTTTAACGGAAGAAGATAATGGTTTTGCCGTATTAAGTACGAAAACTGGGTTTAATTCACGAACATTTACAAGTCCATGTATCTCCAACCCAGATATCCCGATCATTTGGAATACTGACGCATCTGTGACTAAATTTGATTCTTCTTCTCCTATTCCAGAATGGCAAATCCAATTTGATGTCAACGACAGAAACCCGGCAGTTTATCCTGGAGATTATAAAAAACAAGAGTGTATGTATACTATAACAAGAGCAAATGATGGAGGTTTTGTGCTTGCAGGAAATAATAGTTACAATTTTGATGATTTTTACCTATGTAAACTACAAAGTGATTGTCATTCACGAGCAAGTTTTGATTCAGATATGAATCTAGATAGTGAATATGAAATGGAAATCACAGGAAATGAAGTTTGGGATCACAATATGGAAGTGTTCGGAAAAATCATTATTAGAGACAATGCAAAGCTCACTATTGAAAATGGTGCGACTATCACCTTCGCGGATAGTAGAAGAATATCTGATGAAACAGGGCATAATATTATTACTGCATTGGTCGTTGATCCAGGTGGGGAATTGGAAATTCGGGAGGGTTCAATTCTTGATGTAATTGATAGTGGTTGCGAAGATGGAATGTGGGATGGAATCCAAGTTTTAGGACAACCGAACATGACTCAAAGTGTTGCTAACCAAGGTTTTTTAAATATTCATGATGGCTCTACAATCAAGAATGCTCGTATTGGAATTTGCGCTGATGAAGCTGATTATGATAATAAATTTGAATATCTTTATGGAACAAACACAAATGGTGGAGGAATAGTGCATGCCACCGATGGGTCAATATTTGAAAATAATAGAGAGGGTATTTGGATAGGTCCTTTTAAACAAGGATACTCAGTGGATAGAATAATAAGTAATTCTTTTATATCAACCAGTTTGTTAAGAGATCCATTTTATAAAGCTAGTCATAACAGGCAAGAAGCCTTATCTGGGTTTATTAGATTGAGAGCGAGTTCACCTTTTAATATTGAAAATAATACATTTACAGGATTGAACACAATGGATGTTGATATTAAAGGAACCGGAATAAATTGTAATAATTGTGGTACTAATATATTTGGAGAAAATATTTTTACAGATCTAACTAAGGGAATAGTGGCTACCTACAGAATTCCAGGTAGTGTGAGACGACCATTTATTTCAAATAATACTTTTTCAAATGTTTATTTTGGCATATATTGTTTGGGTGGGTCTTTTGCTTCAATTCAAGCAAATTCATTTACTATACCTGATAGAGAATCAAATTTTCTACAGCCATATGGAATTTGGATGGATGGGAGTAGAGATTACTTAATAACTAATCGAAATTACTTTTTTAGTGATGAGGGTGATGATAACATTGGAGTAATTGCATCAAACAGTGCTACTTCGGTTTGTGAAATATTCTACAATACTTTCGATGGAACATCTATCGGAACTCAAACAGAGAAACAGAATTCCAATTTGCAGATCCGTTGCAACACCTATGAAAATCATTTTGCACATTCATGGCTCATAAATCCTCAAAGTCCTGGAGGAAATTTAAGTGACCAAGGTACAGGTTGTCCAAGTAATGGTGGTCGTACTGCAGGTAATTCCTTTTATGATGGATGCACAGACCCGGTCGGTAAAAATCTAATAAACTCTACAATTCAATTTAATTATTATGCTAATGGAACTGCTTTCACATGGCCAAATACAAATTGCTCAAGTGATATATTAAGTAATACCACGAGTGGTGAAATAATAAATTGTTCGAACACTATAGATGATCCATTGGCGTGTTTAATTGATGAACCCGCAGGAAACAATAGAGAAGAGTGGTTAGATGTCATTAATGCTCAGGAGGATAGAACAGTTAAAGCTAAGCTTTGGACTTCTTTTATTCATATGTTAATTGCAGAGGATTCTCTTTTCGAAGATAATTCCATCATTTCATATTTGGATTCTTTAGAAAATGATGACAATAAATGGTACAAAATAACCTGGTATATGGATCGAAATGATTCTACAAGTGTAGATAGTCTTATGAATGTTATTCCACTAGTAGATGATAATGATTCATCAAAATTTGAATATTATAACTTGTTGCGAAGCAAAATGGGAGAAGAAGGATCATATTTTAATCTATCCCATACTGATATTGATAACATAGAGATATGGTTTGGAGATACTTTGGGTCTTTCAAAAAGTGCATATTCTTGGGTAGGTGCTGCTAAATTATTGGACTACGATTTCATTCCAGAACATTTAGGGGAAGCCCGAGTTAGTATGATTAATGTCAGTGAAGATTCAAATGGATCAACGGAAATTTTAATTTTTCCTAGCCCTAATAATGGTAACTTTACAGTAACTACCAAAATGATTTGGAATGAATCCACACAGGTTTTAATTATCAATTCATTTGGGCAAGTAATAAAAAATATCAGCACATCGGATTTAAGGAGTTTTGAAGTTAATGCAAGTGATCTTACTCAAGGGATATACCTGTTATCGGTAACAAACTCTATTGAAACTATCAATACGAAATTTGTAATTCAACATTGATTAATTAATGCATAAATTTATTTTATTTCTTTTGTATTTAAAGTTATTTGGGCCAGATTGTACCTTTGCCCAAATAACTTTTAATACGACATATGATAATAGTATTGATAATGACTTTAATATTTTGAACGATTCGAATGGATTTATAAAAGTCATGGTATCTTTCAATCCACCATATTCACAATACATTTTCCAAAAAATTGATTCGCAAGGAGTTATTAGTTTTGCTCATGCCTTTGGCTCACAAGATGATTTCTACTCAATACACAGTATTGTGCGAACTTATGATAATAATTTCGCAATCGGAGCTTATTATTTCAATGTAACCACTAACAAGTATTTTGCATTTATTGCCAAATTAAACGAGCTTGGAGATACATTATGGACAAAAAAATATCCTGCGCCATTTAATGCCAAATACTACGGTCAATATATCCTTGAAACTACTGATAAAGGATTTTTAATTACTGGTCAAGTTGTGGATTCGATCGATGGAAATATATTTGTTTTAAAAACAGATAGTTTAGGTAATTTAGAATGGCAAAATAACTTTGGAGGAATAAAATATGAAGCAGGATATTCATCTGTTCAAACGAGTGACGGTGGATTTTTAACTACTGGATGGACTAGATCTTTTGGATTTGGCAACAATAGTAATCGTGATGATATTGTAGTTAAATGGGATAGCTTAGGAAATTATCAATGGCATCAAACCTATGGAACAATATTTAATGAAACTGCTATAGGAGTAGTTGGGCTTGCTGATGGAAATTATATTATTGCGAGTGGAAGAAATGACTTAACACAGAACCAACCGTATGGAAAAATGTTAAAAATAGGTGCTTCAGGAAATATTATTTGGCAAAAATTTCAAGGTGTGGGCATAGATTCATATAATTGGGTTAGAGAAATGTCCAATACCGATTTAGTAGGTGTTTGTTCAAGAAGAGTAAACAATTTGGACGATGGTTTTGTGATTAGAACCGATTCCGCAGGAAATGAAAAGTGGCGAAGGCAATATCGTTATGGTAACAGTCACTGTTATTTCCGAGATGTCCAGGAAACACCTGATGGTGGAATTATATGCGCTGGCTTTGTATTTGATGGAGCTAGTGGAAATCAGGATGGTTGGTTGGTAAAGTTAGATAGTACAGGATGTTTATTTAACGGATGTGGGGAACCAACCGGGATTGATGCCATTAGTTCTACACAATATGCAATGTCAATTTACCCGAACCCGATAATTGATGAGGCTATTGTTAAAATTGAAGGACTGCCTCAAGAACTTTTGAACAGCAACTTTTATATTACCGTATATGATATGACAGGTAAAAAAGTAGCTTTCCCTGAAACGGGATTCCTAATTACTGAAACGGGAATACAATTTAAGTTTAATAGAGGATTATTGCAAAGTGGTATTTATTTATTGGAAATCACTACTGGAATAGAAACTATTGGGGTAACTAAAATTTTGCTGAATTAATAAATTCAGCGATTAATCTAATTTCACTTTTGTAGTAATTAAATATTTTTATATTTTTATAATAAAATTTCACAAAAAATATTTTTAGCAAGCAAACCTTATTAAGTTGAAAAACGTGAAAGATTAATTAACTGAAGGCAAAAAAGTAATTCGAAATTTTAACAATGTTTAAGGATCCACTTGCTTTAGTTCTATAACCCTTTTCTCAAAAGAATCGATCGCTTGTAACGATTCACTGGCAAATCCTCTGATAATTTTATCAAATAAATCATGATCATCGCCACGTGGTTTTTCAGCCTGTTCAATCAATCTATCTTTAGCAAATGTAATGTTTATAATATGTTCAAATAATATTGAATCCAATTCAATTAATAAACCATTTTTGTATAAATACTGAATTTTGGGAGAATTAATACTATTAACTTCATGCCAAATAAATCTTAAATCACTAGAAGGATTTGAAATACTACCAAGCTTTTCTTTATGTTTTTTAAGTTCTTGAAATACTTCATCTGAAAAAACAATTGTTTTAGCTGCTTGATTACGTCTATCAAAATAAAATATGGAAATTGTAACTATTAAAGTTAATAAAGGTGGGAAAAATGAAATATATAATTTAGTAATAGCATCCCAATCTAGATCGTTTTTTCCGAGTAACCGTGCCGCCAAAAAGTATACAATAGTTATAGAAAAAAAGAAAATTATAAAAAATTTAATTGCATTTTTGGTGATTTGTTTCCAGTTTAAAATCATTTAATTGAATATTTTAGGTATAGTTTAAAATGACTTTATTTTTTGGCTTTAATTTTAAATTCGCCATTAGTTTTATTTCCTTTCGGATGCCTTACATCTTGAAGGTTGTTTAAGATTTCTTCGGTTTTGATAATTAAATCTCTTGGGATATTAAGCTGCTTATAAATAAATTCAGTGGCTAATTGTTTAGCTTCTTTCTTTTTATTATTTGCTAGAAGTTTCAAGGCATTTTTATATGTTGCATTAATGCTTTTATCTTTTTTTATTATTACTAATGAATTTTTTAACGATTTCGGTTCAATTTTAAGTACGCCACCCCCATAAATTTTAGAATTGGTTTCAATTGATAATTGACTTGGTGAAGATAATATAGAAATTGTTAACCATTTTATTTCGGTAATCGTCAATTTTTTATAATAAATACGATGGATAGAGTTGGTGCATTGAACCCTACTAGTATTTGGCAATAAAAAAGGAATATTTGTAATTCTATAATGAAAAAAAGCATCTGGTACACTCCCTGTTCTAACAACATACCAAGGGTCTCTTAATTTTGAGTGAGATCTTTGATTAAATCCCCCTTTAATCCCATCCTTAATGTATTTGCGATATTTCAAATGATCTCCTGGTTTAAGGGCAACTAATACCTCAAGTTTCCTTTGACCAAAACGTAGATAATCAGAAAACTCATCAGAAGTTGTTAAAATCGGTTTTAATCTCGCTGAATTAAACCCAATTGCTTTAGCTGTAGATTTGGTTTTAATAAAATAATCTACAGCCCCAGTAACAACGCCTATTTTAACATCTGCATAATTTGAAAATTCTTTAAAACCAAATTCTGACTTATATCTTGATAATACTGTTTCTATTGCTACTGCTCCTGAGTGAAAGACTTTGTCAGAATTCCAATTGTGCAAAGGAAGTTTTGAGAAAACAATATTTGGTGTAATAGAATTGGATGAAGCAATTTTTATTATTTTAGACTTTTCACCATATCTTGTTAACCAAAGAACAACAATACGCTCAGGAGTGTTTTCGAAATATTTATCACTTAATGCTACAACTTTAATTTCACGGAAATTGTCAGCAAGCCATTCCCTTAGAGATTTTGAATAATCAGCTTGTAGGAACGCCCACGGAAGAATTGCTCCAATATTTCCCCCGATTTCTAAATGTGATACGGCTTTTACTAAAAAGAATGCCCATAAATCAGCGGCATTATTTAAAATATTAAGGTTGGGATAAGATAAACGATATTTTTTTATCTTTTTCAAATCCTGAATATGATGCCTTATATAAGGAGGATTCATTAATACAGTATGGAACAATTTCCCGATCTGATAATCAAAAAAATCGATTTCTTGCAAGTTTGCTTTAGGTAAATGTTTTAATAATCCATTGACCGGTTTCGTGTCGCAACCATAGAGCTGTAGGGCAGTTGAATTGCCACCTTCCTTAAAAACTCTTTCTGCTGCAAGCAGCAATGAACCTTCTCCATAAGATGGATCTAAAATAGTTTGATTTTCGTTTCGAATTAGCGGTTTAGCCAAATAATCCGCTAATAGAGATGGAGTGTAATAAATTCCATTTACTTTTTGATTAATCATTTTTTAGTTAAACTTTTCCGTTATAGTAATCACGAATCAAATAATCAGATTTATGTCCATTATTTATGAACTGATAAAATTTATTATAAAAAGGCTTAAGTAAGAAATCTTCATTTTCCTTAATCAGCCCTCTCCATTCCGAACTGTTGGTGATCTGATTTGTTTCATTAGATCGAAATCCGCTAAAAATCGAATCTAATAATAATGCTAAATTAATTGGATAAAGGCAGATTCTTGGATCAGAAAGCCATGGTTGCAGACCTTTAGTGTCGATTTCTAAATTTGTAAGAATTGGAGTTGATTTACCACCATATTGTAAATGATAAACTGGCTTGGGAGCTGTAGTGTCAGGCAATGCATAATCAAAATGAAACTTTCTGATAAGACTAAACGGTGATTCATTGTTTTCACACATTGAAAGAACATAACTCGATGAAATAAATTTCTTTTCAACTTTAGCTTCAATAACCATTCTTCTTACTAATCCTTCTACTTGTAGATCAAAATGACAACCAAAAATAAAATTGACAGTTGTTAAAACAGTATCTTTGGTAGGCAAGTTATAAAAACTAGTTGAAGCACTAACAGCTATTTCATTATATAATTTATTTATAATTGGAGAATTCATTAAAAAATTTAATGTTTTTTTCTCGTTTTTTAAAAATAAAAGATAATTTGGTTGGAGATATATGCTCATTCTAGTGATTTCATCATTCTAATCTGATCAAAAAATAGCATATCAGAGTATAGAGGGTGAGGAATTGTATTTTTAAAACTCATTGGATGTCTATTTGAGGATTGTGTATCGTCTTCAAAAGCTACGGTTTCTGGAATTTCTGTTGGGTCAACATAACAATGAGAATAATCTTTTTTTGTAATTACAGTTTTCCCATATTTCAATTGCCTACCTTTATCGTAGGATAAACCCATTCCCGTTACCTTTTCAGATAAAATAGTCAGTGCCGAATCTTTCCACCATCTAGGATTTGAATCCAATTTAAAAATTCCAGTATATAAGGCAGGTTTAAATAAATTTTCTACTTTATGAAAGCTAGCTTCTTTTATACCTAAAAGAGTTGAAAGCCATAATTTGTCGTATAGAAAACCTGGTCGCCCTATGAGTGTATTTCTAATCCAATGTGAAAAATTAGTCGCAAATCCCTTATCTCTAAAATCCTCCTTTAATTCATTTGGTAAAATAGTTTTCAACTTTCCATATTCTGTTTCAGGAGCTTGAAGTAATTCAAATAACTTGTTCAAGTTCTTATATCTTGTCTCTGAAATTTTTATATATGCCTTTGCAATCGACAAAATAGTTTCATCGTAATCAGAAATATCATGATAAGGTATTACTTCTTCGTATAAGGATTTATTGAGGGAACTTAGTGCATTTATACTTACACCAGTGACACATATAATTGGACATAATGGCCATTTGTCGCGAATTACTGCTGCTACACTTGAACCTGTCTTAAATATCTGAGACCTATCTTCATCGAATTTATGATCAATCAAAATTAAATCAGGGGGAATATTACCTCTTATCAGCTGTTCAATGCAACTTTGAAGACTATTATTTTTTACATCTTTGTAATCCATTTCAACTTTAAGTCTTTTTTGCATATTTATGGACTCTTGTTTTCTGCTATCTGGATCGTCATCAATCCATATAAATTTCATTTTTTTAATCATGGCAACTTTATTTCTATTTCTGCATTCCAATTCTGTGAAGGTGTTTTAAATCGAATTGAACCCCCATGCGCTTGAATTATTTCTCTTACAATACCTAAACCTAAACCACTACCGGAACCTACTATCATATTATCTTCTGGATTTATTCTTTTTTCTAAATTTTCGTACAACCTTCCTTCAGGATCAGAAATAAATGGAGTAAACACTTCTTCAAATTTTGACGGGTCTAATCCAATACCTGTATCCCTTATTGTAATAATATTAACTCCATTGTCTTTGCTCGCACTCAATTCAATTTTTTTCTTTCCACCTGCTGCAATCACTGATTTAATAGAATTTGATAATACGTTTAATAATACGGAATATACCTCTGCTTCGAATATTTTCTTAATGGCTATATTGTTTTGAATTTTTCTATGATCAATCGAAATACTATATTTGTTTATAATTAATTCGAATACTTTTTCGACTTTAATGATCCGAGGCAATAATGCCACCTGACCAGGTTGTTCTTTTTTGTGGCTTGATACCAAAGATGTCATACTTAATAATTCGATTAACCTTTCCTTCAAATCTACAAAGCGAGAATTAATCATCTCTACTGATTTTTTTTGTTTTGGCTTAAGTTCATCGGCAAGTATTTTCAAAGAATTTTTGCTCTCCTCAAGAACTCCTAATAATGACTTTACTTCATGGGAAAATATAAGTAGTAGGGTAGATGTGGAAGCAACGAGCCGTAAATGAGTAAGCTCTTCTTGGTTAGCATCATATTGTTTCTGAATAACCTCCGTTGCACTTTCAAATACTGCTTCAAATTGTTTCTTTTTTGAAGGCTGAAGCACATCAGATAAAATTGTAGCTTCAGTTCGAAGATGATTTAAAGCAGACTCAATAACTTTAGCTTGTGTTACATTTTCACCAATAATTCCTTCAAATTTTTCTTTTGCAATAATTGCATCTTTTAATGCTTCTTGCCTGATAAAATAATCACGCAAAATAGAAGACCAATCTATTGCAAAACGGACAAAAGCTTTTAATTCATCCAAAGCCTGGCTTGAAACAAAACCTTCTCTATTTAACTTTGGCTCAAATCCTGTAGCTTTTTCACCAACTTCTATGTTTCCAACGTAACTCTTCATTGAAAGCATATTTAGCAGAGATCTACTTGGATCAACTCCCCTTAATGTTTGTGCAAATAGAAAAAGTTCATTATTGGGATTAGCTTTCCGAATTCCTCTGTCTTTGTCAATTTCTAACCAATCGTCATCACCATAGGGATAAACTCTTACTCCTTTAAAGCGAACCTGAACACCTCCCCAATCATCTAAAATTTGTTGAAGTGTTCCCAATGATAAAATATTAGTGTCTCTTATTTGGGATCTAGAGTCTACCATAATCGCAAGTTCAAGTTTTATATCTTGAAGATGAGGAAATTTTAAAGAAGATGTAATTTTTCTCTCTCCAATACCCATAGCATCTATGACACAAACAGCTTGTTTTTTAGTATTAATTTCTGCCCTTAACGTTCCCCAACCAGAATTCATTAATTTAGCTCTTAAATCAGTAGTATCTCCATTTTCAAAATTCGGAGCTGTAATTTTGATATTGAAGCCTGGATCGTCTTTAAACCCTTTTCGTTTTCTACCTCTATTTGCCGCAAGTACAGCAAGTTGTCTATTTAACCAATAATATCCCTTGGTTGTCCATTCATCAGTAATATCTGAAATAATTAGCTTTGTTCCAGTTGTTTCATTCTTTATTTCTGTTTGTTTACCAGGACATTTTATTGTTGTTAAATCTTTTCCAGGTTCAAACTTCATCCAAGGAAATTCTACCAAGGTTCTTTCAATCAGCTGTTGATTTCCAATAAGATTCCCTTTCTTGGTGCCATTCGTTATTATTGAAAGATGCTTCCCTAATCTACGACAACTAAATCGTCCAATCCCTTTAGCACCTGAGAGAGGCCTTCCAAAAACTTTTGAATATTTTTGTTCAACTTTGTTGGTAGTAGCAATTCTCATCCAATATTTTTGAATTGAATGAAAATTCATACCAGTACCATTATCAGAAATAACTATTTGAGTTTTACCAGATGTATTTTTGGTGAATAATAATTCAACTAAAGTTGCATCCGCATCATATGCATTCTTTACTAATTCAGCTAACGCCAAATGAACAGTTTCGACAAGTTTTTCTCCGAGTTCCCTTAGGAGAGCACTATCTACCGTAAAGCTTAATTGGTTCATTGATAGATATTTATTTCGAACAAAGCTACCAAATAACTTTAATTCTAAAACAGTGACGAGTAAAAATTCTTAACCAAGGAATATAAAAGTAAATTCATTGTATGTTATTAAAAATCAATGCATAATGCAGCATTTATATTTTTATATAAACAATTTAGATTATATTAATTTTTTTCAACCTAACCAATAAAGGTCACAATCGCTATTGTAATTAATTGAATTATTTCAGCTTGTTCTTTTGAAAAGTGATCCAATGAACTTTTAGGTCAAAAAGTTACTAGTAATGGAATACTTAAAATAGGATAATCTTTGGGGCCAAATGATTTTATTTCATTAATTATTGAAAATAGTTTAGATGTTTTTTTAAGACCCATCCTTTTACTACTTTCTCTATATCTTGCTTTGATTTTTTATCACGTTTAGTTACTACGGTTTGAATAAAACACCAATTGGGTTTTTGATCAAGTATCAAAATAATCGCACCTGGCTTTAATGTTTCTAATAGTTTAGATTTCGTTGAGCTTCTTAAATAAACTGAACATTTATTAATTGTTGAATCAGTATTCAGTTGAATGTTTTGTGTTATATTAATTTGGTTGTTGTAGATTATTTTTGTATCTTCCTCATGATAAGACTCTTCGGAAAAAACCTTATTAAAGATATATTCTCCTTTTGCTTCTATTGTAATATCCCAAACTATTCTTAATACAAAAAGAATAGTAACTATCAGGATACGAATTTTATTTTTTGAGATATTTTCTTGCAATAGTTTAAAAACAAGATTTACTAATAATAAATCAGGTTCTTTCAAATGTTTATGTTTCTTACTTTGTTTTCTCTCTAACTTTCTTAATGATTTAAATATTTTTTCAATTTGTACCTTAATTGCGGTGTTTTCAGTTATTAAGTTTTCAAACTCCCTATACATTTCTCCGGTTTCTTCCAAGCTTTGATCTATTTCATCAATGGCTTCAGTGATGTGTGAAAATGTTTCAGCTGAAAATAAATCAATGAATGTAAGTGCATTGTTTGATGTAGGTTTATAGGTTGAGAGTTTATCAACCCAAGCTGGAGTATGCAAAGAATTAATTGAAAAATATGAACTTGTAAGTTGTTCAGTAAGATTCATTTGCCTTTCAAATACAAAAGGGTTTGAATTGAATTTATTGTGAATACCCTGAGCTAATTGAGTGAATGAGGATATTGCATTCAAGTTTGATCCTTGGATTAGTTTCGAAGAGTTTGAAATAGTTGTCCCACCAAATGTTATTTTTAGCATAAAGTATTTATTGCTGGAAATTCTGTTGTTTTCCAATGAGTTGATCATCTTACTAATTCCACTATGCCATCCTGGAAAATAAATTTTATTCAAAACATCCATAATACCAGAATTTATATTCGCCCGATCTAAAGCAGTTGACATCAGATTAGCAAACACAGTATTATTGTAAAAATTTGACATATTATTAATATTTTATTTAAAATTAACTTAATTCTGCTAAAAGTAAACGTTAAAAGTAATTGGAAAGAAATTATTTTTTAAAAACTTCCTAATTCTTTTAAAATGAGAATTTTAATGCCTTAGTATCGTAGTGAGAAGGGGAGTTCAAGAAAAACATTATCTTGTCTTTGAAGAATTTAGAGACCTAAGAGTGAATGTTAATATAATAGATATTTGACCATATATTTGTTCTACCTCATTATATGTGAATAATAAGTGGTCAAGGTAGACGCTTCTTAATTTCAGGTACAGTGTCTTTTACTTCAGATTGAGGTATCGGAGTTATTGGATTTTTATTTGTTTTTTGCAGAGTAAAATTTTCTTTGCAATTTTTTGTTAACTCCATTATTGAAATAAAAAACAAATATGCTGCTACTAATCCAATAAAAGTAAGCTCCACTGAATTATTGATGAATAAGAAATAATTAGTGCTGGTTGTAGTCTGCAAATAAAGACCTTTAGCCAATGATAAAGAGCCTACAATTGTAATTGGACCTCCGACAAATGACAGTATATCCTCCACTGGAACTCGAAATTCACTAAAAGACATTGTTGCACTGAAAGTAAATTTTCGAGTCTTAAACTTATGCACTAAAGTAATTACAGTAGCCATTGTTCCCGCTAAAATATTTAAAAAGGGGAACTCAAAAAAAGTTCTTATCCCAGCTAGAACCTGAGCGGAAAACATGAAAGATAAATAACTTGCGATTAGTAGACTCATTGTTAGTCCAATGTATTTCCAATCTAAATTCTTAAACATAAAACCTGCTGTTGTTAAAATATTTTACTTTTTCGGCTTCGCTTTTATCACCTCCGCTGCCTAATGCCCCACCTATGGCCGCACCAATTAGAATGCCAGCAGATCCAGTAACTAATCCAATCAGTCCACCAACAATAGCACCTGCAACTGTGTTGTTACTTTCACTTTCTGCTACTACATTATGAACATGATATTGCTCTCCATTCATAAAAAACCATGGACTGCCAATCAGATATGCCAACTCTTCTCGTGTTGAGGCAAGCATGTTTAGATAAATTTTTTGATTCGAAATATTATTTGAAATATATAATTTCATTCAGGCAATATTGTTTCTGGATGTGATAAGTAAAAGTATATTTGTCCTATAGGTTCAATTTAAATTATTTTGAATACATTGTTACTCCTTAATGTAAAAGGTAACTTCCCAAAATATTCAACATTGTACTCCAAGCTTTCTTCATTTGGTTTTTTAATTCCACATTTACTGTGCCATTTTTTTCCATCTATTGTTTTCGATGCATGTTTGTACTCATCGTTCCGTCTAAATAATGCTAATTGAATTTGTTCTTGGAGAATCTATTTGTTTATAGTTTTCACTTACTAATATATTTTGAATTATTGGTATTTTAAATTCAGTCCAATTAATTGATGGTTCAACCCAAAAATTAGTATTAAAAAAAACATAACCGAAACAATTTGAAGTTATATCTACTTTTTTCAGTTCATCTCGAATTTCCTCTGAATAATTTTCTAATGTTTTTTGCTCAAATGTTTGATTCCCGCAAATTATTCTATGTGATCCTCTTGAAAATCGAAATACAATTATTGAATTTATATCGTTATTTTGAAGGTCTGTTTTTATTTTTATTTTTTGACACATCCAATATAATCCCCAATCAATTATTTTTTCAGGATAATATTTCTCTATTTCATTCAAGTTATCAAATTCAAATTGTCCATATTTATCCCTCTTCATATAGTAGTTAATTTAATTGATTTGTTATCTTTCCGGGTGCTTGAAGGCTATTTTTCCATTCTTCATTTTTTTACAATTGCCACTTTCATGGCAGATATAGCATCTTGGAAATCTTGACGGATGGAACTTCTATTAATATACTGCTTTACCATCCCATCTTCTTCCGGGTTTAGCCGAATACGACCTATTTCATTTTTCATTTCAAAATGTTTTACCTATAGTAACTTGGATGGTGCCTATCATCTTACGATTGAAGGTGTTTAAAAGTTTTCTAATTTTGGATTTTTTTATTTAGACTGAGAATGAAATAAATAAACCATGCCACAACCAAGGTAATTTACTGTGAGCAAAGCCCTGATATACCCATCTTTTAGAGTATGCACCAATTGCGAAATCTATTCCTAATCCATAACCAATACTAAATCGGTTGAAGCCGTATGATGTGTAACCTCCCAAGGAGATCACTGGTACATTTCTTGAAATTAAGAGGGATGCCGTCCTAGTATTCGCTTTATTCAATTCTGTAGCCGAAAAATTGAGAAATGCACCATATGAATACGAGCTACGTTTTTCAAGCTTTTCTTTGAAGATATTTTCTTTATCCTTCAAATGATAAACTTGTATTTTTTTTCCAAATGAAAATCCAATATTAATCCCAGTTTCAACTTTACTAGGAAATGAATCCTCATCTGTAATATTCAAAGCAGGTCGAATTTTAAAAGTAAAAATTAATGGTTGTATTGAAAAATAAGCGTCATAATATTTTAATCGCGAATTGTAGAAAGAAGAATCCTCATTAATTAATATCATTTCAGGAAAGTAGAAGATATTAAGCAATTTATTTTCCGAAGCCAAATCAAGTGGAATTGTATCTAAGCATGTAAGAACAGTAGTGGAATCAATTTCATTTGGAAAAGAAATAGTTTGAATTCCGTTATTATCCTTTAGTTTGACAATTAGTCGATTATTAATTGCATATGTATTTAGTTCATACTTGTTAGGGAGAGGAGGTGTTATAACTGACTTGATTCTATAAATTTTTTGATTAGATAATAATACGGTTTTAGGAGAACAGGATGAAATTATCAATATTGTTAAGATAATGTTCAATAAAGTGATATAGGATTTCATTTTTTATTTGAAATTAATGGTGGCGTAGTAACAACATTTGAAGGGTGAGCGCCTTGACCAGTTAACAATAAACCACTCACTGTATCATAAAAGGTTATGCCTTTACCGTTCAAAACACTTAATAATGATAAGAATTGATTTTCAGTGTCAATAGGAATATTGATCCAATCTGTTTCTCTTGTTAAAATGTTAATTGTTGGTTTATATTTAGGCTTATAATAAATTCTATATTCAATAATTTGAGCCCATTTTGGAGTTGCCATAGTTAAATTTTTATGAAATATCAATGATAAAATAGTAATTTAGTTTCGAAATATTTGAATTTTATTTAATTTAAAATAGTTTTTGAGGACTACTAGTTATTTGTAAGAGCTGTTGAATTTTAGAACAAATAAATTTTTCCGAAAAATAAACCCTAATTTAAGATAAGCACCACGGGTTTTCCCTGATTTTTGTAGATAAATTGATACAAGGGTTTACCCTTGAAAACCAAGGGTAAACCCTTGGTAGTTGATTGTAGAATTCTTGAAAAATTATCAAAACTAAAATGAAATCATTGAATTTGTAGCATTTATACTACAATCACGGAAATTCCAAGATTGACATCAGTTTAACAATTATTTTTTTCATTATTTGTTTTTAAGAATATTTCTTTTACGTTTGTAAACCTCTGTGATAAAAAATCTCTACCTCTATTTTACTCGTAGAATGCATGGAATATATTATTGGCTTTTTTAAGAGGATAATAGGATGTATGATAAAAGAGACTAAAAGTTTGAGATTTTAAGTGCACAAGACTCTTTGAACCAAACTAAAAAATGGGCAAATAATACGAGTCTGATATCAACTACTAACCATTTGTTGAAAAATAATTATTAAAATTAATTTGTTTTAGTTATTATTGTAATTACATTTGATTGTGAAGTAATGATCTTAGAAGGATAAGATAGGATATGAGATTTCTGTTTATAGAAAGAAACGCTAGATTTACCCCACCCAATCTAGCACTTTTTTTGTGAATTATATTTTACGTTTTTTGTGCAAAGTTTAGCGAGGTTGGCTTTAGGTTGGATTAGAATACTTATTTTACTAGTTATATGAAATTTTTACTTCCTAATCTTATTTATATATACATCTATACAAATATTAAGGCATATGAAAACTACTCAAAAATTGCAAATTGTCATTTTGAAACGACTTTTTCTATCGTTCAACATTAAAATATGCATTTTACTGTTGATAATTTTCGGAAATTTAAATCCAATAAAAGCACAATCTGTTATTCCACCAACTGATTGTTCTTTAACAAAGGATTCTCTTGATTATTATGTCGAAATAGGCATTCCAGATACATTATTAGTGAGTCAAATTGAATTAGGCATAGGCACTGCTTTTAACAGTAACGATGTACTGTCTTACATTTTCGAATTTGATCAATCAACTGGTTTACCAAGTGGTTATTCTTATCTCAGGAACGGAACTATGGTGAATCTGGGAATTGGTGAAATGGATTTTTCTCCTTTAGTATACGTCCAGGTTAGAATAAAATCACTCGGAAATATTTGGAGTGATTGGTATCAGTTTGTTTCAAATAAATGAATAGTTCATATAAAAAATAAGTGTTTATAAACAATATAAATACCATGATTATGAAAAAGTATGGTTTTAATTTTTTTTATGTTATAGTTTTCTGCTTTTTAACTAGCAATGCTGTGTCTGCTAGTTTCTCATGGACTGGAAGTGTTAGCAGCTCATGGTATAACACTTCTAATTGGAGCCCAAATGGAAGACCTGGACCAAGAGATAATGTTACTATTGTTACAGGTTCAAATAATTGTGTTCTTGATTCAAATAGAACTATAACAAACTTAACTATTACCTCTGGGGTATTAGATTTGGGTGGTAAATCATTAGTTTGTGCTGGCACTGTTTCTGCAAGTGCTGGCACGATTCAAAATGGTATATTAAAACCACAAGGCAGTAATGCAACGTTTTCTGGAACAACTGTAAGTTGCAGATTAGAGTCAAATTCTAAGGCTATATTTTTGAGTGGAGGAACATTTAATGGGGTTTGTATGATTACTGACTCATCCGGTGCTGATTCTGATGGCAATGGCGGATGTACATTCAATGACTCTTTGACAATTAGACATATGGGTTCTGGTAAATTCTTCTATTTGGCAAAAACAACAGGTGATGTTTATAATGGGCCGGTTACTTTAATTAATGCAAGCAATACTTCTTTCCGACCAGCATATACGGGTAATAGTTATTTCAATAATAATTTAATTATTGGAAGTGAAGGATCCGGCGGATTTTTCTTTGGTAAAGGTGGTGGATATTCCGAATTAGATACAAATAAGACAATTTCAGTAGGTAGTTCAGGATTCAGATTGGGTGACTTAGCATTAGTTAACTTTCATCAATTAAGTCATACAAGACAAAGTCTAACATTTACAGATTCATCTAGTGTTAGTTTAGAAGGTTGTACATTTAATGGTCCATTTTCATTGAGTGCGCAAGGATTTCTTTTAAAGAATAATACTTTTCAAGACTCGTCAACTTTTATTAAAAATGGCTGGCAAAATTATCAAAGTACTGGCGGAAATACCTTTAATGGGTTAACAACTTTTAATAATGTTGGATCAGCTGGTGAAATCAGGCTTGCTTCATCTTTACCTGATAACTATAACGGAAATGTAGTCTTTTATAATACTGGTGGTCCGTTCTCAACAAGTAACTCTATTAAGGTGGCATATAGTGGGATCAATGTCTTCAAAAAGGATATTACAAACAATGGAAGTTATATATTTTATAATTTTACAACTGGAAGTATAAAATTTTCAGGAGGCAATACTCAACATTTAAATGGTACAGTATCATATACTTTCAGAAAGTTAACAATAGATAAAAGTGCTGGTAATGTAGGCGCAAATGTTTCTTTAACTGTTGAAGACTCCCTTATTTTAACTCTGGGTAAATTAGTGACTACAAGCACTAATCTTTTGACATTGAAGCATGGATCAATTGCCGTTGGTGCATCCTCTGCAAGTTTTGTATCGGGACCTGTAAAGAAAATTGGAAACAGTGCATTTGAATTTCCAATCGGGAAAGATAATGAATATCAATCATTGCGAATCAGTGCATCTTCCAATGTGAACAATTCATATCAAGCTCAATTTTTTAATACAGGTCAGCCATTTACATCCAGTGTTGATACTAATACTTATTCACTAAATACATGTAATTATTGGCAGCTAAATAGGCTTACTGGAAGTGATAATGTTTATGTTTCCTTAAGTTATGATACAATTTCATGTCATCCAATCAGTAGTGCGGACAATTTGGCAGTTTTGAGTCTTGACACAAATATCTGGATAAACAAAGGTCAAGATACAATTATAGGAGACTATTACTTTGGTAATATTTTTTCAGCGTCATTAATTACCGAATTTCAATATGTAACATGGGGATTCTCCAGATTAGCCGATACAGATTGTAATACTGGAAATGTTTTCAATACAACCAACTGCACTATAGAGCTTATTTGTAATGGCAACATGGAGCAAGGAAAACCAGCTTCTTACAATAATAATCAATATCCTCTTGGTCCTGCAAGTTTAACCCCGTTTCAACCAGGTGGGTCAGAAGTTATAAATTGGGAAGATAATATTGGCGATGCTGATTTGTATATTCGCGGAAATGTTAGCCCTTGGCTTCCAGGATATTTTGGTATTCCTCATAATTTTCATACAAACACTCCACCATTTGCGCCACCACTTTCCACCTCTAATTGTATATCAGGTGGAATAGATACTCATAATGGAGGTACTAATAATAGATATATTGGTTTTTCAAGTAGTGAGGGAGTTCGTACAAATTTAATTTCTCCTCTACTTCCAGGAGTTGCATACTCAATTAAGTTTTGGGCGCATATAAATGGTTGTTGGAATTCGCCAGTTCCTGGAAGTATGTCTGAAAATATTCAGTTCTCCATATGTTCAGATATTAATAACCCTCAACCAGTAATTATTCCCTTAAACCCTGTCCCAATCGGTAACTCTACTTCAGGTACATTATGGAATCAATACACCTTAAATTTTGTTGTACCAAATGGCTCAAGTTTGTTTGAAAATTTGATTATGTCCGTATCTGCAGGTTATGTTTTCATTGATGATGTTTCATTGACAACTCAGCAATTAGGATCATTCACAAACACACCTCCATGTATAAATCAGCCCACTCAATTTATTAGTTACGTTAGTGGGGGATCTGCACAATATAACTGGAACTTTGGAGATGGAAATGCTAGTACTTCGCAAAGTCCGCAACATACATATTCTGAACCTGGGTATTACGAAGTAACACTTACCGTTTCTACAACAACATGCAGTGATTGTTTTAGAAAAGTTATTTATGTTTCTCCAAGTTGTTGTGCGGTTGATGGAACAGTTACTTATGATGATGCCGGGGTAGTGCCTGACGACATTACAGGTACAGTTTCTTGGACTTTACCTTACAAACTTAATCGAACAATTTATGTCAAAGAAGACGCTACCTTGATTATTGCTTCAGGTACAACGATTGAATTCGGACCGGAAGGTAGAATAGTTTTAGAAAGAAGAGATTTGGCAAATACCACTGGCACAGCGGCTAGGATGAATATGCAACCTAATTCTACCTTAACTTCAATTACTGAAACATATACAGGATGTCCGGTTATGTGGCAAGGAGTTGAAGTATGGGGACACAATACTATTTCCCATTTTAGTCCTTCAACAAATCAACAATGCCATGCAAGATTAAGGATGTATAATAGTGCTCGTATTGCTAATGCGCATAATGGAGTTTTATTGGGTAGAACAATGTATCCGTTTGGAAATTCTTGCATACCTATTGTTCCAATTAAATATCCACCTTATGATTTCACTTATGGAGGAGGTATCTTAACTGCTGATGATGCCGATTTGTTTTCACAAAATGGAGTTGCAATTAGGATTCTTCCTTTTCCGTTTTCTAATGCAACGCGAATAATAGGATGTAGAATTTATGGAGGTACATTACTGGACCCATTTTATGATGCGCTAGCAGCTTTTCATTATAGTTCCTTAAATAATCCGAATAGAAATCCATGGTATGGAGAAGCAAATAAATTAAATAGAGCTTGTATTGGTATTTATATGCTTAATGATAAAATCAACTCTGTCATTCAGAATAATTCATTTAGTGATATTCAGAAAGGAATAGAATCATATGACTCTCAATACAGAGTTTTCGGTAATAGTTTTGATGAACATCAGTACGGAATTGATGTAAACAATATTGTACCAACACCAATTAATCAAGTTCACATACGAAACAATAATTCTTTTATTAACATTATAGAGACTGTTGGATTTTGCGGAGGTTTCTTTTCAGATAATGCCGGAATTAGAATAAGGGCAGGTAGACTAAATAGAATTGATGGGTTTAATTCATTTGGTGATAACTCTAATCCTTCAACAAGTACTCAACCCCCTGGCTCAGTGGGAATTCAACTGTTTAGCTCGAATCAAACTATAATAATGGACAATGATTTCGGAGATATTTTTATGGGTATATATACTTCTGGTTCGTTTATTTCTTCAGGGATCATAGGATATACAAGTCAAGGTAATACTTTCAACAGCCTTGGATTCAGAGGCATATTTAGTATTAATGGAAACAATGCGATGCAGGTAAGATGTAACAATTTTTTTAAAGAGTACAATTGTTCCGGATACGGATGTTGGATGAATACTGGAACTTTACCAGCGAGTCAAGGAAATCCTGGGGGATCAACCAAACGACCAGCTGGAAATGAATGGAATATATTTGACAATTTTGCGGACAAGTTTGTAACCTCAATAAATTTTAATTTTATTTATAGGCATCATGATGAAGTTGCTTCTACAGGGACTGGTCATCCTTCAGTTGTTCCATGGAATGGTGGATTCATTCTGAATAATAATGGTAGTGCAAAAACAAACTTATCTTGTGTTCCTGGTCCGATTATCAATAATGATCAACGATTAATGGCAATTGATAGTATAAATGTTGTTATAGATTCATTAACGATTTTGAAAGATTCTCTAGTTTATAATAGTGATCATGGTAAAACAGACAGTTTGATAAGTTATATAAATGATTCCTTAATTACCTCTCAAATATTAGCTGATAGTCTCACTATAAATTCGCCATTGAGTGATGAAGTACTAGCCAACTATTTGGAAAGAATTTATCCGATATTGGATTCTGATTTTGTATCAGTAATGTCTTTAAACTTGCCTGTTTCTAATAGTGTTATCAACTCTTTTTTATTAAAATTAAATTCATTCTCAGATTCATTAATGGCTGATAGCTTGATGAAACTATATGGTGATAATTCAATAACAGAAACTTCTTTTGCGATTGAAAGATCAATAGAAAGCAGCACTTTGGAAAGAAATGAACATTTGACTGATGTTATTGATTACTATGTGGAAAATGATTCTTTAACAGAACTTGTAAATCTTTTGAATAATCAAAACGCTCTAATATATAAAATGGATGCAGTTGGTTCGTTAATTCAAAATGGCAATCTTAGTACAGCTCGAGAAATTTTATCAACTTTAACCCTAAGTGGTACAGCAGACGAAGATTGGGGATCTTTAATTGAAATTGCTTTGTCTTTAGCAGATTCAGGATTAACATACTATTCTATGGATTCAGTGATGATTTCAACTGTATATTCAATTGCAAATAGAGGAATAGAAAGCACAGCAACAAGAAATGCTCAATGTATATTACAGCTTGTATTTGGAATTGATTATAATGATGGATTTCTGTCTGATTCAACCTCATTAAGAGTAGCTCCTCATCAATCAGAAAACTCTGAGGAGTTAGTTGAAAGTCCGAAAAATGCAAATTCTCTAAAAATTTACCCAAACCCTTCTAATTCAAGCATTAATGTAGAAATTTCAAAAGATGAAACAATTAAACATTATCAAATTTTGAATTTTACAGGAAATATTGTTAAATTAGAAGCTGTAAGTCATAAAGACAATAGGTTGAAAATTGAACTTCAAGATTTGCCAAGTGGAATTTATTCTATAGTTTTATATTCTAACTCAAACTATTATGTCAATAAATTTGAAATACTTAAGTAAATAACTATTGATGCAGAAATATTTATTTTTTATTGTTCTGAATTTATTTTTACCTAGGCACATTTATTGTCAAGTTTGGGATTCTCTAGGTACTTTCACCTATGGTGAATCAAAACATTTTAAAGAATTTGATAATAAGTTGTATGTAGGAGGAATTGATACTTCTCAAGGTGTATCAACTTTTAATATGGCAACATGGGACGGAAATGTTTGGGAATCGGTTGGAGGAGGTATAGATGGTCAAGTATTTGGCACTGCTAGGCTAAACGGAAAAATATTCGTTGGTGGTCTCTTTAATTATGCTGGAGGCGCTTATCCTTGGCCTGCACCACATATTTACCATCTAACCTCTTGGGATGGTATACAGTATAACAATCTCAATTTTCCAAATGGCAATTATGTCCACTCACTATGTGTATTTAATAATGAATTGTATATTGGAACAACTATAGTTACAATTAATAATCAAGATTATTATGGGATTTTAAAATATAATGATACTACCTGGTCTGATGTCGGTGGAGGTGTTAATGGATTTCCTCGTTATGTTAATGTTATGGAAGAGTATAATGGTGAATTAATTGTGGGAGGAGACTTTAGCACTGCCGGTCCTACCTTACAAGTTAATAATATTGCAAGATGGAACGGATCAAATTGGAATAGTTTAGGAAATGGCTTAGATAATGGCGCAAGGGCATTTGAAGTGGATACGCTGAATAATTTACTGTATGCAGGTGGAAGTTTTAATTATGCAGATAGCATCCTAGTTAATCATGTAGCAAAGTGGGACGGTAGTTCATGGCAGAATTTGGGCATTGGGGTACCCATAATTGTTCTGTCAATTTGCATTTACAAAAATGAACTTTATGTTGGAGGAAGTAATTTTTCTGGTCTTTACCCAAGTAGTCTTTATAAATGGAACGGTTCCAGTTGGCTGCCAATTATTCCATCACCTTCGACAATCGAATGTTTAAATGTCTTTCAAGGATCACTTTACGTAGCTGGTGGATTCACTGAAATTGGAGGCATTAGATATAGTGGTTTGGCTAAATATACTGATACCACGTTGGTGTCGGAAGAAATTATTTCAGCAGAAAATGTTTTCAATATTTACCCAAATCCTACAAATGGGAATATTACTTTAAGTTTGCCTCAACAATTAAATGGAAATGCAGAGATAATGATATATAATAGCGCAGGTGAATTGGTATATCGAAATTCATTTCGTAATTGGAAGGAAATTGTAATTGCTAATAAAACTTTCAAGCAAGGAACATTTGTATGTCAAATTAAAATAAATAATATTTTATATTCTAAAAAGTTTATTGTTAATTAGCAATCCTATACTAACGAAAGTTAAATTATTGTGTTAACATATTGATTTCTTTATATGATTATTTTGAACTTTTTTTAATTGAAATTTATAATTTTTAGATTTCCAATTAGCTTTTTATTTAGATTTTAAGTTTAATTGATTTAATGAATGTTGTGATTCACCTTCATCAGAAAACGCATAATAAAATTCTTTTGTTAGAATTAAAATGACCCAACTTCTGTATTTCTAACAATATTCCATCTGCTTTCAGCTTGAAGAATAAAATAGCAATATTATCTACCAAATAAATTATTGGTCGTTTAAAAATTCATCAATTAAATTAATTTATAAAATAATTTTATGGCAAAGTAAATCGGCTCCAAACCTACAAACCACCAAGCTCTACAGGTAAACCTTCAGGAGGTGCCAGAGGTAATAATCCACCCAATCCAAAACCAAAATAATAGGATTCAAAAAATCCATAAAAGTTTAAACTATGATTTTTAAAGTTTTCCATCGTCTGCGAATGAATAATAACTTTCGTTTGTGAGAATTATATGGTCAAGAATGGTAACTTCCAGTAATTCGCCACCGTTTTTTAGTTTGGAAGTTAATTTTAAATCAGAATCACTGGGTTTCAAATTTCCCGATGGGTGATTGTGGCAAAGAATTATGCCATGTGCATTGCATTTAAGAGCTACAGAAAATATTACTTTTGGATCAACAACGGTGGCCGTTGTGCCACCCAATGAAACATTAAACCATCCTATCAGATGGTTGGCACGATTAAGTAATAGAATATTGAATTCTTCACGGTATTCGAGATTATCAGTCCAGGTGGTTCTTAGGAGGGAAGCGGCATCAGCAGAACTTGTAATTTTTATTCTATCTGAAGCTTTAACTGTTGTTGAATAAGTTACCTTAATTTCGCAAAGTGTCTGAGCGGGGATTGTAATTGGCATCTTTTTGAGTGTTAAATGTGATACCAGCCACTTTAAAACTATTCAAAGGTGACGTACAAAAGGAAGTTGGAATACCGGAATACTTAGATAATAATATATGAGGATATGCCGAGAAAACTTTTGATACGCCCATAGGGTGAAAATCACTGCCAGAATAGTTTATTTTTGTATCCCATTTATGAACGGAAAGTGCCTGGATCAATAATCTTATTAACACCTTGACACTTGACAAGTATTGTGGCACTGTGGTAGAATATTAGTATTAAAAATTAATAAAGAAAACCGTTGACCCTTAAGGGGACCGTCCGGATAACACCGGGTCGGAACGAACAACGTTGCAGGTCTATAACTCTTCAGGCTTTTACAAATTTCAGGAGCTATGATAGAGTACAGAATAGATTCCGGTAATGACTTGGCATGCCCAAGGTTTTACCAGAATTAGCCGCTCATAAACGAGAGGCTCACAAAGACCCGCCGGGTTCGTTCCGGGCGGGTCTTGTGTATTTATGAATGACTTAATTAAAAAATATTTAGAATGGAAAGCCTCGTATGCACTCCGAGCTGCTGTTAATTATCGTATTTGGCTTGAAAAGTTTGTAGAAGTTTGTGGTAATAAAAAGTTGGAAGAATACATGATAAATGACATTGTTGATTATCATAAATGGCTTGAAAGAAAGTACAACCCTTACACGGTACAATATGCCACAATCGTAATAAAAAATTTCTTTCAGTACTGCAAAAACCAAAACATGATTTGTTTGAACACAAATTTGATTAAAATGTCGCGAATGCCAGCTAAATCGCATAGGGCAGTTTCTGAGGAGGAATTTAAAGCTATCGTAAAGGAGATCCCCAAAACAGATTTCGCATCACTGAGAGACTGCCTGATGGTTCACATACTTTGGGATACCGGTGTGCGTGTTTCTGAAATGACCAATTTGGACATAACACAAATCAATCATGATAATCGAAGTACGATCATAGATACCCGAAAAACAAGTCTTAAGAGAACCATTGTCTGG
>Ga0190274_10000189_pt1 | contig 42166 bp, 35 predicted proteins | sample Popmic531T_FD_133002 | JGI IMG/M metagenome (GOLD analysis project Ga0190274, IMG submission 133002) | Populus adjacent soil microbial communities from riparian zone of Yellowstone River, Montana, USA - 531 T | ecosystem: Environmental > Terrestrial > Soil > Riparian zone | place: USA: Montana... | reverse complement strand
GTGGCTGTGGCGAGGGGGATACACCCGTTCCCATTCCGAACACGGCAGTTAAGCCCCTCAGCGCCGATGGTACTGCACGCGCCCAGTGTGTGGGAGAGTAGGTCGCTGCCGGAAAGTAATTTTCAGAAAACGGCCCTCGGGATTCATCCCGCGGGCCGTTTGTTTTTGCGGTTTATTTTTGCGATAAAGTCCGCGCCGCATGAATCCGTCGCGTCGGAAGCTCCTTGGAGCTCTCTCCCTTCTTCTGGTGCTCGCGGCCGCCGGAGCCGCCACCTTCTTCGCGTTCCGGCCCGAGCCGTCCGGCCCCGGGCGGCGCCCGCTCGTGGTCATCGGCATGGATGGCGGCGAGTGGCGCGTCCTCCGCAAGCTGTGGAACGAGGGCAAGCTGCCGAACCTGCGGCGCATCGCCGACCGCGGCGTCACGGCCACTCTGCGCACCTCCTACAACTCCTCTCCCGTCATCTGGACGACGATCGCCACCGGCGTGCGGCCGTCCGAGCACGGGATCACAGACTTCGTCGTCCCCACCCCGCAGGGGGACGTTCCCATCTCTTCGGACGTCCGGAAGGTGCCCGCTCTCTGGAACATGCTGACCAAGGTGGGACGGCGGGTGGCCGTGCTCGGATACTGGGGCTCGTGGCCGGCCGAGGAGGTCAACGGCGTGATCGTGACCGACCGTGCCCTCCTGGACCTCCCCCGCCGGGTTTCTCCCGCGTCCTATCTGCCGCGATTCGAGCAGGCGATCGCGGAGGCCCGGCGCGATCCCGGGCTGTTCCGGATCGAGGATGAGGCGGAGCTGCGGGACGCGGCGATCGCCCGGGCGGCGACGCGGCTCGCAGGAGAGAAATACGACCTTCTCCTGACCTACTTCCGCAGCACCGACATCGTCAGCCACGGCTATTGGAAGTATTTCGAGCCCGAGGCGTTCGGTGGCGTGGATCCGCGCGAGTTGGAGCTGTACGGCGACCGGGTGCCGAAAGTCTACGAGGCTGTCGACCGGGAGATCGGGCGCATCCTCGCCGCGGCGCCGCGCAACGCCAACGTCATCGTTCTCTCCGATCACGGCTTCCATGCCTCCAGCCCCGAGCTGGTCAAGGTGATCCTGGACATGGATGTGGTCCTGGAGCGGCTCGGCTATCTGGTGCGCAACGGACGCGACATCGATTTCTCGCGCACCCGGGTCTACACCTACGGCTCTCCGTCGTTCCGCCGGGCGAAGTACCTGCGTTTCGCCCTGGCCGGCCGGGAGCCCGGTGGGCGGGTACGGCCGGAGGAGCGGGAGGCGATCCGGCAGCAGCTCGCCGCGAATCTGGCCGCGGTCACCTATGAGACCGGCGCGCCGGTCTTCCACGTGCGCAACGCCCGCGCCCGGGAGATCCGGCAGGGGGCGGATTTCGTGATCGGGACCTCGCCGGACCTGGCGACGCCGGTCCTCCAGGTGCACGGCCAGCGCCTGGAAGGGGCGGTGTCCGGGATCACCCGTCTCTCCGGCAATCACACGACCACGACACATGGGATTTTCCTGGCCGCGGGGCCGGACATCGATCCGGACGCGCGTCTCGACGGGATCCACATCCACGACATGGCCCCCACCTTCCTCTATGGAATGGACCTGCCGGTGGCCGAGGGGTTCGTGGGGCGGCCCTGGACGGAGCTCTACCGGAAGGGGTACCGGGAGTCGCATCCGGTGCGGAAGATCCGCTCCTGGGGCGTGCGCCGCGCGAGCGGGGCGCGCACCTCCGGAGCCGACGAGAAATTGCTCGAGGAGCTGCGGGCCCTGGGGTACCTGAACTAAGGTGGCATCCGCCTTGCGACGTCTCTCCCGGTGAAAGGAGAGACGGCATGGACGGAAAGAAGACATCGCTTTGGCTGGACACCCGGGAGACGCCGGTCTTCCCGCCTCTCGCCGGCGACACGCAGGTCGACGTGGCGATCGTCGGCGCCGGGATCACCGGGTTGACGGCCGCGCGGCTTCTCGTCGAAGCGGGGCGGACGGTGGCCGTTCTCGACCAGGAGAGGGTCGGCTCGGGAACCACCGGAGGGACCACGGCGCACGTGACTCAGGTGCCGGACCGCCGGTTTCGCGAGATCCACTCCAAGTTCGGGCAGGATGGGACGCGGGCGCTCGTCGCGTCGTCCCGGGCGGCCCTCGACCGCATCGCCGCCTGGGTGGAGGCGGACCCCATCGACTGTGACTATCAGCGCGTGCCGGCCTATCTGTACACGGAAAATTCGGATGAGGTGAGCGATCTGGAGAAGGAGGCCCGCTTCGCCCGCGAGGCCGGGATGTCCGCGGAGCTGGTGCGCGAGGTGCCGCTCCCCTTCAAGGTCGCCGCAGCCGTGCGGTTCGACGGCCAGGCGCGCTTCCACCCGCTGGCGTATCTGAACGGGCTAGCAAGCCGTGTGGTGGAGGGCGGCGGCAGGATCTACGAGAACACCCGCGTGATGAAGGTCGAGGGCGGCGATCACGGCAAGCCCTGCCAGGTGGTGACCGAAAACGGCGGGACGGTCACGGCCGGGTCGGTCCTCTTCGCCACGCACACGCCCGCCGGCTTCACCCTGCTCCACGCCGAGCTGGAGCCCTTCCGCTCGTACGTGATGGCGGTCCGGCTGCGCGATCAGCTCCCGCCGGACGGTCTCTTCTTCGACACGGCGGACCCCTACAACTACACGCGCCTGCAGCCGAGTGAACGGCCGGGGGAGCGCGGAGACCTGCTGATCATCGGCGGCAAGGACCATCCGACGGGAAAGGAGCGGGAGACGGAGGACTGCTATCGGGAGCTGGAGCACTACATCCGCGAGCGCTGGAACGTCGAGTCGATCGAGTACCGCTGGTCGGCCCAGTTTTACGAGCCGCCGGATGGCTTGCCCTTGATTGGCGAAGCCCTCTCCTCGGATCGGGTCTTCGTGGCGACCGGCTACTCCGGCACGGGAATGATGTTCGGCACGCTCGGCGGCATGCTGCTCGCCGACCGGGTCCTCGGCCGGACGAACCCCTGGGCGGACCTCTACCGGACGACTCGCTTCAAGCCGCTCGCCGCGGGACCGCACCTCGCGAAGCTCAACCTGGGCGTGATCAAGGACTTCGTCAAGGACCGGGTGCAGATCCCCAAGGTCCAGGATGTCTCCGCGGTGCCGTTGGGGGAGGGGCAGGTGGTGGAGATCGGCGGCGAGAACGTGGCGGTCTACCGCGGGCAGGACGGCGTGGTGCACACGATCTCTCCGGTGTGCACACACGCGGGATGCATCGTCCATTGGAACGCGGGGGAGAAGACTTGGGATTGCCCCTGCCACGGCGGCCGGTATACGCCGGACGGCAAGGTCATCGAGGGGCCTCCGGTGAAGGCGTTGGCTCCAGTGCAGGTGGAGGTGAAGGCGGGGCCGTGAGGCCCCTCCTCAATCCTTCCAGATCGCCTTCCACCAGGGCTCGTCTTCGGCGGGGGGGCCGCCGGCCTTCAGGTTCATCCGGCCGCGGATCTTGTTCATGTCCCAGCCGGTGAGGGAGGCCAGGTTGGAGGCTTCCCGCTCGAAGCGCTGGGGGAGCTGGCGGCGGTAGTCGTCGGCTGCGGCGCAGCGGTCACTTCCCTTCCAGGGGTGGCGCAGGATGTAGCGGCCCTGGAAATTGTTGCGGTCGCCCGTCTCCTGGAACACCAGGTCCTCCGGGAAATGCTCCCCGTCGTAGCGCAGATGGAGGCGGGTCAGGAAGACGTTCTGCGCCCCCCCTCGGTCGGCCCTCCGGTCGGACCAGAAGACGCCGAGCTCCCGGAGCTCGTCGGCTGACAGCGGATCGGCGGCGCAGGGGTCGCACCAGCTCATGTCCCAGGCGTACTCCAGGAACACGGCCCGCATGTCCTCCTTGCGGACCTGCCGGCTGAACATGTCCCGGTAGAAGTTGGAGAAGTCGTCCTTCACGAAGAGGGGGACCTCCACGTCCGAGGGGAGATGGACGGTGCGGTAGTTGGTCGTTTCGATGCGGCCGTTGCGAGTGAGCGCGTAGACGAACAGCTCCTGCGGGCCGTCGGCGTTGACCATGCCCAGGCGGATCGGCAGAATGAACTTGGGGGATTCGTAGGCCACCTGGATCGGCCGCAGATAGGTGTAGCCGAGCTTCGACTGCTCGGTCAGGTTGACCTTGGCCACGAAGAAGCGCATGCCCTGCTTGAGATAGCTGCCGAGCATGCGCGAGGCCCCGGGCGGAATGCGGTAGCCGCTCTCGCGCAGCCAGGTTTCGAGCCCCTCGCTCTGCGTGGCCGAGAGGATCAGGATGTCGTACTCCCCGACCGTATAGCTCGCTTCGATCGTCACCCCCAGGCTCTTGGCGCGGTCCGCGGCGACTCCGCCCGCGGCCGATTGCGCTGTCGGGGCGGACATCCGCATCTCTTCGAGGGGACGCACCTGACAGGGGTTCTCGTCGAAGTACTCGACGAGCCGCGGCGAGGAGTAGGCGTCCAGGTGCTCGAGCAGAGCGCGCTCCGCCACGTGGATCTGCTCTTTCTTGATAAACGTCGGCACCGGGATGACGACGGCGAACTCCTTGGGATCCCCCTTGAAGTCGTTGGCCATGGTCATCACGGTCCGGTCGCCGTCGCGCACCAGGACCACCTGGGAGGCGCGGTTGAACAGACGGGTGTCCGCCTTGGCCACATAGAAGCCGCAGAAGGCCAGGGCGGTTCCGGCGGCCATGGGAAGGACGGCGAGGACGAGCAGGGGCAGGATGAGCCGTTTCACGCGATTCTCCTTTCCTCCAGGAGCGGAGGGGCGAGCACCGGAACCGGATCCCGGCGCCAGGCGTAGCGCGCCCCGGGCAGCAGCCGGTCGAGGAGCGGTACCAGGGGCGACAGGAAGGCGAGCGACAGGATCAGCCCATTGGGCCGGTAGAGCACGAAATGGACGAAGCCCGCGCCCAGCGCCACGAGCAGGGCGAAAAGGACGCGGCCCACCCGCGAATCGGGCGTGGTTTTGGGGTCCGAGATCATGAAGAAGGTGAAGAGAAGGAAGGCTCCGTTCTCGATCTGATGGAGCGGGATCGCCATCGGCTGACCCAGCCAGAGGGCGCGGCCGAACAGGACCGCCAGATAAAAGGCGAGGAAGGCCCAGGTCACGTCGCTGCGCGCGGCCCGGTGGACGACGAGACTGCCCAGGCAGGCTATCAGGAAGGCGAAGACGGCGACGTTTCCCCATTGGCCTGGCGAGACCCAGGCGCGGTCCGTCGCGAGCAGCAGGGCGACGATCCCGAAATTCGTCGGATTGAACACGTGCTTGCCGCGCCAGCGGATCACAAACTTGCTGGCGATGGTGATCACCGCGGCGGCGAGCGCCAGGAGGAGAGAGCCCGTGCGCAGCAACAGGCAGAGGGAGAGGCCGGAGATCAGGGCGCTGCGCGGGTCGAACGCCGGCAGGTGCCAGAGCCGGGTGCAGGCGGCCTGGGTGAGCAGGGCCGTCCCCAGGAGGATGGCTGCCTGAGCGGGCGGGACCTCGAAGTCGAGACGCAGGACGCCGTAGAGCAGCAGAGACGTGAGCACCGCGATCTGGTACAGGCGCGGATCGCGGAGCCGAAGGCGTTGGGCGAGCGTCGAGACGAGCGTCGTGAGGTGCATCCGGTGCTCCTTCCACACCATTAGACACCGGGGGGGCGGGAAACGAAACCGATATGACAGTGTGCCATGGAGGGCCGTACAAATGTAGAATCAAGAATCGGAGTAAGGTCTCCTCCAGTCTTTCGTTGTGAGGTTTCAAGCTGATGAAGAAAGCCGCGTGCGTCCTGTCGTTCCTTCTCACCCTTCCATCCATGGCCGCTCAGGCGGGCATCCAACCTTCCGGCGCGGAGTTCCACGCCGGCTCCTGCGCCGATTGCGACAAGCGAATTCCGGCTGTCGCCGGTGCCAAGACCGGAGAATTCGTCGTGGTCTGGGAGGGAGCCGGCCGGACCGATCCCCAGGCGACCCTCGCCCGTTTCTACTCCAAGACCGGCACGCCGCGCGGGGTCCAGGTCCAGGTCAACAAGCAGTTGCCTCCCGATCAGTATGACGCGAACGTCACGATCGATACGGCGGGCAATGCCATCGTGGTCTGGTCCGAGGTGGTCGGCGACAACAGCGAGATCTTCTTTCAGCGCTTCAACTCCAAGGCCAAGGCGGTCGGACCGGCCGTGCAGGTGAGCGTGGACGACCCGGCGGCGCCGGCGACGCCGCTGGACGTGTTCCCCGCGGTGGCCGCGACGCCCGACGGCGGCTTCGTGGTGACCTGGATCCAGTCGGTTCCGCCGAGCGATACGGACCGGATTCCGCCGGTTGTGCTGTTCCGCGCCTACAACAAGACCGGCGCTCCGGTGGGGGCTCCGAGCCAGGTCAGCACAGGCCTGGTCCGCGGCATCCGGCCGGACGTGTGCGTGAGCAACGCGGGTCAGGCCGTGGTGGTCTGGACCAACGTGGACGGCTTCCGTCCCTTCCAGAACAACAAGAAGGGGATTTCCATGCGCCGGATCGCCAAGACCGGCGTACCGGCCGGCCCGGAGGTCGTCGTGGTCCAGCCGAACGCGTATGACAGCGATGGGGCGGTCTCCTGCGCTCCGAACGGCACCTTCGTCGTGATCTGGCATACCGACGAGACGCCGGCGGTGGATCGGATGGACGTCCTGGGGCAGCGCTACACCGCGATCGGCCGCAAAACGGGGACGATCTTCCGGGTGAACAGCAACGCGGCCGGAGACCAGCGCGACGCGGCGATCTCCCATGACGCTTCGGGCAACTTCGTCGTGGTCTGGGAGAGCCGGGAGACGGACACGACCCGGATCGTCGGCCGCCGGTTCAAGGCGAACGGCACCGCGGATGGAGCGGATTTTACCGTCCACAATAAAACCGACGAGGAGTCCATGCCGGACGAGGCGGATGTGGCGCACGTCGGGACCGCCGGCGAGTTCGTGGTGGTCTGGCAGGCGGGCCAGGAGGATGTGGTCGGCCGCCGCTACAAGATCAAGGCCTCGCGCCGCTAGAGCCCCCGCGGAGTCCTGCCGGCAACAACGGCGAGAACCGCCGCGGCCCCGTTCTCCTTGAGAACGGCGGCCGCGGCCTCCAGCGTCGCGCCGGTCGTCGCCACGTCATCGACCAGAACGATGCGCCGCTCCCGGATCCGGGCGGCGCGGCGGACCCGGAAGGCATTGCGGAGGTTCGCCTTGCGCTCCTCCCGGCCCAGCGAGGACTGCGGCGGCGTGGCCCGCCGCCGCGCCAGCGCGGGCAGCAGCGGCAGGCCGTGGCGGGAGGCGAGGGCGCCGGCGATCCGCTCCGCCTGGTTGTAGCCCCGGGAGAGCCAGCGCCGCCAGTGGAGCGGCACCGGCACCACCAGATCGGCCCCGGCGAGCTCCTCCCCCCAATGAGCGGCGAGCGCCTCTCCCAGATGGCGTCCCAGGTAGTCGAGCCGGCGGAACTTCAGCGCCTGGATCACGGAATCGAGCGGCGTCTCGTAGCTCCACAGCGCGATCAGGCGGTCGAAGGCGGGCGGATGCTCGCGGCATGCCGCGCAACACCAGCCCTCCGGCACGATGCCGGACAGCGGCAAGGCGCAGGCGGCGCACGCCGCGGCCGGACGGCGGAGCTGACCGCGGCAGTGGGTGCAGAGCCCCAGCTCCGTACCGCTCCACGGCAGAGGCCTGCCGCACCCCAGGCAGGGGGCCGGCAGCAGGGCGTGGGCGAGGCGGTCGCGCCAGCGGGAGAGCACCGGAGGCGTGACACTGGACGGGTCGCTCCCGTAGAAGAGGGCAGTCATGGCCGAGAGCGGCGGCCTGGAGACGATATACTCCCGGTCGCTGCGGCTCTGGCCGCCCAGAAGGGGGACCGATGGTTCGATATCAACGTGTGCTCGGCGGGATGGCTCTCCTGGCCGGGCTGCTCCTGCTTCCCGGTGCCGCGCGCGCCCAGGAGCCCTACAACTTCAGCGCCGGCGTGCTCGGCAGCATCGGCGGCTCGGTCGACGCGTCGCCCGGCGACGATCTCAGCAACACGGGCTACCAGCTCAACCTCTCCATGGTCACGGACCCGCGGACGCACGTCGGGATCCGCGTCGGCCAGCTGGCCCTCGACGGCGAAGAATTCTTCGAATCGCTGACCGACGCCGATCTCACCTACCTGACGGTGGGCGGCGAGTACCGGTTCGACGAGACCTGGTACGACTCCGGAATCTACCTTGCGCTCGGCGGCTATCGGCTGGAAGGCAACGACTTTTTGGGTGCCGACAGCCGCGAGACCTCGATCGGCCTGGCGGTCGGGGTCACCGGTGAGTTCAAGGTGAATCACTGGCTGGGCGTTCTGCTCGAGCTCTCGGGCCATTACGTGGAATTCGAGGAGGCACAGATCTTCGGAATGGGCCACGGCGGCCTCACCGTCCACTTCTGAGCCGGCCATCTCCAATCACGATCCGCGGTGCACCGCTGCTGTCCGGGGAGCGGGTGCGCCGAGGAGGGAGGTCAGCCGGTCGCGGAGCTTCGGGTCGTCCCAGTTCGTGGCGCCCACGAACTTGTCCACCACCTGGCCGCGGACCACGAGGTAGGTCTCCGGGAGCTTGTCGGTGCCATAGCGGTGCGCCACGTCCCAGGTAGGATCGAACAGCACCATGTCCCAACCCGGGCCGAGGAACTTCGTCACCTTGGTCTTCTCGTCGTCCACGGCGATCATCACCACCGAGAACCCCTCCCGCCCCTGAAAATCGCGCGTCAGGCGCTGCAGTGACGGGATCTCGTCGACGCAGGGGGGGCACCACGTCGCCCAGAAGTGGACCAGCGACACCGGGGCGAGCTGCGAGCCGAGCATGGCCGGCCTTCCATCGAGGTCGAGGGGAAATCCACCGGGTTCCTTGAAGGTCTTGCCGCGCGGCCAGAACAGCGCCGCCAGGGCGCAGAGCACGAGGAGAGCCAGTCCCAGCTTCGCCTGCTTGCTCAAGCCCTGACCCGGTCCGTGACCGGCTGGAGTGGCCCCGTCAGCAGGCTCCGCCACCGGTTCCGGCTCCGCTGGTGCGCCGCTTTTCGTCGAGGAATTCATGTCCAAGCTCCGATGTTTACTGAAATGCAGGGTCAAGTTTTGACCCCGAAGCCAATTTCTCCTACACTAGATTGCCGGAACCAAACGAATTGTACAACCTCGAAGACAACACCAACGGGCGGCCTCGCCGGGCGTTCCTGGTCGGTCTGATCCTGCCGGGTCGGCCGGGCCATGTGGTCGACGAGCATCTGGATGAGCTGGAGCAGCTGGCCGACAGCGCCGGTATGGAAGTCGCCGGGCGTGCCATCCAGGCGCGCCGGACTCCCGATGCGGCGACCTGGATCGGCGGCGGCAAGGTCGAGGAGATCGCCGCCATGGCCAAGGAGCTGAAGGCCGGCATCCTGCTCTTCGACGACGACCTCACGGGGAGCCAGGCCAAGAATCTGGAGAAGGCAGCCGCCCTGTCGATCATGGACCGGAGCGGCCTGATCCTGGAGATCTTCGACCAGCGGGCGCGCAGCCGCGAGGCCCGCACGCAGGTCGAGCTCGCTCGGCTCAATTACATGCTCCCCCGGCTGACGCGGCAGTGGAGCCATCTGTCGCGGCAGGGGGGCGGCGTCGGCCAGCGCGGTGGCGAGGGTGAGAAGCAGCTCGAGCAGGACCGCCGCCTGCTGCGCGCCCGCATCCGCCGGCTGAAGCAGGATCTCGAAAAGATCGAGCGGACCCGCGAGACCCAGCGGCGCGGCCGCCACGGCGCTCCGGTCGTGGCCCTGGCGGGCTATACCAACGCTGGCAAGTCGACCCTGTTCAACCGGCTCACCCATGCGGGCACGCTGGCCGAGAACCGTCTGTTCGCCACCTTGGACGCCAAGCTGCGGCGCGGCGTCGTGGACGGCAACGAGGCCGTGGTCTTCGCCGACACCGTGGGGTTCATCCGCAAGCTCCCGCACCACCTGGTTTCCAGCTTCCGGAGCACCCTGGGGGGGATCACGGAGGCCGACGTGGTGCTCCATGTCGTCGACCGCAGCCATCCGCTCTGGCAGGAGCAGATGGAGGTCGCCGAGGGAGTCATGGAGGAGCTCGGCGTCCAGCGCGAGCGGGTCCTCAACGTCTTCAACAAGTGTGACCTGCTCTCGGCGGATGCACGGCCCGGTGGCGGCGTGTGCGTTTCGGCGCTGACCGGAGATGGGCTCGATGATCTCCGGGCCGAGGTGGCGAGCCGCCTCGCCGCGCCGCCGCTGCCTGCCGCGGCCAAGCTCGGTGACCTGGCTGTTCCGGACCTGCGCTAGTGTTTTTTCCACAGCGCCAACGGCCGGTGGGCCACGTCTCCTGACGGACTTTCGCCATGCGTGAGCTCGGCTTCGATCTTTCCCATCTCGACCGGCTGCTCGGAGATGTACTTTTCGAGGGAGAGATCGCGCGGACCGCGCTGGCCGCGGTCTTCCGCATCCGGACCGGCGGGATGGGAGGGGGACGCCCCCTGGCCCTGAAGGTGGCGCGCCAGCCCAGCGACGCCGAGGATCTGGCGCGCTTCCGCCACGAGGTCCGGCTTCTTTCGGAGACCCGCCACCCCAACGTCGTCGAGGTCTACGACTTCGGCGTCCTGCCCGGCGACTTTCCCTTCCTGACGATGGAGCTGCTGAACGGCGGGAGCCTCGCCGCACACCTCCGGGAGCGCGGCTGGGACGCCTTCTGGGAGGCTGCCATCCAGGCCGCCGCGGGGCTCGCCCACATCCATCGCCAGGGCGTCGTCCACATGGACGTGAAGCCGGCCAACCTGGGGCTTGCCGGAGGCGCGGAAGGCCGTCCGGTCCTCAAGATCCTCGACTTCGGCCTGGCGCAGGAGAGGCGCGGCGCCCTCGACCGCCGCATCCGCGGGACGCTCGCCTACACGGCGCCCGAGGTCCTTCTTCAGGACGACTACGATCATCGTGCCGACCTCTACTCCCTGGGCATGACCCTGTACGAGCTGGCGACGGGAGCCCTCCCATCGGCCGGCGAGGACCGGGAGGCGATCCGCTTCCATCTGGAAGGCGAGCTGCCCGACCCTCTGGCGCTGCGGCCCGACCTGCCGCCGGCTCTCGCGCGCATCCTCGTGCGGCTGCTGCGGCGGGATCCCGGCGAGCGCTACGCCTCGGCGGGCCGTCTGCTGGCCGACCTGGCCGCGGCCGCGGGGCGGCCGATCGATGCCGCCGGCCTCTCCTTCGGGGAGGAGAAGGTCCTGGCCAGCCGGCTCGTCGGCCGCGACGAGGCGCTCGGACAGCTCCGCGCCGACCTCGCGGAGGCGGCGGCCGGACAGGGTGGGGCGGTGGTCATCGAGGGAGAGGAGGGGATTGGCAAGAGCCGGCTCCTGCGCGAATTCCGGCTGTTCGCCGCGGTCGAGGGAGCGCGGATCGGGCGCGGCAGCGGTACCGCCGAGCCGGCCCAGCCCCTCGGACCGTTCGTCGAGGCGCTGCGCTCCGTCGGCCTCGAGGTGCGAAGCCTGGCGCCGTCCGCTCCGGCGGGAGAGCTGATCCGGCGCGCGCGCTATCGCCTGTATCGTGAGATCGCCCTCGATCTGGCCGCCCACGCCCAGACCGGACCGCCTCTCGTCCTGCTGCTGGACGATCTCCATCTGGCGGGAACCGAGTCCGAGGAGCTGCTGCGCTATCTGGGCGAGGAGCTGCGCGGCTTCCGCGTGCTGGTGGTGGCCAGCCGGCGTCCGGCCGAAGGCGAGTCGCGGGACCCACGGGATGACGAGACCGGACCGCTCCGCAAGGTTTCCCTCACCCCCTTCGGACGGAACGAGACGGCGCACCTGATCGACGCCTGCCTGGGCACGGCCAACCTGCCGGCCAGCTTCTACGCCTGGGTGCACGACGCGACCCGGGGCGTGCCGGGACAGATCCAGCGGCTCCTGCGCCACCTCGTGGACGACGGCGTGCTGCAATACCGCGACGGAGACTGGAAACCTTCCTTGCCCGCCCTGGCGCGCTGGGGGAGCTCGCCCGGAGGCCGGGAGGCCCAGGAGTGGCAGCGCCTGCAGGCCGTCTCCCCGGACCGGCGCGAGGTGCTGGACGCCGCGGCCGTGATCGCCGACGCCTTTTCGCTCGCCCTCCTCTCCGCGCTCCTCGGGAAGGACTCCCAGGATCTCTACGAGCGCCTCTCCTCCCTGGTCGATCAGGGCCACCTGGAGCGGCTGCGCGAGGCGGGCGGCGCCATGTACCGACTGCCGCAGCGCCGTTTCCAGCAGGCCCTCTACGCGGAGCTGGACGGCGAGCGGCGGGTGGCGCTCCACGCCCGCCTCGCGGTGCTCCTCGAAGAGCGGCTCGTGCAGGGTGAGCCCGGCTGGACGGCGGCCGTCGCCGACCACTTCTGGCGGGGCGGCGACCGCGCGCGGAGCCTCCCCTACCTGCTGCGCGCCGCCGCCGAGGCCACCGCGGTGTACGGCTACGCCCAGGCCGCGACGTTCTATGGCCGCGCCGCCGAGGCGGCCGCCGCTTCGGCCGGAGAGGCCACGACGCGCGCCCTTGCCGCACAGGCCGAGTCTCTCGAAGGAGCGGGACTCTATCCGCGGGCCCTGCGCGTCTACCAGGATCTGCTGGGGCGCCCCGAGCTGCAGAGGGAGGACCGGGAGAGCCTCCTCTTCGCGGCGCGGCTGTCGCTGCGCCAGGGGCGGCTCTACACGCGCCTGGGCGAGCACGCCGAAGCGCTGGCCAGTCACGAAAAAGGGTTGCGGCTGATCTCCGCGCTCGCCGAGCCCGAGCTGGAGACCGACCTGATGCAGGGCAAGGCCCTGGCGCTGCGCGACCTGGGGGACTGGGAGGCCGCCTTCCAGGCCGCCCGCGCGGCCCTGGGGCAGGCCCACCGCCAGGGCCTGGAGCGCCAGCGCGCCAACCTCCTGAATACGCTCGGCACGCTGTACTCCGACCGCGGGGATTGGCGCCGCGCCGGCCGCCTCACCCGCCGCGGCCTCTGGGTCGCCGAGCGCTCCGGCGACGCCGTGCTCTGCCTGACGCTGCGCAACAATCTGGGCAACGTCCTGTGGAAGACGGGCCGCTTCGAGGAGGCGCTGGACCTCTACCGGCGCAACCTTGCCCAGTGTGAGCAGACGCACGACCTCTGGGGAGAGCTCTTCGCGCTCAACAATCTGGGGATCCTGGAGTGCAGCCGGGGCAACTGGCTGCAGGCGCGCGATCCGCTCGTGCGGAGCGCCGACGTGGCGCGCCGCCTCGGAGCCCGCGAGAACGAGGCCCTGTCGCGCCTCAATTTGGGGGAAGTCGAAGAGGTCCTCGGCAACTGGGCGCGCGCCGATCGGCACTACGAACGGGCCTTGAAGCTCCTGGAGGACATGCCGGAGCACCCCGACCGCTTCGCCGTGCTCGCCCAGCTCGCCTCCCTGGAGCGCAAGCGAGGGCGCAGCGTCGAAGCCGAGCGGCGGGCGCGCGAGGCGCTGGCCGGCGCCGAAAAAGTCGGGGACCGCGACCTGCTCGCCGCCTGCCACTACCAGCTCGGCCTGGTCGAGAAGGACCGCGATGATCTGGAGCCGGCGGCCAACTGCCTGCTGCGAGCGCTCGATCTCTGGGAGGAGACCGGCACCCGGCAATCGCTGGCCCGGGTCCACCTCTCCCTCGCCGACCTGGCCATGCGCGACGCCGATCTCGAGCGCGCCGAGCACCACGCGGCCGAGGCAAGGCAGCGGATCGAGGAGATGGGAGACCGCTTCAACCGGGCCAAGCTGTACTCCATCGAGGCCCGCCTGGCGAGCGCGCGGGACGAGGTCGATGCGGCCGAGCGGCTCTTCGCCGAGGGGGTCCGTCTCCTCGAAGAGCTGGAGACTCCGTACGAGCATGCGCGGAGCCTTTACGAATGGGGCCTGCGCACATGGAGCTTCGATACCGCCCTGCGCCGCCTGCGCCGGGCCCTGACGGGCTTCGAGCGGCTGGGCGCCGAGACGGAGCTGCGGCGGGCCAGCGGTGCCCTCGACCGCATCCGGGAGCATCAGCGCCTCACGCTCGGCCGCGGCGCCAGCGAGGTCCTCTACGAGGTCGTCAAGGTCATCAACTCGACCCTCGATCTCCAGGAGGTTCTGGGCCGCACCATGGACCTGGTCCTGGAGCGGCTCGGAGCGCAGCGCGGCATGATCGTCCTGGCCAACCGCCTGACCCGGGATCTGGAGGTCGCGGTGACGCGCAACCTGGGTGGGGACGTGGAGGAGGAGGGGAGGCTCCTCTCCGAGAGCGTGGTCCGCCGTGTGATCGAGAGCCGCGAGCCGGTGCTGGCCGTGGACGCCATGACCGATGGCCGCTTCGCCGGAGCCAAGTCGATCATCGCGCGGCACATCGTCTCGCTCCTCTGCGTGCCGCTGGCGATCAAGGACCGGCTGGCCGGGGCCATCTACGTGGACCACCGCGAGTCGCGGCACCTGTTCGGCCAGAGCGATCTGGAGTTTCTCGTGGCCTTCGCTGATCAGGCCGCCGTCGCCATCGAGAATGCGCGCCTCTACAGCGAGCTGGACGCCTCGCGCCTACACCTCAAGGAGGAGAATGAGTCGCTCCGTAGCGAGATTCTCTCCCGGCACAACCTGGGGTCGCTGATCGGCAAGAGCCGGGTGATCCTGGACCTCCGGCACATGCTGGAGAAGGTGGCCCAGAGCCCGTCGACGGTCCTGGTGCGAGGGGAGAGCGGAACGGGCAAGGGATTGGTGGCGCGTACGATCCACTCGATCTCGCCGCGGCGGCAGGCTCCGTTCATCCATTTCAACTGCGCGGCCCTGCCGGAGACGCTGGTCGAAAGCGAGCTGTTCGGCCACGAGAAAGGGGCCTTCACCGGCGCGGCCGGCCTGAAGCCGGGACGCTTCGAGCTGGCCAACCATGGCACGATCTTCCTCGACGAGATCGGCAAGGTCTCGATGTCGGTTCAGTCCAAGCTCTTGCGGGTCGTGGAGGAGAAGGAGTTCGAGAGGGTCGGCGGTACGCGGACCCTCAAGTCGGACGTGCGGATCATCGCCGCGACCAACCTGGACCTGGAGGAGGCGATCGAGCGCAAGGAGTTCCGGGAGGATCTCTACTATCGCCTGAACATCGTGCCGATCCTCCTGCCGCCGCTGCGGGATCGCAAGGAGGACATCCCATACCTCGTCGAGCACTTCCTGGCGAAGATCAGCCGGGATCTGGGCCGTCCCGCGAAGGATCTCGACCCCTCGGTCCTCGATCTCTTTTTCTCGTACTCCTGGCCGGGCAACGTCCGCGAGCTGGAAGCTGCCATCCACCGCGCCTGCGTGCTGGCCGCCGGAGACACGCTGACGGTGGCCGACTTCGGATGGATCGCCCTGAACGTACAGGGCCCGCCGTCGGCGCTGGCACGGCCGCCGGAAGTTCCGGGTCTCCTGCCGACGATCCACCTCGCGGGCGGCGGCTACGAGGAGGCCCTGGAGCGCTACGACCGGCAGCTCATCATGGCCGGTCTCGCCCAGTGCGGCGGCAAAATCCGCGAGACCGCCCGTCTCCTCGGGATCGCCCGCAACACCCTGCGCGCGAAGATGAAGAAGTACGGCATGAGCGGGACGGATTCGGGCGAGGCGGCGTAGGGGCTCTCCCGAGATTGACATCCCCCCGGCCTCTTGGCTACACTGCGCGCTCCTGTGGGGCCGTAGCTCAGATGGGAGAGCGCTTGAATGGCATTCAAGAGGTCAAGGGTTCGATTCCCTTCGGCTCCACTCTCAATCCTCCCTGAAAGAAATTCGCCGCTTCAGCGGGGTATCTCGCGAAGCGATCGGTACGGGCTCCGAAACCCCTGTCGCACCATCTCCGCCAGAAGAGCGTCTGCCTCTTCCAGGCTGAGGATCTCCTTCGAGACCAGCCGGTCGAGCACGCCCAGAGAACCAGAAATCTCAAGACCCAGTGAACGGCCGAGCTCTCTCGCTGCCCAGTCATCGGAAAGCGTGAGGAACCCGCGAGAGACGGCTGCCGCAATGCAAGCAGCTTCTCCAGGCCCCAGATCCCGGCCGATCTCTTCAGCCCGAACCTGCTCCTGCTCGGTCAGATCGAGGACCTCCAGCCAGGTCCAGTCGCAGGCGGGAACCAATCCTCGGTGAATCCCCAACTCCAACTCGTTCCAGACCGGGATCGGAGCGGAAAGGTCCGGGTAGACCGACCTCAGGAGGTCAGGACGCCGGATCTGGGCAAAGTTACTCAAGACCGTCGTGTCGGCGAGGGACGGCATGCGGGACGCTGGAGCTGTTCAGGCGTGTCGGCGCGCGACCGCGATCTCGGCCTCTGCATCCTCGATCGAGCGGGCTCCGCGACGGAGAGGAATCCCCAGTCTCTGGAAGCTTGCTTCCAGCTCGAAACGGGAAAGCTGGAGCAGGTCGGCCGCCTTCCCGAGATTGATCCGCTCGTCGAGGTAGTCACGGAGCACCTGGGCTTCGACAAGATCGCCGGAGCCGTTGGCACCTCCACCTCCGCCGGTGGTGCACAGGGCGAGCGCCCTCAGTAGCCGGTAATCGAGGGCATCCAGGAGGACGATGCGCTCCTCGCCCCCGCTCGCAACAACGGCGAGCTCTCCCTCTTGCACCCGGTCGAGAATCTCTCGGGTCCTCTGGGACAGGTCGGCTGGGGAGATGATGGTTCGCGTCATCGTCATCGAAGTGCCTCTTGACTAGGGTACCTCAAACCCGGCCGGTTGCCAAACCCAGACAAAGGTTTCGCCTTCCGGCTCATCCGCCGCAGCCAGGAGAGAAGGAGGTTCCAACTCCCGCGGAGTTGCTCCACCAGCCCACCTTCCAAGTCTTTTCTAGACCAGCGCTTCCACCTCGCCTCGCTTCTTCCTCTGCCTTGTAGGAATGAGTGCGGTAGGATACCGCCCCGGAGGATCATTTCACCTCCAGGAGGGTTCCTGTGTCCGTAGAATCGACGACGCCCTTTATCTCACCTGATGCCTTGCTGGCACACTGGCAGGGACACCGCCGGCTGACCCGGCGCGTCATCGACGCATTTCCCGACGACCAGCTGTTCACCTTCTCGATTGGCGGCATGCGCTCCTTTGGGCAACTCGCAATGGAGATCGTCACGATGGGCGTGCCGATGGTGCGCGGTGCCGTCTCCGGGAACTGGACTACCTCGCCGAGCCGCGACCCGCGGCCGAAGGAGGAGGTGCTGCGCCTCTGGGACGAGAGCACGGAGCAACTCGATGAGCTCTGGCGGCAGATCCCGCCGCAGCGGTTCCAGGAGACGCTGACCGCCTTCGGTCAGTACACCGACGTTCTGCACAACCTGATCCTGTACGTCATCGACAACGAGATCCACCACCGCGGCCAGGGCTACGTGTACCTCCGTGCGCTCGGGATCGAGCCGCCCCCCTTCTACGAGCGGGCCTGACGCTGACGTTCGCACCGGCGGACGCCTGCTCGAGGCCTGAAATGGGGCCGCCGGGAGGCTTTTCTTGAAACGCCTCCTGGCATTGGCTACACTCCCGTGTGGATCGAGCGGCGAAGAGGTGTCCGGAGGCAGAGCGAGATTCTCGCTCCGAGGGAGGCCCCGCTCGGCGGACAAACCGGGGAGAGAGTCTTGCAGCCAAGAAAAGTGCTCGTCGTCGACGACTCGAAGCTGATGCACAAGATGTATGAGGTCATGCTTCGCCAGTACCCGCTGGTCTATGCCTCGGACGGCCGGCAGGCCCTGGATCGCCTGCAGGAGCATGCCGACATCGATCTCGTCCTCCTGGACATCAACATGCCGAACATGAACGGGCTGGAGTTCCTGGCGCAGATCCGGTCGAGCGGAGCGCACCAGAGCCTTCCGGTGATCATCATCAGCACCGAAGGGCGGGACGAGGACACCCAGCGCGGCATCGAGGCGGGCGCGACCGCCTACATCAAGAAGCCATTCCACAGCGAGGACATCCTCGAGAAGATTTCCCAGTTGCAAGGGTAGTCGTAAAGGGCGTAGCCACGTGAACGAACGGAGCACCACGGAGGCCGATCCGCGGGACAAGCCCGGCATCCCCGGCTTGAAGCTGGTGGCGGAGCTGCGGTCCACACTGGAACGCGTCGGCGAGCTGGCGCGCGTCGTCGAGGCGAACCTGCGCGAGACGGCCGAGCGGGCCGAGTCGGGCTCCGCGGATGACCGGGTCCAGGAGCTGGAGCAGCGCCTCGCCACGGCCGAATCCGACGTGAAAGAGCTTGCCTCCCGGCTGGTCGATTCCGAGCACCAGGGCGGCCGGCTGATGAACCTCTACGTGGCCACCTACCAGCTCCACGCCACCCTCGAGCCCGCCGAGGTGCAGGCGACGATCGCCGAGATCGCCATCAACCTGCTCGGCGCCGAGCAGTTCGTCCTCCTCCTCCGCAAGGACGACGGTCCTGGCTACGAGATCGCCCTCCTCGAAGGGATGTACGACGGGCCCGTGCCGCCGTACGACGGGGACTCGTACCTCGGTGGCGATCCGATGGTCGACGCGACGCTCCGCGACGGCGTGCTGCGCCTGGGACCGACTGCGGAGTCGCAGGCGCTCGCCGCGGTCCCCCTGCGCGTCCAGAACGACATCGTGGGCGCCCTGGTCCTCAACAAGCTGCTCGACCACAAGCCGATCCTGCGGGCCGAGGACCGCGACCTCCTCGACCTCCTGTCCGCGCATGCCGCGTCCGCGATGTTTGCCGCGCGGCTCTTCGCCACCAAGGACCGCAAGCTCCGCACTCTGGAGAGCCTGGTCAAGCTGGCGCGGGGCGAGTAGTCCGCTCTCTCTGCCCTGAAGCCAGCGTCCGTACCGAGTCCACCGATGGGAATCTCCGGCAGCCTCAAAGACGTCTCCGTCGCCGACGTGATGCAGTTCATTCACCTCGGCCGGCGGACGGGCACGCTGCTGCTCAACCGCGGCGTGCAGAGGGCCATGATCGGCTTCCATCTTGGCCGTCTGGTGAGCGCCCAGGCGCCGCAGACTCCCAAGCTGGGAGACCTGCTGGTGTCGTCCGGGATGATCGACGGTGGCATCCTGGCGCGCGCGATCCAGAGCCAGCGCGATGCCCTGGAGCATCGCTCTCTCGGACAGATCCTGATCTCGTCGGGCTCGATCGACCCCGAGGGGCTCCGCCAAGTGATCGCCCAGCAGATCGAGCAGGCGGTCTCCGAGGTGATGGTCTGGGACAACGGCACCTTCGAGTTCGCCATCGACGACCTGCGGCCGATCGACGACATCGCCCTCTATCCGAGCGATGTCCTGCCCGACGCCGACATCAACACGCAGATGGTGTTGCTGGAGGCGGCGCGCATCTTCGACGAGCGCAACCGCGACCGCGCCGAGGGGCGGTCCACCGAGGACGGGGACGCGACGAATCCCACCATGGTGATGAGCACGCCACCGTCGCGCGCAAGCGTGCACGGCTCCTCCATGGCGCTCCCCGGGGCGCCCGAGGACGAGCTCGGTGACGGGCCGAAGCACGCGGCCGAGCTGCTCAAGCTCCACATCGTGTCGAGCGACCGCGAGTTCGCGGAGAGCCTGGCCGCGGCGCTGGAGCACGAGATCGCCGCGGTGGAGGTCCGGGGGCTCGGCCAGGCCGGCGTACCGGAGACCGGCGAGCCTCATCCCATCGTGCTGCTGGACCTGCGGCAGGACGAGGTGAGCATGGAGGACGCGGCGGAGCTCCACCGCGCCCGCCCCCGCGCCTCGGTGATCGCGCTGGTGGGGCCCGGCGCCTCCTTCGTGAAGGCCTACGAGACCGGCGCGCTCGCCGCCCTCCCGGCCGAGGTCGAGGCGGTCGTGGCCTGCGTCGAGAACGTGATCGAGAGCCGGCGCGACCTGATCCGCGGCGTGCCGCGCGAAGAGCCCTCCCGCGCCGGCGTGGAGCGCCTGCGCCGCGTCTATGGGGATCTGCGCTCCGGCCTGATCTCGGCCACGGTGGCGCTCAACCTCATGCACATCATCTCGGAGTCGGTGGAGCGCGCCGTGCTCTTCTTGGTCAAGCGCGACCACCTGGTGGCCCTCGGCGCCTTCGGTACCGACGCCAAGGGGCGCCCGCTGGCGGAGTCGACCCGCACGCTTCGGCTCGACCTGATCGACACCGAGGGCGCCCTGATGCGCAGCCTGGAGTCCGGCGAGGTGCAGGCCACGGCCTTCGAAGAGTCCGGGCTCCCCGAGAGCCTGCGGAACGCCCTCGGCCGTCCCCGCAGCGGTCAGGTCGTGGTCTTCCCCGTCCTGGGAGCCCAGCGGGTCATCTCGATCATCTACGCCGACAACGGCGACCGCGACCAGCCAATCGAGGACATCGACATTCTGGAGCTGGCTACCGCGCAGGTGGGGATGGCATTCGAGAACGAGCTGCTGCGGCGGCAGATCTCGCAGGGCCGGTGATCACCCCCACAATTCAGACGATCCGGTAACGGCTCTTGGGCTTTCGCCCGAGCCTCCCGGGGTCCCGCCCGCGGCGCTCGGGAAACTTCCCGCGAGGCTCGGGAAACTTCCTTTGACTCAAAGGCTTCTACCCGGTGAGCGAATACTCCGACCTGCGTGGATACCTCGTGCCGTCGCAGCGGAACGGCTTTCGAAGCTCAGTAGTAATCCGCGCAAGACAGATAGAACCCGCACCGCGGGTCAGGGCAGAAGAGCTTGCACTTTCGCTCTTCCAGCCGCTGGCCGCAGTTGGGGCAGGTGCGCATCACGTCTTCGGGACTGGCGGCCGGGGGCTCGGCGGGTGGGAGGGGCGAAGGTGTCGAGGGCTCGCTCACCTCTTCATGATCTCACGCACCGCCGCCGCCATGGCTCCGGCGGCGCAGCGGTGACCCGCTTTCGTGGGGTGGTAGCGGTCGAAGCGGAGCTTGTCGAAGCCCCCAGCCTGGCAGTCGTGAAAGGCGGGCCGAAGGTCGAGGGGGTGGAACCCGAGCTGGCGGGCGAGCCGTTCCAGGCGGGAGTGCTCCCGCGCGTGCTCGCGATCATAGAGCTTCGGCAGATAGGGGAAGACCGCGAGGAGCACCTCGAATCCTTCCCGCCGGGACAGCTTCGCGAGCTCGCGCAGGGCAGGTTCTACCGTATTTCCCTGGCGAGGGTCCGCGGATTCCTCCCGCTGGGCCTCCACGACCGCGTACCGCACGAAGCGGTAGAGCGCGCTGTGGAGGAGTAGCCGCTCCGCCTCGCCGAGCGGCAGCACCCGCCGCCCGCCCGCCGCTTCCTGGAGCGCCTGCACGATCCGCGGGTCCGGAGGGCGCCGGTCATTGTGGCAATAGGCGACGAGGACCAGGTCGGGCGCGAAGGCGAGCGCCCGCGTCCGCAGCGTCTCCACCTCCTGCTGCGTGTTGTATCCGGTGACCCCGAAATTGACGACCTCGACGGCCAGCCCCGCCGCGCGCAGGTCGCGCTCCAGCAGAGCCGGGAACGTGTCCTCGGTCCGCGGGATGCGGTACCCGGCGGCGATGCTGTCGCCGAGCACCACGATGCGGTACGTCCCCGGTGCCTTCGCCAACGCGTGGTTGCGGTCCCGGTAGCCGAGATGATTGCTCGCGCCCGGATACTCGAAGAAGCTGTCGGGAGCTCCCTCGTACGCCAGCCCGGGGACCGGCTCGAAGACCAGCCGTGGGTTCGCCGAGAGCTGGAAGCGGCCGCGGCGGACGGGAGCCACCTCGGGGGCACCGACGATCCGCAGCAGGAGCTCCCCGGCGGCGAGGGCCAGAAGGATGCCGAGCCCGATCGCGAGGAGTCTTTGCTTCCGGGAGGGCGCAGGTGGTTGGCGCGGCTTTTGAATCATTCTCCGTGTACCCTCCGCGTGGAGCGGAGGCTCGGCAACGAACTATATGGAGGAGGCGGACAGGAATGTCATCCTCGTTTGGAATTTATCTCGTCGGATTCATCATCTTGATCATCGGCCTCGCGCTCGGGGCTCATCTGGCCGGAGCGCCGACCCCGTACATCGCGGTGGGTGTCATCTGCCTGCTCGGGATTGGTATCCTGAGCGCCGTGAAGAGAACGCAGGGCGCGAGAACGGGAAGAGGCACAGGGACGCCACCTCCAGGCAGTCCGCCGCGCTATTGATAGAGTAAGGGTTCGTCCTTTTCCGGGTGGGGGGAAACGGCAGGGGGTGTCGCAGAGCGAGTGGGGGTGAGTGGGCGTGGTCCGCGTCCACCCACCCGAAAGAGGATGAGCCTCAGAGTTTCCCCTCTCCCGCTTGCGGGAGAGGGGGCAGGGGTGAGGGTCTTAGAGAACGGTTTCGCGAACGATTTCTTCGACCGTGGTCATGCTGTCGCGCACCTTCTGCAGGCCGCTCATGCGGAGCGTCATCATCCCGCCCTGGATCGCCTTGTTGCGGAGCTCGAACGAGCTGGCGCCGGACAGGATCATCTCCCGCATCTCGTCTTCCACTTCCATCACTTCATAGAGACCCACGCGGCCTTTGTAGCCGGTGTTGTTGCACCGTTCGCAGCCCCGGCCGCGGAAGAGCTTCAGCGTCCGCGCCTCGTGCTCGGAGAATCCGGCGCTCACCAGGGCCGCCGGCGGCATTTCCATCGGCTCCTTGCAGAAAGTACAAATGCGGCGGACGAGGCGCTGCGCCACGATGAGGTGCACCGAGGTCGCCACCAGGAACGGCTCGATGCCCATGTTCATGAGGCGGTTGATCGTGGACGGCGCGTCGTTGGTGTGGAGGGTCGAGAGCACGAGGTGGCCGGTCATGGCGGCTTTGATCGCCACCTCGGCCGTTTCGAAGTCGCGGATCTCGCCCACCAGGATGATGTTGGGGTCCTGCCGCAGGAACGAGCGCAGGGCCGCAGCGAAGTTCAAGCCGATCTGGTCGCGCGTCTGGACCTGGTTGATGCCGTTCAGGTTGAACTCGACCGGGTCCTCGGCGGTCATGATATTGACCTCCGGGGTGTTGATGCGCGACAGGGCCGAATAGAGGGTGTTGGTCTTGCCCGAGCCGGTGGGGCCGGTGACGAGCACCATGCCGTACGGCTTGAGGATGGCGCCCTCGAACTTGCGCAGTGACTCCGCCTCGAAGCCCAGCTTCGTCATGTCGAGCATGAGCTTGTCTTTGTCGAGGAGCCGCATGACGATCTTCTCGCCGAAGAGCGTGGGCAGCACGGAGACGCGGTAGTCGAGGTCCTTGGTCTTGCCCGAGATCTTGGTCTTGATCTTGATGCGGCCGTCCTGCGGCAGCCGCTTCTCGGCGATGTCGAGCCGCGACATGATTTTGCAGCGGCTGGTGATCGCCTCCTTGAGCTTGAGCGGGGGCCGCATCATCTCGTAGAGGATGCCGTCGATCCGGTAGCGGACGCGGTAGTCCTTTTCATAGGGCTCGATGTGGATGTCCGAGGCGCCGCGCTTGATGGCGTCGGTCAGGATCAGGTTCACCAGCTTGACGACCGGAGCCTGCTCGGATTCCTCTTCGAGGGTGGCGAGATCGAGATCCTCTTCCTCGTCGAGGACCTCGAGATCGGTGCCGCTCTCCTCGGAGAGGTCCTCCATGACCTTCTTGAGCTCGATCGCGTGGGTCGACCCGTAGTAGCGGTCGATCGCTCCCCGGATGGCGGTCTCGGAGGCCACGACCGGCTCGACCTTGTAGCCGGTCATGAACTTGACGTCGTCCATCGCGAATACGTTCGTGGGGTCGATCATCGCCACGGTGACGGTGGCGCCAGTCTTGGCGACCGGGAAGATGGTGTATTTGCGGGCGATGTCCGCGGGGATGATCTTGGTGACCGAGTCGTCGACCTCCATGCCATGGAGCTCCACCGCCGGCACCTTGAAGTGCTGCGACAGAGATTCGACGAGCTGTTTGTCGGTCATGTGCCCGAGCTTGACCAGATTGGTGCCGAGGCGGCCCCCCTGGTCCTTCTGGAGGGCGAGGGCCTCCGTGAGCTGGGCCTGGTTGATCCTGCCGCTGCGGATCAGCAGCTCTCCCAGCTTGTCGGGCTGTGCCGCTTGTTGCTTGCGAGCGAGTTCCGGTGGCGCCATGGGCTCTCCGTGCTACGGCCGCCATCCCCGTAGGCCGAGGGAAGCAGACCTGCTGATTGAAACGACGAAGCGAGAGCAGTCTAACAGCCGCCGGGAAAGGGGGTCAACGTCAAACAGGGCAGATGGGACGGGGCTTGTCGAAAATTGCGCATGTGGCGAGCTTTTGTGTCCTCCTCACGCGAGCAGCTCAGCCGCCCGCTGCGCCACCCGGTCGGCGGGGATCTCCAAAAGGCAGGCCTTGGTCTCGGCGAAACGGCGGTGGCAGAAGCTGCATGGCAGCCGGCGCCAGATCGCCCTCTCCGGCGCGCCATAGGGGCCGTTGCGCTCCGGATCGGTCGGCCCCATCACCATGAGGATCGGGGTGCCCAGGGCATGCGCGAGGTGGGTGGGGCCCGAGTCGCCGCCCAGGACCAGGCGCGCCTGGCGCAGCAGGGCGGCGAGCGTCGGCAGGTCCGGGGCTGCCACGGCGCGCGCGGCGCCGCCGCTCGCCGCCTCGATGGCCGCGGCGAGCTTCTCCTCGCCGCGCGCCAGGGCGACGAGCGCCGGGAGGCCGGTCGCTTCCCGCAGCCGCCGCGCCACCTCCCCCCAGCGCTCCGGCGGATAGATCTTGTTCGGCCAGCCAGCGCCCGGGTGGATCAGGATGAAGGGCTCCGGAGGGACTGGAATCTCACCCCGGAAGATCTTGTCAGGTCCGAAATCAGCCGGCTCGGCCGGCAGCTCCAGGCCGTCGAGCAGCGACAGCATGCGGTCCACGGCATGCTCGCCGCGCGGTACCACGGAATCGCTGATCCATACCGCGCTGGACGGCTCACGGCGGAAGCGCCGGGCAGCGCCGATCCGCCGGTCGCAGAGGGTGAGGGCCGAGATGACTCCCGCCTTGTGGTTGCCCATCAGGTCGAGGGTGACCTCCGGGGCGAAACGGTCGAGGGCGCCGAGAAAGGCGGCGAGCTCGCGCACGGTCCGCCGCGTGAATGGCTGCTTGCCCCAGTGCCGGAGCCGCACCGGGATCAGCTCGTCCAGATCGGGATGCCCGGCGAGCACGGGCGCCATCGCCTCCTCGACGACCCAGCCGATCCGCGCCTGCGGGAGATGGCGGCGCAGCGCCGTGAGCACCGGCAGCGCATGCACCACGTCGCCCAGGGCGCTGGTGCGGACGATCAGAATCCTCAATGCCCTATGTCTCCCCCTCTCCCGGGGGCTGGGAGTGCGGGTGGGAGAGGGGGCCGGGGGGTGAGGGTCCTCCCAGGCTCTTCACCTTGGCGATGAGGTCGCTCGTGGCATGGTCCTTGGGATCGCCGACCAGGGCGGTCCGGCCGCCATAGGCGCGGACGGTCGCGTGCTCGGGAACCCGCTCCGGCGTGCCGTAGTCGGTTCCTTTGCAGTGGACGTCCGGCTGGAGCCGGGCGAGGAGAGGAGCGGGGGAGTCGCCCTGGAAGATGACGACGAAGTCCACCGGCTCCAGCGCCGCGAGCAGCTCGGCCCGCTCCGCCGCGGGAACCACGGGCCGGCCCACGCCCTTGAGGCGCGCCACCGAGTCGTCGTCATTGATCGCCACGATCAGCGCGTCGGCCTCGCCCCGGGCGGCGCGGAGGTACCGGAGATGCCCGACGTGGAGGAGGTCGAAGTGCCCGTTGGCGAACGCGACGGTCTTCCCGGCGGCTTTGAGCTCCGCCATCCGCTCCGCGAGAGCGTCGACGGTCAGGATCTCGCCCATCGCACCTCCTCCAGCGGACGCGGATCTCGTTCGATCGCCCGGCGGAGCTCGTCGGGGGTCAGCGTCGCGGTTCCCATTTTCATCACGACGACTCCGCCCGCGTAGTTGGCGAGCAGGGCGGATTCGAGCGGGGTGGCCCCGGCGGCGAGGGCCAGGGCGAAGGTGCCGATGACGGTGTCGCCGGCGCCGGTGACGTCCGCCACCTGGTCGGTCCCGTGGACCGGCAGATGCACCGAGCCCTCCTTCCCGAACAGGCTCATGCCGCGGCTGCCGCGTGTGATGAGAAGGAAGCGCGCCCCCAACTTTTCGAGGAGCTGCCGCCCGCCGGCCTCCAGCCGCTCCGGGTTATCATCGAATGTCTGGCCGAAGAGCGCCTCGGCCTCCTCCTCATTGGGCGTAGCCCCGTCGAGCCCGGTGAAGGCACCCAGCCGATAGCGGCTGTCGCAGACCACGATCGTCTCCGGGCCGAGCGCCGCGCGCAGGCGGGGGAGGAGGTCCGGCTCTACGGTGCCATAGCCGTAATCCGAGAGGATCGCCACCGGGACCGGCCCGGCCGCACGCCAGGTCTCCAGGTTTGTTGCGAAACGGTCCCGTTCGTCGCCTGAGAGAGAGAGGGAGTCCTCGATGTCGTAGCGCACGATCTGCTGTTTGATCGAGTGCTTGCCGCCGCCGAGGATGCGCACCTTGGTGGGCGTGCGATAGCCGGCCCGGACCTGGATCCCGGACGTTTCGATCCCGCGTCCGGCGAGATCGGCGATCAGCTTCTGTCCGGTCTGGTCCTCGCCGACCACGCCGAGAGGGAGAGGCCGGCCGCCGAGGGCCGCCACGTTGGCGACCGCGTTCGCTCCGCCGCCGGGGATCAGCGTCTCGCCCTGGTAGGACAGGATGAGGACCGGTGCCTCGCGGCTGATCCGCTTCGGCGTGCCGGTGATGAAGAGGTCGGCCACCAGATCCACCAGCATCGCGACAGGCTGGCCGGCCATGGCATCGACCAGGGCGAGCAGGCGGTCGGCGGTCGAGGGCGATTGGGAGGACGCCATGTGCGGCGGGATTGTAGCAGTCGAGCGATGCTATGATGATCAACTCTTCTCTTATGAATCACGAAGCTCGCGTGGTGCCGTCCCTCTCCTCCCTGGCCGCGCTCCTCGAACGTCCCCTGGTGGTGCTGGATGTCGGATGCCGCTGGGGCTTCGAGGAGAAATGGAAGGCTCTTGGCTCCCAGGTCCAACTGATCGGATTCGATGCCGACGCCGCCGAGTGCGAGGCGCTGACCCATCAGTCGGGAGACGGGGTCAGGTATGTGGCCGCGTCTCTGGGGGCCGCTCCGGGCCCCGCCAAGCTCTTCCTGACCCGGGAGCCGTCGTGCAACTCGCTGTATCCTCCCGACCCGGAGCTCATTGCGGAAAGGCCGGGGCTGGAGTGCACGTCTCTCGTCTCGACTGCCGAGATCGAGCTCACGACTCTGGATGCGTGGGCGGCGGAGGCAGGCGTCCGGAGCGTCGACTTCCTCAAGCTCGACACCCAGGGCTCCGAGCTGGACATCCTTCGCGGCGCGCAGCAGCTCCTGGGATCGGTGCGGGCTCTGGAGGTCGAGGTGGAGCTCAACCCACTGTATCGAGGACAGCCTCTCTTCGGCGACGTCGACCGCTTCCTGCGGGAGCACGGCTTCGTCCTCTGGCGGCTCGGCCATCTCGTCCACTACGGCTGGCCGGACGGCTCATCGGACGTCGCGGTCGAGGATCGGCAGGTCTTCGATGCGCAGGCCGCGCAGATTTCGGCTCGTGGCGGCCAGCTCTTTTGGGCCCACGCGTATTACGTCCGCCGCGAAATCGCTCTGGGCCCCTACGGCGGCCCGCGGCAGACCGCCTTGCGCGACGCCTGCATCGCGAAGGTTCTGGGATTCGACGACCTGGCCGCCCACGCTCTCCAAACCTCCCAGGAGCGATGACTGCTTCGAGGCGGCGCGGAGCGATGCTCTGCGGAGGCGCCGCGATCCTGGCGCTCTGCGCCTGCGCGGACCGTGCCGTGGACCGGTGCACGGCCGCGTTCGAGGCCGGCGCTTCCGAGGAAGCGGCCCGCCTCTGCGAGGATGCTTTTCGTTCCTCGGACGACCCCCGGACCGGAGCGATGGCGGCGCGGATGCTCGCCGACCTCCGCCAAGGGGACCGGGCCTTGGCCTGGGTCGAGACGCTGCGGGGCACGAGCGCCGAGCCCGACGTCTGGAACGTCGCGGCCCTGGTTCATCTCGATCGAGGAGAGCCGGACCGCGCGGTCCAGGCCTACCGGCGCGCCCTGGAGCTCTTTACGCAGGCCGGAAACCACGCCGGCGCGGCCAAGGCGCAGTATGGCCTCTTCTATGTGGCCTGGGAGGGGTCCCGCTACCGCGAAGCCCTGGAAGCGGCGCGCCTCTCGTTCGACGAGGCCCGCGCCGCGGAGGATCGCGAGCTTCAGTCGCTCGCCGCCCAGGCGCTGTACACCGTTCTCTACGCGCTCGGAGATCTCGAGGGAGCGCAGCAGGCCCTCGACATGGCGTCACGGCTGCTCCCGCCGGAGCGCGCGGCCCGCCGCGGGACGATCCTCCTGAACCGGGGAATGCTGGCGCTCGACCAGGGCCGGCCGGAGCTGGCGCGCCACGACATCGAGGAGGGACTGACTCTGGCGCGGGACGATCGCAGCGACCCGCGGGTCTTTCGTTCCGCGCACCTCACCCTGGTGCAGGTGAGCCTGACCCGCGGTGACCTGGACAGTGCCGAGCGCCACCTGGCCACCGCCTGGGAGCACGCCGGGCCGGACGGCCCTCCGGAGACGGCGCTGCTGTACTACCGCGCTCAGGTGGCGCGGGCCCGCCGCCGCTCCGGAGAGGCGGAGAAGGCGCTGCGGGAAGCCCTGGCCGCCGACCCGGTGCCGGATTGGGCCTGGGATCTGGAGCACGAGCGCGGGCGGGTGGCGGAGGAGCGCGGCGACCTGCGGACCGCCGAGGAGGCGTATCGGCGCTCCGCGGCCATCGTCGAGGAGATGCGGCGGGAGGTCGGCTTCGACGAGCTCAAGTCCTGGCTCCTCGACAAGAAGCGCAAGCCCTTCGAGTCGCTCTTCCTCCTCCAGGCCCGCGCCGGCCGCGCCGGGGAGGCGTTGGCCAGCGTGGAGCGCGCCAAGGCCCGGACGTTTCAGGATGCCTACGTCCATGCCACGGCGCGGACAGCGGCCGCTCCGCAGGACGTCTGGACGGCGGCGGCGGAGCGGGCCGATGCCTTGCGCGACCTGCTGCCGGCCATGAGCACGTCGCCGGCCGGGGCTCTCCTTCCCCTGAATCAGGTCCTGGCGGCTCTGCGGCCCTACCGGGTGCTCGTCTACTTCGAGGCCCGCGACAACCTCTGGCTGCTCGACGTCGACCGAGGGGCGGTCCGGCCGCGGCAGCTCGGCACCAGGTCCCGGGTCAGCGGCCTGGTCGACCGCCTGTCGGCCGCGCCGGACGACGCGGCGCTCGCCGAGACGCTCGGCGACCTCCTCCTGCCGGCGGACCTTCGGCTTGCGCGGGGCTCTACGCTGCACGTCGTTCCCGACGGTGCCCTGGTGCGTCTCTCCTTCGCAGCGTTGCGCCGGGCGGGCCGCTGGCTGGTCGAGGACCATGCCGTGATCTACGCGCCTGGGGTGAGCGCCCTGGCTGCGTCCGCAGGCGAGGCGGCTGCGGGGCCGCCGGTGGTGCTCGCGGACCCCCGAGGCGACCTCCCGAACGCGGCGGCCGAGGGGCGGGAGGTGGCGCGGCTCCTGGGAACCGCGCCGCGCCTGGGCTCGGCCGCGACCGCGCGTGCCTTGGAAGAGGCGGCCGGCGCGCGGGTGCTCCACGTGGCAAGCCATGCGGGCCAGGGTCCCGGCGGTCCCTGGCTGGAGCTGGCCGACCGCAAGGTCGCGCCGGCCGCGCTCCTGGCTGCGCGCATCCGGCCGCGGCTGGTGGTCCTCGCCAGCTGCGCGTCGGGGTCTTCTGCCGGCCGTGGTCTCTGGGGCTCGCCCGGAGCCGCGTTCCTGGCCGCCGGCAGCGAGGGCGTGCTCGCCTCCCTCGGCTCGGTCGAAGACCGCCTCACCCGTGATTTTGTGGTCCGTTTCTACAGGGAGGGCGGCGCCGCCGATCCCGCCGGAGGGCTGGCCCGCACGCAGCGTGCCTTCCTCGCCGCCGGCCGGCCGCCGTCTTCCTGGGCGCCCTTCGTGCTGATGGGCCGCCCGGCCCCTTGAAAGGAGGATGAGATGAGTCTCCGTCCCGTTTCCGCCACTGCCCTGATCGCCCTCGCCGCATTCATCCTTGGACTGGCCGCTGGAGGCCGGGTTCCCCGCGAGGCCGCGGCCCAGGCCCAGGCCGCCGCCCCGACGGCCAGGCCCGAAGGCCTCGACTGGAAAAATGACGGGAAGTTCCTGACCGTCACGAACACGGCCCAGGCTCCCTTTCTCGTCGAGGTCCGGCTGAAAAAGGGGGCGGCCGCGCTCTCGCCGCCCCTCGCGACGCGGGCGACCGGTAGCCTGCGGGTCCCCCTGCGCGATCTGGACAGCGTGGGCATCTATCGTATCGAGGCCGCCGCCTTGTGCAGTCCCAGGGACTGCCGGCCTTGCCGGTTCAACGACTGCCCGATTCCACCGCGACCCCCGTTCGCGACGCGGGATTCGCTCTCGACCCTGCACGCGAAGCCTTGAGGGTGTAACAAAAGTGCCGTTGGCGCCACCACACGGTGGAGAGCGCCATGGCCGACACCCGCGAAATCGCCCTGACCTTGCCCCTCCGGCCCGCCGCGCCGCGGACCGGAGCGTCGGTACCGCAGGGCGAGCGGGAGATCCTCACCGCTCTGGAGCGGGGAGACCGGGACCTGGCGCTCCGCCTGCTGATGCGCGACTACGGATCGGCGGTCTACCGCTACTGCCGCCAGATTCTCGGAGACGGGGATCTGGTGGACGAGGTCCATCAGATGACGTTCGTCCAGGCGTATGAAGGGATGGCGCGATTCGCCGGCCGTTCGTCCCTGCGGACCTGGCTGTTCGGCATCGCCCATCACCGCTGCCTCGACGCTCTCAAGATCAGCCGCCGGCGCGAGAAGCGGTTCCCGCCGCTGGACGGCCTTCCCGACCGCCCTGCCGCAGAGGAGACCGCCGAAGACCATCTCGCCGCCCGCTCCCGGGTGCGCGCGCTGGAGCGGTGCCTGCGGGAGCTGGCGCCGCGGGTCCGCTCCGCCGTCCTGCTGCGCTTCCAGCAGGGCGTCACCTACGAGGAGATGGCCCGCCTGGAAGGAGAGCGCCCGCCGACGCTCCAGGCCCGGGTGGCCCGTGCCCTGCCGGTCCTCCGGCGCTGCCTGGAGGGCAAGGGGTGGCTGCTATGACCCGCTGCGAGCGCTTCGAGAACGAAGGCCTGGACCTCCTCGAACGGGGAGAGCGCCTGGATGAGCACTTCGCTACCTGTCCGGACTGCCGGGAGGCGCGCGCCGTCTACGATTTCCTGCGGGAGCAGCTCGCGGAGGTCGGTGCGGACGACGAGCCGCCGGCCGACTGGCAGGCCCGCATCCAAGAGCGCATCGCGGAGCGGCGCCGCCGGCCGCTCTGGGGTTGGGTGCTGGCTCCGCTGGGAGCGGCGGCCCTGGCGGCAACGCTCTTCTTCGCCGTGCCGCGGACCCCTGCCGCGCCTTCGCTCGCCCAGGAGATCGCTCCGGGCGATGCGGTCCACCGGTCCGCCTCCGCCGCGCCGAGAGATCGCCTGGTCCTGCGCGCCGAGACCGCGGGTGCTGCGCACGCCGAGCTGCGCGTCTACAGAAACGGCCGCGACCTCCTCCTGCGCTGTCCGAGCGATTCGTCCTGCCGTCGCCAGGGGAGCGAGCTCCGCGTCACCTGGACGCTCCCTTCGGCCGGCACCTATCAGACCATGCTGGTCCTGGACGATGAGCCTCTGCCGCTGCCGGGAAAGGGTCTGGACCCCGACGCCGGTGCCGCGTTCGCGCAGGGCGGGCAGGTGGTGCTCGGGGACGAGATCTCCGTCCGTTAGCTCTCGACATCGCAATCCGTTTGTTGTGGTTTGTTGTGGAAAGCGGGAGGGCGTCGCCTCAAGGGAGACGCCCGGGAGGCGAGGCTCGATTTCCGAGTCGCCGGCTCCGGGTGCAAGGAGAGATCTTCATGAGAGCTCGTCGCCCTTGTTCCCTTCCGATCACGTTTCTGGCCTGTCTGGTTGTTCTCGCCTGCACGGGAGCCGCCCAGGCCGGAGAGATCGTCGACGGCAACAATCCGCCGACCGTCCGCAACAACATGCACAGCTGTCCTCCCGGCTACATCATGACCGGCGTCAACGTCGCGACCAACCAGCTGCTCTGCACCGGCCCGTTCGCCGGCCTGGGCTTCCTGACCGTGAACGAAACCGTCGACCAGGGGGTCACGGCGACCAATCAATGGCCGCCGAGCTCGGTCACCCGCGTCGCCCACAACTACACGGGACCGACGATGCACTGGTGCGGACCCAACAGATTCATGACCGGCGTGCACGTCCTGAACAATGCGTTCAATTGCACCGAGTTTGCTTCGGGCAGCAACCGCAACTACACGACCCGTCTCGGTCATCTCATCGTCGATACCGGCACGACGCGCAATGGCGTGCGGGCCTGCCCGCGGGGCACCATCCTGGTCGGAGCGCATTTCGCGAACAACGCCTACCTGTGCGCCGAGCTCCCCTTCTGCGAGGACACGAGCCACTGCCCCGGCGCTTCGGACGTCTGCGAGTTTTCCAGCGTCACGTGCCCGGAGTGCATCGGTCCGGTCACTGGAGTGTGCCGCCGGCAAGGCACCATCAGTTTTTGCGAAGGCAACAACTGCACGGAGGATCCCGTCGGCTGGATGACCGACCGATCGGGAAGCTTCGCGACCGATGGCGCGACCAACGGCGGCTTCGAGAACGACGAGGCCCGCTCCCTTTCCCTGTCCAGTGCCAAGGCCGGAACCATCATCCGCGTCTATGACAGCTCGAGCGGCTCCCAGAGCGACGACTGGACCCAGATCTTCGCGAAGAGCAACGTCTCCACCTGCCTCGGCACGTTCGAGTCGTCGTTCTCGAATTCTTCCCTGCGGGTCGATCATCACCCGGTCGACAACCTCGACGGCAAGGTGTCCCTGGTGACCACCTATTCGGCCCTCATCGATTTCGCCGGCCGCTGCCTGGACGTGAACATGAACAACAACGCGGCCCAGATCTTCGACTGCCACGCGGGTCCCAACCAGAGCTGGGTCTATGAGGTGGACGGCGAGATCCGGGGCGTCAACAACCTCTGCCTCGAAGCGAACAACACAGAGATCCAGACCTGGCCGAACCTGACCACCGGACAGGTGCGGCACGCCGCCGTCCGGGTGGCGAGCTGCAACGGCGCGGTCAACCAGAAATGGTCGGTGACCGAAGCCGGCCAGATCCGCATGTTCTCGGACATGTGCCTGGACATCGTGGGGGGAACGAGCCAGAACAACGCGGCCATGCAGATCTACCCCTGTCACGGCGGGCAGAACCAGCGCTGGCTCAGCTCGTTCTAGGATCCGCCGCGCCCACCGCCGCGAGCGTCCGTTCGATCTGGGCGACGTGCTCGAGCGTGTGGGCGCGGAGGAGGATGGCGTACGCCTTCCAGTCGAATTCTTCGGTCCAATCGGCCGGCACCCGCCGGCCGTCGTCCTCCTGGACCTTGACGGACAAGAGGACCGGGGCGCGTGCCGCCAGAGGCGTCGCGTCCGAGGCGCCGTCGAAGACCGCGAGGAGCTTGCGATGAACTTCCGAGAGCTCCCGGACGAGACCGGGCCAGGGGCGGCCGAGCGGATCGGCGGACAGGAGGCTCAGCGGAATCGGCCCTCCCTGGGGCCGCTCTCCGCGGAGCAAATCGCGGATCTCATCGATCGCCGGCCGATGGCTCTCGGCCAGATGGTCGACGATCTCATGGATGGACCACCGGTCCGGTGCGGGGCGGATGCGGACCACCGCCTCGGGGAGGGACGCGAGAAGCCCTTCGAGCTTCGCGAACGTCCCACCGAGGCGCTGGCGGATGGAGTCCGCCGAAGCCTCCGTCCCCTTTTCGCGGGCATAGCGCAGGGCGGCTTCCTGTTCGGGGCGGAGGGGCGTGGCGGGTGTCGTGCTCATGGAGGCGATCCTCAGCCAGCCGTGGCGATGACGGGGAGGGGCTTCCTGGCCGCGGCGATGACGTGATCCTCCTCCTTCGGTGCCTGCTCGATCGGCAGCAGGACCACGCTGATCAGGCGCTCACCTTCCTCGAAGATCAGACCGAGGCCGCGGAGACGCTCGATCTTGCCGGCGACGCTCGCCGCATCGGCCTCGACGTGCTCGGCGATGTCCGCGATGCGCCAGCCGCTGCTGTCGGCATAGGAAAGGATACGGGCCGCGAGCTCGTCCATCTCGTGCAGGACCAGCTCCCCGCTGCGCGTGTCGTGGACCACCGCGGCCTCGCCCCGCGGCTCGAAAGTCAGGCTCGCTCGCAGGCGGCCATCGGAGCCGTTGAAGCGCGCAGCCCAGCTGGACGTGCCCTGGCACAGCTTGTCCTGCCACTGGACCATCTTCGACAGATATTCCGCGGCGTAGTTGCGGTCCTCGAAGAAGTAGGCGAGCTTGGCCAGGACCTCCTCGGGGAATGGGTAGATGAAGCGATAGAAATCGAACGGCGAGAGGTTCAGCCCATACTCCGCCGCCCGCGTGAAATACGGGCTGTAGCGGTCGAACCGGACCGGAAACGCCCCGGAGGGAGGAGGCAGGTGGACCAGCAAAGGCATGTCGGCGACGTACTTCCGGTAGACGTCTTCCTTCTCGCCGGGGAAGCCGATCAGGAGGTTCCAGGCGGGCACGATGCCGTAGCGCAGGCAGTTCTTGAGAAATCTGATGTTCTGGAAGGAGGTGACCCCCTTGCGCATCAGCTTCAAGGTTCCCGTGCTCAGCGCCTCGATCCCGGGCTGGATCAGGTTCACCCCGGACTCGCCGAGCACCTTCATTTCCCGATCCTTCAGGTCGGCCTTGACCTCATAGAAGAGGGATACGCCTTGTGGCGGCCTGACGTACGGAAAAACCTCTGTCAGATACTCCCGCGGCATGATGTTGTCCACCGCATCGAAACGCTGGCAACGGTCGGCGTAGCGCGTGAACATCTCTTCGAAGAGCTGGACCGCCTGCTCCGAGGGCATGGCGCGGTAGGCCATCGTGCCGCCGTTCAAGCCGCAGAACGTGCAGTGGGCGCGCTCCCCCCACCAGCAGCCGCGGGAGGTCTCGAAGAGCAGAATGGGCTCGATCTTGCCCTTCGGAAAATTGCGCGCCATCGTGGCGAGGAATTCATCGTAATCGAGAGGGACGGGGACTTCGATCGGAAGCTCCTGGCCGATCGCCTCGTGCCCGTGCATCTGCGCGGTATTGCGTTTCGAAAAGACGCCGCGAATCCGCTCGCATCCTTCGGCGTCGCCGTCGAGCCGGCGCTGAAGGAATTCCGGAAAGCTGATCAAGGCCGGCCCGGAAAAGACGTAATCGAGCGCCGGCACGTGCAGGGCGACCTCTTTTCCCATCGGCTCTTCGCAGTTGGCTCCGCCGAGGATCGTCGCGACCGCGGGATTGCGCTTTTTGACCAAGCGCGCCATGGCGAAGGACGCGGCGTTCTGGGCGAACATCGTGGTAAACCCGACCACGTCCTCGCCGCCGAGTTGATACTTGCCGACCAGGCTCTCAAGGAAGCGGGCGAGCCCCGCCCGCTTGGCCAGAAGCATCTGCCGTCTCGCCTCGCCTTCCGCATTGCGCTGCGGGTAGTAGCGCTGGAAGTACGCATCGGCGTTGTCCGGCTGCTCCGGGAACGCCAGCGAACGGAACATCCAGTCGCCCAGGCCCGCGTTGCTCGCCTGGACGCTGTTCAACATCTGGTAGGTCTCGACGCCCAGAAAGTGGGCGAAGTCGTGGTTCAGGTAGAGGATGCGCACCCGGACGCGCGCCCCGAGGCGGCTCTCGGCCACCGATTTGAGCTGCGTCAGCGCGATGGAGGGGAACTCCAGCGTCGCGAAAGGCATGTTGATGAGGCTGACTTTGAGCACTGAATCCCCCTCTGCTTCGGCCCGGAAGCGGGCGACGTTTGCGTCGCTGATTGTACTCCCTCAGCGGTACGCCGCCGCCTGGATGCCATAGAGCTCGGCGTACTGCCCGCCTCGCGCCAGGAGATCCTCGTGTGTGCCGACCTCGACGAGGCGCGCGCCGTCGAGCACCACGATGAGATCGGCCATGCGGACCGTGCTGAAGCGGTGCGACACGAGGACCGTAATGCGGCCGTCGGCTGCGCGGCCCTCGCCTGGGTCCCGCGCGGCTGCGGCGTAGCGCTCGAACAGCGCGTGCTCGGTCTCCGCGTCGAGCGCGGCGGTCGGCTCGTCGAGGACGAGGAGCAAGGGGTGATCGCGCATGAAGCCACGCGCCAGGGCGAGCTTCTGCCACTGGCCGAAGGAGACCTCGACGCCGCCGGGCCAGGTCGGGCCGAGCTGCGTGTCGAGCCCGGCCGGGAGCCGCGCCACGACGTCGTCCGCCCCGGCGCGGCCGACGGCGCGGACGACGGCGGGCTCGTCGTCGAGCCGGGGGATGTCTCCGACGCCGACCGTCTGGCGCGCGAGGAGCTCGAAACGGAAGAAGTCCTGGAAGGCACCGGCGAGGCGCTCGCGCCACTCGTCGGCGCGCATCCGCGCCAGCGGCTGGCCGTCCACGGAGATCGCGCCCGACATCGGCTCGCAGAGCTTGCCGAGCAGCTTGACGAGAGTGGTCTTGCCGGCGCCGTTCTCCCCGACGATGGCGACGACCGCGCCCGCGGGCAGCTCGAGCGACACGTCCTCCAGCACGAGACGGTCGGTGCCGGGGTAGGCGAAGGACACGTGATCGAGGCGGATGCCCTCGCGGAGCTGCGAGGGTACGGGGAGGTCCGCATGCGCGACCAGGGAGGCCGCGTAGTCCTCCAGCCAGGCGAGGCGCCTGGAGCCGTCCATCCAGAAGCCCCGCAGGAAACCGATTTCGCCGACGGTGGCGCCGATGTAGGCGGACAGGCGTGCGCCCGCCGCGAGGACGAGCAGCACGTCGCCCGCGGACGATCGGAGCCCCCAGGCCACGAAGGCGACGGCGCCGACGTAGGCGCTTCCGAACACAGCCCAGGCGAGCGTGTGCCACCCGGCGGAACCCCAGCGGGCCGCCGCGACGGGCCGATACCACCGTTCCCAGGCCTCGCGGCGGTCCGCGACGAGGCGCTCGCCGATCCCCGTGACGCGCACTTCTTTGCCGGGCGAGGCGGTGGTGGCGATCGTGAAGAGATGGCGCGCCAGCCGGTTCGCCTGGGCACCCCGCTCCTGGGCGGAGCGCTCGACGGCAGGCCTCCACGTGGAGGTGAGCACGGTCGGCAGCGCGAAGACGGCGAGCAGCACGAGCGCCGGATGGATCGAGGCGAGCAACGCGACCGTCACTCCGAGCCGCAGAATCCACCCGCAGGTGGAAAAAAGTGACATATACAGGTGATCGAGCACGAACACTTGGTCGCGCAGCATCGCGAGGCGATCGAGATACTCGGGGCGCTCCTGGTGGGCGATGGTGGTCACCGACGCCTGCAGACGGGCCACGTGGGATTCGAGCGCGATCGTGACCTTGTCGCGGAAGCGGCGCTGCACACGGGTGCTCACCGTCCGCAGCAGCCAGGTGGCCGCGGCGGACACGCCGAGCGCGATCGCGGCGATACGCACGAGCCTCGCGTCGTGCCCGAGCACTCCCTCGCCGAGCAGCTTGAGCCACCAGGCGAGCAACGCGTCCGGCAAGGCCGCCAGAAGCGACAGCACGAACGCCGAGGACATGAGGGCGGGCTCGTGGCGAAGCCCGAGCTTGCACAGCCGCCACATCGACGACAGCGCGGGCGGCAGGCCGTCGACCTGGGCGGCTCCCTTGCGATCCTTGTCAGGCGAGGACGTCATAGGTGATCCCCTCCTCCTCCGCTCCGGTGAAGCGCTGGGCCTGGAGATCGAACATCGTCCGGTAGCGGCCGCCGAGAGCCATCAGCTCTTTGTGGGTGCCGAGCTCGATCACCTGGCCGTGTTCCAGCACGCAGATGCGGTCGGCGTGGCGGACCGTCGAAAAGCGGTGCGAGATGAGGATCGTGGTGCAATGCCGTGTGGCGGCGAGGATGCGGTCGAAGATCTCGGCCTCGCCGCGCACGTCGAGCTGCGCGGTGGGCTCGTCGAGCACCACGACTCCGGCGCCCTGCCGCACGGCGCAGAGAGCGCGGGCGAGAGCGACCCGCTGCCACTGTCCGCCCGACAGGTCGGTGCCGCCTTCGTAACCCCGAGCGAGCACGGTGTCGGGGCTCGCGAGCTGTGCGGCGCCGGCATCCGCGAGCGCGGCGAGGACGGCGGCCTCCGGCGCTCCTCGGGGCGCGACGTTGTCGCGCAGCGGCAGCTCGAAGCGGATGAAGTCCTGGAAGACGGCGGTGACGCGCGCTCGCCAGGAGTCGAGATCGAAATCGCGCACGTCGACGCCGTCGATCTCGATCGCTCCGGATTGCGGATCGTAGAGCCGGCAGAGTAACTTGGCGAGCGTGGTCTTCCCCGCGCCGTTCTGGCCGACGATGGCGAGCGACGATCCCGCTGGAATGGTCAGGTCGAAGCCCTGGAGCACCGGAGCGCCACCCGGGTACGCGAACGTGAGATCGCGGAAGCGGATCTCGCGGGCCGGGCTGTCCTGGGCTGTGCGGGTCCCGGAGAGGAGCGCTCCGGCGGGGGCCATGGAGGATTCGAGGCGCAATACCGCGGCCACCGGCGCTGCGGCGCCGTCGAGTGCCCAGTTGAGCCCGCCGAACGCGATCATCGACGTACCGACCGCGCTTTGCGCATAGATCACGAGCGCGCCGAGGTCGAGGCTGCCGTTCGTCACGGCCTCGGCGAGCGACCAGAAAACCGCGATGTTCGCGCCGATCACGAGCAGCATGCTCCACACCACCGGTTTTTCGCGCAGGCGCGTGGCCTCGTACTGCAGCTTGTGCAGCAGGGTGCGCCGGTTGATAAAGCGATCGATCGTCCAGCCGGCGAGACCGAACAGGCGGAGCTCCTTGGCAGCGGGCGGATCGACGGCGAGCCGGTAGGCGTACTCGGCGTCGCGCTGCGCGGCCCGCACCGTCTCGGTGTTGCGGTCGTGCCAGATCGAGCTCTCGCGCAGCAGCCAGTGCGTGGCCAGCCACGCGCCGCCGAGCAGGAGGGCCGCCCACCAGCGGTATCCCGCGAGCACCACCGCGAACGCGAGGCCGCCGATCATCTCGACCAGGCTCCCGGCGATGAAATCCATCGAGATCGACAGCGGCGGGCCGGTCATGCCGAGGTCGAAGTCGCGGGCGACGGTGAGATCGCTCGTCAGCTTGGGATCTTCGAGGTGGCCCATGCCGGGCGGGTGGATGCAGGCTTCGGTCAGACGGTCATAGAGCCAGGCCGCGGTGCGGTCCCCGAGGTTCGTGCTCACCGCCTGGTGGATCGGGGTGAGCACCTGGAGCAGAACGAACACCGTTCCGGCGAACGCGAGCGGGGCGGCGAGCCCGGTGCCCTGTTGCACCGCAGCGACCAGTAAGCCCATGGCGATGCCGAACAGAGCGGGCAGGATGCCGCGCAGCACGAGCACCACCCACCACGCACCGGCCAGCGCGCGATCCGCCTTCGGCAGGACGGCAAAGAGCTTCCACTCCTTGCGCTCACGGAGGCTTTTCATATCGGGTCCACTAGATCAGGCCTGGTATTGCTCCTCGGTTACCGGCTCCAACCAATCCGTTTCCGCATCGATGTTGATCGCGAGGTGAGTCATCGCAGAGCCGGGAGACGCTCCGTGCCAGTGCTTTTCCCCGGCGGGGATCTGGATCATCTCGCCTGCTCCTGCTTCGCCGACCGGGCCGCCCTCGTGCTGAAAGCGACACCGCCCTTCCAGCACCACCAGCACCTGCACGCCGCTGTGCGTATGCCAGTTGGTCCGCGCTCCGGCGGGAAACTCCACCCGGAACATCTTCACGTTGGTCGGCGGATCGGTCGTGGCCATCGTCCGCAGGGTGACCTGGCCAGTGAAGTAGTCCGGGTTGGCAGGCTTCGCTTCGATGTGCTCGCGATCGACGATCCGCATGACGTCCTCCTCTCGACAGCTCAGGAACGTCCCAGGGCTGCTTTGATCACTTCTTGCGGCATGCCGGCATTCTTCCACTTCACCATGTCATCGGCGGTCAGGCCGCTCGACAGGCGCTTCTGGTCGACGTAGTCGACGAGCAGATCGGTGGTGAAGCCTTGTTTCTTGAGCTTCACGAGCTCGGCGAGGAGCTCATCCGGAGACAGGCCCGGAGTCGCAGGGGCGGCAGACGGCGCCACCGAGGTGACCGGACCGGTTTTGCCGAGCCATGCGTTCTGGAGAGCGGGATCGGCGAAGACGGTGGCATAAGCCTCCTTGATGGCATCGCTCAACACCTCGGAGGCGTTCTCCTGGCTGCGGCTTTTGCCGTAGCGGGTGGCGTCACCCGCGCCGGTCCCTTCCCACAGGGTCTGCCCTTGGTCGTTCTTGAGCTGGAAGGCGACCTGCACCTCGGAGTTGTACGTGGAGCCGAGCGCCTGATTCTTCTCGATCAGGTTGAAGCGCATCAGGCGCCCCTCGAGGGACAGCGGCGCGTCCTCCGCGAGGCGGACCCCCCAATCCGCGGCGCTCTTTTTGAGCGCTTCCTCGGACCAGGCGACGACGTCGTTGGCCGCCTGCACCGGCCAGACGCGATCGTCGTCATCCGAGCTCTCGCCGATGACGATCGGATCGGTGACCGTGCGGCCATCCACGATGGACAGCTTGACGGGGCGCTCGGAGATGCCCACGGCCATGGTGGGCGTCGACGCTCCGACGCTTTCCTGGGGCATGTACCGGATCGTCATCTTGAAGGGGCCGAGGTCTTTTGCGGCTGCGGTCCCGGCGACGAGCCCCAGCGCAAGAGCCAGGCCGGCCGTCCAGACGTTCCTGCGATTTCTCATCGTAGTCTCCCTCCCAGAGCGGACAGTTGGGCAAATCCTAACAGAGAGGGGTTGCGGTTGCGTCCGCCTTGCCTATAGTGGCGCCTTTCCTGTACTTTGTTCCCCCCATGCGCCATGTTCATCCGCCTTGCGAGGCTGGTAGACTGTTCCCATGTCGAGGCACATGCAGCCGCAGACCCAGCAAGGTCCCTATACCTGGAGGGAGTTCATCGAGCTTGGCGAGGACGATCCGCGAGAGCTCCTGGACGGCCATCTTGTGGAGATCGAAGTGCCGACGCGCACGCATGAGCGCATCGTAGCCCTTCTCATCGCCCTCCTCTCGCACTGGGGTTGGTCGCGGAACGCCGGGGAGGTGCTCGCCTCGGGCTACAAGATCCGCATTGACGAACGGCGCGGGACGATGCCGGACGTCCAGTTCTACCGCCGCGGCAACCTTCCTCGGGGGCAGGAGAAGGGATTGGAGCAGGGACGGCCGGACCTGGTCGTGGAGGTCATTTCCCCGAGCAGCCGCTCCAAGGATAGCGTCCAAAAGCTGTACGATTACGCCGCGATCGGAGTCCCCGAGTTCTGGCTGGTCGATCCCGAGGCCAAAACTCTGGAGCGTCTGATCCTGCGTGACGGCGTCTACAGCATTGTCGAGGCTCTCGAAGGCGGTGTGGTGTTCCGGCCAGAGAGCTTCGAAGGGCTGGAGATCGATCTCCACCGACTGTGGCTCGAGCCGGAGGAATGATTTCCGGCCGCTTGCGCGGCGCCCTTCCTCTTTCCTTCGCCGCCTTCATGGAGGAGGCCCTCTACGGCGAGGGCGGGTACTACCGCCGCGAGTCCCTTGCCATCGGTGAAGATGGCGACTTCGTCACCGGGTCTTCCCTTTCTTCGTTGTTCGGCCGCGCCACGGCACGCCTGCTCCAACGGCTCGATCCGGTCCTCGGCCGCCCGGCGGAGTTGCTCGAAGCGGGATACGGCACGGGAGCGCATCTTGCGCACGTGCTCTCGTCCTTAGAAGAGAAGGGGCGCCGGGTCCGAGCCTGGGATCGGGTGCAGCAGCCGGCGCCCGCAGGTGCGACGCCACTCTCCGATCTCGCGGACATCTCGGATAGGTCGATCGAAGGCCTGATCTTCTCCTACGAGCTGTTCGATGCTCTGCCATTCCACCGGCTGATCGGCCGCGCCGATGGCTCGGTCGGCGAGCTGTGGGTCGCCCGCGGCGAGGACGGCGGCTTCGCCTGGCGCGAAGGGGAGCTGTCCGATCCGAGCCTTCTCGATCTGTTGCGCGATCCAGACGCCCGTCTTCAGCCTGGACAGGTGGCAGACCTGGCGCCGGGCTGGGCACCGCTCTATGGCGAGCTGGCCCGCAAGCTGGGACGCGGTCTGCTCGTCACTTGCGACTACGGCTATGAACGCGAGCGTCTTCTGGACCCGCGCGTCCGGATGCACGGCACCCTCGCCTGCTACAGCCGCCACCGCGTGCACCGCAACCCCTTTGTCCTGGTGGGAGAGCAGGACCTGACCGCCCATGTGGACTTCACCGCCTTGCGCCGGGCCGGCG